>ENA-UOOE01001265-UOOE01001265.1-fermentation-metagenome-genome-assembly--contig:-NODE-1265-length-21801-cov-6.264968_pt1 | contig 21801 bp, 14 predicted proteins | sample MGYA00245776_ERZ724021 | MGnify/ENA primary metagenome ERZ724021 (study PRJEB28704, sample SAMN03018321) | fermentation metagenome | biome: anthropogenic terrestrial biome; feature: soil; material... | reverse complement strand
AGGTTACTGCCTGTTCCAGCGGAGTATTTGCCGGATACCCGTTTAAAAATACTTGTTCGGTGTTTAGAAGCGTGTTTACCGTCAGTCCGCTAGGTAAAAAAACTTCCTGTGCTGCTACCAGACAGCTGCTGGTAAACAGGTATACGATGAAAACAGTTAAACGTATGTGAAGCATTTTAGATTTTTTAATGTTATTTTACTGATCGAAATTTATAATTTCCGCACAACACCCTTTGGAAGTTAGGATATACGATAATTATCCCGGTTTCAACAACCTTCTTCAAGGGGGATATCTCCTTAATTTCTTTATTGCACCCTTCCTAAGTTTCTGTATTCCATGGGAGTAATTCCAACTCTTTTTTTGAAAAATGAAAGAAAATATTCATATGAGCTAAAGTTTAGCTCATAGGCAATTTCCTTGATGGAATGATTTGTTTCGGCCAATAATTCTTTTGCCGTTCGGATTTTCAGTTCCTGATAATATTGTGCGGGTGCATATCCGGTATACTCTCTGAATACTCTCCTAAAGAGTGAATAGCTAATTCCCAGATTGATGGCAATCTCTTTGATGTCAATGTTTTTGTTCACATTTTCGATCATGATGATTTTTGCACGCTCAATCTTCTGGGCCGATTCTTTCGATTCGAAATTGACGTTCTGGGCCAAAGATAAGATGGTTCCCAGAATATTAAAGACAATCCCGGCAAGGTACTGCTGGGAACCTCCTTTGTCTTCTTTTGCAACCCGTATGGCAGTTAAGAACAGGTTCACAAGATCTTCACTCACACCCACATCTAGCACTTCATTGTCGGGTGAAATAAATCCGTTGGCTGCAATGGTATCAATGATTTTGCCTTCAAAACCGATATAATATTCGTTCCATCCGGTTTCCTTTAGGGGGCAGTAGGTATGCCACTGCCCCGGAAACAGGAGGATGGCCTGCCCTTTGGTAATATTTGTCTTCTTGGTGGTTTCAGAATTATAAGTCCCTTTTCCCTTGCTGATATACACAATTTGGTATTCAGATAATACACGTCCTTTGTCAGGCCTGAAATAGTAATTTTTGGGATGATCGGTGGAAGGATATAACGAGTTTGGAGGAATGGGCTGGAACCCCACCGTGTTGACGGTTAATCCAAATTTCTTGTCCCTTTCACTGACCAGAAGATACTTAAAATCAATTCCGAAGTCATTGTATCTCATGTTTGTTTTAGATTGACACGTTTTGTTTTTGAATTGGTAAATATACAAAAATATTTACTTTAAAACAAATTTGGTATCACGAGTGAAAAAATCAATACAGCCATGCCCAGAGCCAGGTATACAACCGCCTTTTTGCCGGCTCCTTTCCACTCCTTGAGGATGACACCCCATACATTGCTGAAAACTACATTGAGTGACATGAGGATACTCCAGGAGAAGGCCATCATCACACTGTCAGGCTCAAAGAAACTCTGTCCCATTCCCAATCCGAAGAACTGTGAGTACCAGAGGAGACCTGCCAGTGCACAGAACAGAATGTTATTGGTCAGCACAGCTTTGGAAGAACGACCTATTTCCCCGGAGGTCTTGTTTTTCCGGTTCATGTAGAGACAATAAACAAGGTTGGTGAGGAAGCCACCCACCGTTACCAGCAGGGTGACAGGGTTCTGGGCAAACAGATCTTTTGCACCGGAAGCCAAAGCCAATTCTTTTACCGGTAACCCGGCATTGAGCCCCAGACTGAAACAGGCACTCATAACCCCTGCAAATAGGGCGATCAGGAGTCCTTTCTTCAGGGCAAAATCCTTGATGGCTTTTCTACGTTCTTCTTCCGACATGTTTTTCGAGCGCAGGCTCCCCGCATAACCTACCAGGGCAATGCCCATTAACGTTACTGCAACGGCCAACAACAGGATCAGTCCTTTGGGTGAGAAGAGATCGGTTCCTGCCAGCACTGCAGGGATCACTGTCCCGAAAGCAGCACAGGTACCCAGCGCTACCGACTGACCCAGCGCAATTCCCAGATAGCGCATGCTAAGCCCGAATGTGAGTCCCCCAACACCCCAGAGCACACCGTAACCGATGGCTTTCAAGGTGGCTGCCGGATATGTGGTATAGATTCCGATAAGTTCTGACGGGGTGTTTGAGATCAACGCACCCAGCAAAGGAAATAGAAGCCATGCAAAAACTCCCTGTACTAGCCAGAAGTTTTCCCACGACCATTCCTTGATTTTATTAATGGGAACGTATGAGCTCGATTGGCCCATACTTCCCATTGCAATAATCAGTAAACCGATAATGGTATTCATTGTTTATACTCTTTTGGATGTAATCTGCTCCTCATACTGCTGAATCTCTTTGATGTATGCATCTCCCACAGGTATACCCTGCTGCAGACAGTAGTAGTTATAGAGTGCATTCCAGGGCATTGCTTTCAGCTCTTCCAGGTAAGCAAGACGTTCAAACCTTTTGTCCTGTTTCTCAAAGTCACGCAGCTTGTCAGTCGGTTCCAGCAAAGCCTGTAATGTTGCCTTCTGTGCAGACCGGATGCCCACTACGTATGCACCGATGCGGTTGATGGAAGCATCAAAATAGTCCAGTCCCATATGTACCCGATCCATCTGACCCGAGCGGACGATCTCCTGTGAAATGGCCATCAGTTCGTCGTTTAGGATTACTACATGGTCGCTGTCCCACCGTTCCGGGCGGCTCACATGCAGGGTCACCTCCGGTACGAATAACAGGATGGACGAAAGCTTGTCGGAGATGGTTTCCGTGGGATGAAAATGACCGGCATCCAGCGTTAGAAGCATGTTGTTCTTTACCGTATAACCCATATAGAATTCGTGTGAACCTACTACATAGCTTTCGCTGCCGATGCCAAAGAGTTTACATTCGATGGTGTCTTTCAGGTAGTCGGTGCTGATCTTTTCTGCCAACACTTCGTCAAGCGACTCCTGCAACAGCTGTCTGTGTGCGTATCGGGAAACTGTTTTGTCTTTTTCTCCGTCTGGAATCCAGATGTTGTGAACACAGGGGTCACCTTGTTGGCGCCCAATCTCTGCAGCAATTGCTCTGCAACGGCGCAGATGTTCTTTCCAGAATTGCCGTATCTCCGGATCAAAATCCGAAAGAGTATAACCGCTGTTTGCCTTATCGTGGGAGAAGAAGGTGGAGTTGAAATCGAGTTTTACTCCTTTCTCTTTGGCCCAATCAATCCAGCTCTGGAAATGTTTGGGTTCAATCTTGTCGCGGTCCACAAACTCAGTGCCGAAGTCTCCATAAGTGGCATGCAGGCTGATCCGGTGTTTTCCGGGAATCAGTGAGATCACCTTTTCAAGGTCGGCTTTCAACTCTTCTATGGTACGTGCTTTACCGGGATAGTTGCCGGTAGCCTGTATACCTCCTGTCAGTTCTCCTTCGGGGTTTTCGAATCCCGACACGTCATCGGCCTGCCAACAGTGAATCGAGATGGACAACTTATCCAGTTGTTCGATTGCCTTAGCCGCATCTATACCCAATGAAGCATATTGTTCTTTTGCTTCTTCATATCCTTTTTTAATCTGTTCTGTGTTCATACATTTATGATGTTTTATGTTTATGGATTAATAAAATTTGTCGCATTTATGATTGGATATTCTGGAAGACCTCCAGATAGCGTTGGTATTGATTGTGCCATACATCGGTATCAGAAGGAGTGAAAATCTCCAACTCCACTGAATTGCGTACAAGAGCTCGTATGGCATTCTTATCAGTAATCAATCCGGCCGCTTTGGCCTGCATCAGCAGGTTGCCAATCGCGGTGGCTTCAGAGGGCCCTGCCACAACAGGCAGTCCGATGGCATTGGCAGTAAAAGTATTGAGCATATTATTTTTAGATCCGCCGCCAATAATGTGTAGCTTTTCTATGGGGAAGGTGGCCAGTTCCTGGAAATGCTGCAGCACCTGCTTATAGCGCAGGGCAAGACTTTCATAGATGCACCGTGCGATTTCGCCAATGGTCTCCGGCACAAACTGACCCGTCTGCTTGCAATAATCCTGGATGGAAGCAATCATAGACACCGGACTTGCAAAACAGGAAGCATCCGGATTGATAAAACATTGAAAGGGAGCAGCTTTCGTGGCTTCTGTCACGATCTTGTCGTATGTCACCGGACCTTCCTTTTCCCATTCTTTTTTGCATTGCTCTATCAACCACATGCCGCATATATTCTTCAACAAACGGATAGAGCCGTCGGCTCCTCCCTCGTTGGTGAAATTGAGCGCGTAAGTCTCCTCGTTGATCACCGGTTCATCGGACTCAATTCCCATCAGTGACCAGGTGCCCGAACTCAGATAGGCAAAATGGGGACTTTCTGCCGGTACGGCCAGTACCGCAGAAGCTGTATCATGCCCTGCAACGGCAATGACTGCAATGTCATCCTGACCGGTAAGGTTTTGTACCGAAGGTGATATTTTCCCGATCGTTGTACCTGAGTATACGATGGGAGCAAACTTTTCCTTCGATAGTTGAACCACTTCAAGCAAACCGGCCTCAAAATCTTTCGTACGCGGGTTGATCATCTGTGATGTGGAGGCAATGGTATATTCGGTAACCATCGTTCCGCTCAGCAAATAGGAAAGCGCATCCGGTATAAAGAGTATTTTGTCTATGAGGGGGTAGATGGATGAACCCTCCTCATACATCGTGTGCAACTGAAACAATGAATTGAAGTTCATGATCTGAATGCCCGTTTTTTCATATACCTCTGCTTTGGGCATTTTGGTAAAAAAACGTTCGGGTGCACCCTGTGTGTGAGAATCGCGGTAGCTGTAAGGCATGCTAAGCGGCTCTCCATCAGCGCCGAAACACACAAAATCAACGCCCCAGGTGTCGATGCCGATGGAGACGATTTGGTGACCACGCAGTTTTGTTTCTCGCAACGAAACCACAATCTGATTATACAGATAAAACAGATCCCAATATACACGACCGTTTACTTCTATCATAGGGTTGGGAAAACGATGTATTTCGTCCATTTCCAGACGACCATTGTTTACTGTTCCTAGCATGGCTCTGCCACTGCTGGCTCCCAAATCGATAGCCAAAAAAGAGATTAAATTGCCTTCACTCATGATGTGAGGTTAAATTATTGTTTAAAGATTGTCTGTTTAAAGAATATTTGCAAACTTACGGGTAAAATCTTTCTCCTGCAATAAAATATATGATCTAATAACTGTACTTTTTGATAAGTCTTGTAAAAAAAATATTGTACATTCACTTAATGTAAAAAGCAAGGAGAGCGATATCAAAAAACAAAGCAAAAATATCAATTATTAGAACTGCATTCAGTTCAAAATAAATACATTTGCGCAAACTATAAATCGTAATCATTAGGAGATCCGAAAACGATGTTGAAGTACAATGTAGTAAGTAGACGGCTTTTATTTTTTTGAATTTTTATAGAATAGAAGTAATTTTGCATAATTAAAGTACAGCACAGTTTTCGTTCGAAAATTCTTAAATTAATCATAAATGGCAATTGCAGTAATCATGCCCAAACAGGGGCAGTCGGTTGAAAGTTGTATCATTACAACTTTACACAAGAAAAAAGGTGATATCGTGAAAAAGGGAGAAATCTTATTCTCTTATGAAACAGACAAAGCTTCCTTTGAAGAAGAATCACCAGTTGATGGCACAGTTCTGGTTTCTTTTTACGGTGAGGGTGATGAAGTACCAGTTCTAGAAAACATGATGATCATCGGTGAGCCGGGTGAAGATATTTCCGCATTATCTACTCCTGCCCCCGCACAAATCATTGAAGATGCCGTTCCTTCAGCGGACGCGACTGTGGCCGCGCCCGACAAAGTGATGGCTGCCGTAGAGACACAAACTACGACCTCCGAAAATCGGTTTATCTCTCCTCGTGCAAAGAAACTGGCCGAAAAGAATGCGATACCGGTGTCACAACTTGATGGCACGGGTCCCAATGGTCGGATTGTGGAGAAAGATGTGATGACACGTCTCGTCGATCGTCCGAAAATGACACCGCTGGCAAAAATGGTGGCCCTCGAGGAAGGTGTGCAACCTGAAACAGCGGGTACAGGCCTGGCAGGCAGAACCCGTGCAGCCGATCTGGTCGCTCCGGTAAATCCTGTCTATGGTGTGGATTACGAGGATAAAAAGTTGTCGAACATGCGTAAGCTGATTGCCAAATCAATGCATGCTTCTTTGCAGAATTCTGCACAGCTCACCCATCATCTGGGGGCCGATGCACGACGCATTCTCGAGCTTAGGAAGAAAGCAAAAACTGCACAGCAGGAAGGACGGATCGCTGCAAATATCACCCTGAACGACATGGTCTGTTATGCAGTAATCAACGCATTGAAAAAATTCCCCGAAGTCAATACCCATTTTCTGGGCGATACCAAACGTTATTTTCATAAAGTACACCTTGGCCTGGCTGTGGATACAGAAAGAGGGCTGATGGTGCCTGCATTGCGCAATGCCGATGATCTCTCCATTGTGGGACTCTCCAACCAACTCAAGGAGCTCGCCACGGCCTGCCGCAGTGGCAGCGTGAATCCAGACATGCTAGCTGCAGAGGCCGCCACATTCACCGTTTCGAATCTCGGCAATTACGGAGTCGAAATTTTTACTCCTGTGATCAATCTGCCGCAGTCGGCCATCCTCGGTGTAAATACAATCCTGCCTCGTCCGAAAGACTTGGGCGACGGGGTGTATGCCTTTGTGCCCCATATTGGACTGAGCCTTACCTATGATCACCGTTCTCTGGATGGGGGAGAAGCAACCCGTTTCCTGAAACAAATTGCCACGGAAATTGAAACGATGGAAATTCAATTTTGATTGAAAATTAATATTTATAACTATGATAGATTTACTGATCATCGGTGGCGGTCCTGCCGGGTATGTAGCAGCAGAGAGAGCAGGGCACGCTGGATTGAACGTAGTCCTTTTTGAGAAAAAAGCAATGGGTGGTGTCTGTCTCAACGAAGGATGCATACCCACCAAGACGTTGCTATATAGTGCCAAGATATATGAGAATGCCTTACATGGCGATAAATATGGTGTGTCTGGAGATAATATCCGCTTCGACTATGAGAAAATAGTCTCCCGCAAGAAAAAGGTAGTTCGCAAACTTGTTTCAGGCGTAGAGGGCAAAATGAAATCAAACCATGTCACCGTGGTGAAAGGAGAGGCTTTTATCGAAAGTCGCTCTGCAGAAGGGATCCAGGTGACCTGCAATGGGGAGAAATATATTGGGAAGAATCTGCTCATCTGTACCGGATCGGAGGCTTCCGTACCACCCATCCCGGGCTTGAAGGAAGCGGGAGAAGTGATTCTTACCAACCGGGAGATACTGGAAATGACGGAACGGCCTGCATCACTTGTGGTGATTGGCGGCGGCGTAATCGGCATGGAGTTCGCCAGCTTCTACAATAGTCTGGGAACTGAAGTGACTGTGGTGGAGATGCTCCCGGAAATATTGGGCGGCCTCGACTTTGAAGTGTCGGCCATGCTTCGTGACATCTATGCAAAAAAAGGAGTTGCATTCAACCTGAATGCAAAGGTTGTGCAGATTGCGGGCAACAAGGTTGTTTTCGAAAAAGAGGGCGAAACCCACACTGTGGAAGGTGAAAAGATTCTGTTGAGCGTGGGCCGTCGCCCGGTTACAAAGGGATTTGGCCTGGAAAACCTGGGTGTGGAACTGCTGCGCAATGGCATCAAGGTGGATGAAAAGATGCGCACCAATATTCCCGGCGTATTTGCTGCCGGCGATGTGACAGGTTTCTCACTGCTGGCCCATACGGCAAGCCGCGAAGGAGAGGTGGTGGTAAACAATCTCACCGGTCGGAACGATATCATGCGCTACAACGCTATCCCCGGTGTGGTTTATACCAACCCCGAAGTGGCCGGAGTGGGTGAGACCGAAGAGTCGGCCAAAGCAAAGGGCATAGCCTATAAGGTAGCCAAACTGCCCATGGCCTATGCAGGACGTTTTGTGGCTGAAAATGAAGGTGGCACAGGAATCTGTAAAGTGCTGGTAGGTGAAAAGCATGGAGAGGTGATTGGCGTGCATATGCTCGGCAATCCTTCCAGCGAGATTATCTACGGTGCTTGTATCGCCATTGAACAGGAAATGACCCTGAAAGAAATGCAAGAGGTGGTATTTCCTCATCCTACCGTCAGCGAAATTCTCAAGGAGGTGGTTTTTAGTTTTTAACCGTATAGAAGAAAATAATCAATAAGTAAAACATCAACAAATTAATATAAAATGCCTAAAGTTCAAAACATTGATCCGTCGCAGGTACGCAAGCCAGGGTTCGTAGAGTTTCAGCCCATCCCGGTCAACCAGTATCAAAAGAGTGTGAAAGAAGAGAAAGATAATTTCACCAACGAAGAATTTAAAACCATCTATCATGACATGGTGTTGATCCGTGAGTTCGAAACCATGTTGAACCTGATCAAGACCAAGGGGGAATATAACGGTACGTCCTACAACCACCCGGGACCGGCTCACCTCTCCATCGGACAAGAGTCCGCAGCAGTGGGCATGGCCTGGACGCTAACGGTGGATGATTTTATCTTCGGTAGCCACCGTTCGCATGGTGAGATCCTGGCCAAAGGAATGTCGGCCATCCACAAGCTGGATGACGCCCAGCTCACCGAAATCATGAAGACTTTCTTCGATGGGACGGTTTTCGATATCGTAAAAAAAGATTTCAACGGGTCGGTGAAAGAACTGGCCAAACGTTTTTTGGTATACGGTACGCTAGCGGAGATCTTTGCTCGCAAGTCAGGATTTAACAAGGGATTGGGCGGCTCCATGCATGCCTTCTTCACACCCTTCGGTGTCTATCCCAACAACGCCATCGTGGGCGGCTCGGGCGATATTGCCGTGGGCGCAGCACTCTACAAGAAGGTGAACCGCAAACCGGGACTGGTGGTGGCCAACATCGGCGACGCCTCTCTGGCATGCGGCCCGGTATGGGAAGGCATCAACTTTGCCGCGATGGATCAATTCACCGAACTCTGGGAAGGAGATATGAAGGGCGGATTGCCGGTAATCATCAACATCATGAACAACCAATACGGCATGGGCGGCCAGACCGTGGGCGAAACCATGGGCTACGGCATAGCAGCCCGCATCGGCGCCGGCGTGAATGGCGAGCAGATGCATGCCGAACGGGTGGATGGTTACAACCCGCTGGCTGTAATCGATGCCTATAAACGCAAACGTAAAGTAATCGAAGAAAAAAGAGGCCCGGTGTTGCTCGATGTACTCACTTACCGTTACAGCGGCCACTCGCCTTCCGACGCTTCTTCCTACCGTACCAAAGAAGAGGTCGAGGCATGGGAAGCACAGGACTGCATTCGTAGCTACGGTGAGCAACTGCTCGAGGCCGGGGTGGCTTCACAGGCCGACCTCGACCTGATAGCGGATGATATTCAGAAATTGGTGAACGAGATGTTCCTGCTGGCTATCAACGATGAAGTATCCCCACGCATGGACAATGCTGATATCATCGGAGAGATGATGTTCTCCAATGGTTCGGTGGAATCCTTCTCCGATGCAAAGCCCGAAGTGCTGATGCCGATGGCGGAAAACCCACGCGTAAAAAAGATCGCCAACAAGGAACGTTTTGCCTTCGATGCCGAAGGAAAACTTTACAGCAAAATGAAGCAGTACCAGCTGCGCGACGGTATCTTCGAAGCTATCATCGACCGTTTCTATAAAGATGCATCACTCATCGCTTACGGTGAAGAGAACCGCGACTGGGGTGGGGCCTTTGCCGTATATGGCGGGCTGACCGAGGCTTTGCCATATCATCGCCTCTTCAATTCACCCATTGCAGAAGCATCCATCGTGGGTACGGCCATCGGCTATGCCATGTGCGGCGGCAGGGTGATTCCGGAGATCATGTACTGTGACTTTATTGGCAGGTCAGGAGATGAGATCTTCAACCAGCTCCCCAAGTGGCAGGCCATGAGCGGCAACGTATTGAAAATGCCGGTGGTGGTACGCGTATCCGTGGGATCCAAATATGGCGCCCAACACTCACAGGACTGGACCTCGCTGGTGGCACACATCCCCGGTATCAAGGTCTGTTTCCCGGTCACACCCTACGACGCCAAAGGTCTGATGAACGCGGCATTGCAAGGCACCGACCCGGTAGTCTTCTTCGAGAGCCAGCGCATCTATGACATGGGAGAACAGTTTCACGAAGGAGGTGTTCCCACAGGCTATTACGAAATTCCGCTGGGCGAACCCGATGTGAAGAAAGAGGGAAAAGACATCACATTCCTCACTGTCGGACATACACTCTACCCGGCTTTAAAGGCAGCAAAAGAACTCGAAGAAAAATATGGTCTCAGCGCCGAGGTGATTGATGCCCGCTCTTTGGTACCCTTCAACTATGAGAAGGTGATTGAGTCGGTAAAGAAAACCGGAAAGATCATCGTGGCCGGTGAAGCCACCACCCGCGGGTCCTTCCTGAACGACCTGGCAGCAAACATCGGACAGATGGCATTCGACTACCTCGATGCTCCTGTATGCGTACTGGGTTCCCGCAACTGGATTACCCCGGCACATGAACTGGAAGATGCCTTCTTCCCGCAACCCTCCTGGTTCCTGGATGTCATCCACGAACGGATTCAGCCGCTGAAAGGGTATATGCCCGGACAGAATTTTACCGACGGCGAGATGGTGAAACGGGCGAAAAAAGGTATTTGATAGAATGATTCGATGATTCGGTGATGTGATGATTAATCAGCCAATCAGCCAATCAGCCAATCAGCTAATCTGCTAATCAACAAATCAACAAATCAATTTATGATGTTGAATGTAAATGCTCACTTACACACACCCTATTCCTTCAGCGCCTTTCGGGATATCGATGAGGCGCTGGATAGGGCTGTGGCAGAAAATGTGAACGTAGTCGGAATCAACGATTTCTACACTGCCAAAGGGTATGAAGCGTGGGCCGACGGTTGTCACAAACGGAAACTGTACCCTTTGTTCGGTATCGAGTTTATCAGCCTGAATGAAGCGGATCAAAAAGCCGGGTTGCGGGTAAACGATCCGGCAAACCCAGGTCGCACCTACCTCAGCGGAAAAGGGATGTCGCATCCCTTCCAATTAAGTGAACCGTATGCCACACTCCTCTCTACCGTGCAGGCCGAATCGAACCTGCAGGTGGAGAGGATGTGCGCAAAGCTGAATGAACATCTCCAGGAAAAGGAGGCATCCTTCACCCTCGATGTGGAGCAGATCAAACAGGATCTGACCAGCGGCTCACTCCGTGAGCGCCATCTGGCAAGAGCACTGCGAATGAAAGTATATGAGGTTTGCCACAATGAGGAGGCTGCGATACAATCACTCTTGACGAAACTTTTCAGCGGAAAAGCGATGAAGTCATCTGTAAATGACATCGCCGCGGTGGAAAATGAAATTCGTGGAAACCTGCTGAAAGCCGGTGGTGCAGCGTTTGTACCCGAGGAGGCGACTGCCTTTCTTCCGATGGAGCAAGTACAAAAACTGATTGTGGCAGCGGGGGGAATCCCCACCTATCCCTTCCTGGCTGATGATGCCAAGGGTAACTACACCGACTTTGAATCGGATCTGGAGCGGGTGGCCGATCAGCTGACCGAACGGGGTTTCCATTCGGTGGAATTTATCACTACACGCAACGATGTGGCTTTATTGGAGAATTATGCTGCCTATCTGCATGACCGTGGCTTTGTGGTTACCTTCGGCAGCGAACACAATTCTCCCGCCATGGAACCCATCGAACTGTTTGCCCGTCATGGTGTTCCGCTAACTGACAGGTTGAAGCAGATAAACTATGAGGGCGCTTGCCTGATTGCCGCACATCAACATGTGGTTTCACAGGGATTGGCGGGTTATGTGGATGCCAATGGAAAGGCTGATCGTTCAAAGAGAGATGAATTTGTGACGTTGGGTGATACACTCATCCAAAATGGACTGGACGTAAACCGGTAAAGAACATAAAATGAAGGAAATTCAACAACTGATAGAGATATCACAATTTTATGGCCGCGACAATCGTTTCGTGATTGCCGGTGGCGGAAATACCTCATACAAGAACAACGAAAAAATATGGGTGAAGGCAAGCGGTTCATCGCTTGCCACCATCACCGAAGCGGGATTTGCCATGCTCGACAGGGCAAAGTTGAATCCTATGTCGGAGAAAATATACAGCAATCAACCCGATGAGCGGGAGGAACAGGTGAAAAACGACCTGGCCGCAGCCACTCTCACCAAAGGAAAACGACCGTCGGTGGAAACGTCGATGCACAATGTGATCGATTATCCCTTCGTGGTACATCTGCACCCGACTGCGGTAAACGGACTGATGTGTGCACAGGATGTCGAAGTTTCCTTGAAAAGGTTGTTTGGAGACAAAACACTCTACGTGGAATATACCGATCCGGGATATCTCCTGTTCAAAAAGGTGTATGACCGCATCAAGGCCTACCGGGCATCCTATGGAGAGGAGCCGAAGGTGATCTGGTTGCAGAATCATGGTATTTTTGTGGCTGCCAGTACCATAGAGGAGATTCAATCCATCTATGACGATATTCTGGGTAAACTTGAAGTCGCCCGGAAAGAACCGGTTCCGACAGAGAAAGTTAGTATTGCCGCCGAAGTGACGGATATTTTACCTGCGGTGCGGATGATGCTCTCCGAGAACGGATTGAAAACACTGCGGGTACGCAACAACGCACTGATTGAACACTACAACCGCACAGAGAATCAGCAGGATATATCCAGGCCGTTTACGCCCGATGCGATTGTCTACTGCAAATCAAACTATCTCTTCCTGCAGGAAGAAGCACCGGATAAGATCCTCTCTGAAGCAAAGAAGGAGATTGCCACCTTTTGCGAAAAGTTTGGTTATCAGCCAAAGGTTTTGCTGATCAAAGGAATCGGACTGGTGGCTGCCGGTGACAATGCCCACCAGTGCGACATCATCCTCGATGTATTCGAAGATGCGATGAAAGTAGCCTGGCTATCCCGATCATTTCGTGGCCCGCACCCGATGACCCCCGAACAGATTGATTTTATCGACAACTGGGAGGTGGAGAACTATCGTCGTAGCGTCGCAGCAGGCGGTTCCAGAGGACGTGCCGAGAACAAAACCATCATCATTACCGGTGCTGCTCAAGGCTTTGGCGAAGGCATCGGCCGCTGTCTCCTGCCAGAAGGTGCCAACATCGTGGTGGCCGACCTGAATGAAGAAGTGGGCACAGCTACGACAACCGACTTCAACCGGATGATGAAGAGTAATCAGGCCCTCTTCGTAAAAACGAACGTGGCAGACATGGCCAGTCTGGAGAATCTTGTTCGGGAAACGGTTTGTGCGTTCGGTGCCATCGACTGTTTCATCAGCAATGCTGGTGTACTGCGAGCAGGCGGACTGGAAGAGATGACCCCTGAGAATTTCGATTTTGTCACCCGCATCAATTACAATGCATTCTTTTACGCTACGAAGGTGGTCAGCCGGGTGATGAAGCTACAAACAAAAAATGCCCCGGAGGATTATTTTGCCGACATCATCCAAATCAATTCAAAATCGGGCCTACAGGGAAGCAAAGCGAATTTTGCCTATGCGGGTGGTAAATTTGGCGGTATTGGCCTCACCCAGTCTTTCGCACTGGAGCTGGCACCCTTCCGCATCAAGGTGAATGCCATCTGTCCGGGTAATTTCTACGAAGGACCCCTCTGGAGCGATCCCGAAAGAGGGCTCTTTATACAATATCTGAATGCAGGAAAAGTACCCGGTGCCAAAACAGTGGAGGATGTGAAAGCGTTCTACCTGTCAAAAGTGCCCATGGGAAAGGGATGCTCCCCGGCCGATGTGACCAGAGGAGTTCTCTACCTGATGGAGCAGTGCGGCGAAACAGGACAGGCACTCCCCATCACCGGCGGCCAGGTAATGTTGAATTAGTAATTAAAAATCATAAAATAAAATGAAGACAAGAGCAGTAAGGTTATACGGAAAAAAAGACCTTCGTTTGGAAGAGTTTGATTTGCCGCAGATTAAAGAGGATGAGATCCTGGCAAAGGTTGTCTCCGATTCACTCTGCATGTCCTCTTACAAGGCGTCGTCGCAGGGAACAGATCACAAGCGCATCCCCAACGATGTAGCTGAAAACCCCATCATCATCGGTCACGAGTTTGCCGGTGAGTTGCTGGAGGTAGGTGCCAAATGGGCGGACAAATTCAAAGTGGGCGACAAGTTCTCTATTCAACCGGCACTGTATTACGAAGATGGCCCGGTGGGAATACTGAGTGCCCCCGGATATAGTTACCGATATATTGGTGGAGATGCCACCTACGTGGTCATCCCCAACGAGGTAATGGAAAAAGACTGTCTGCTGGCCTATCACGGAGAAGGGTATTACCCTGCTTCCCTGGCCGAACCGCTCTCCTGTGTCATTGGTGCCATGCACGCCAACTACCACACCACACCGGGAAGTTATGTCCATCAGATGGAGATTGTGGATGGCGGAAAGATGGCAATCCTGGCCGGTGTAGGTCCCATGGGACTGGCGGCCATCAATTATGCCCTTCACAGGGAGGATCGCAAACCCTCTTTGATGGTGGTGACTGATGTGGACCAGGCCAGACTTGATCGTGCGGCTTCTATTTACACGGTCGATTTTGCCGCCTCAAGGGGAATCAATTTGCAATATGTCAATACTGGCAACGTGGAAGATCCCGTGAAAGAACTGAAAGATATCAGCGGTGGTACCGGTTACAACGATGTCTTCGTCTTCGCTCCAGTGAAGCCTGTGGTGGAACAAGGGGATGCCATCCTCGCTTTCGATGGATGCCTCAACTTCTTTGCCGGTCCCGGAGATCCCGACTTTCGGGCTATGCTCAATTTCTACAATGTACATTATGCCTATACGCACATTGTGGGCACCAGCGGTGGAAACAACGACGACATGGTGGAGGCACTCGAAATCATGTCGAGAGGACTTGATCCGGCCGGACTGATTACCCATATCGGCGGACTGGATGCGGTGGCGGAAGCGACCAACAACCTTCCCCATATCCCGGGTGGCAAAAAACTGATATATACCCACGTCGATTTGCCGCTGACACCCATTGCCGACTTTGAAAAGCTGGGCGAGACCAACGAACTCTTTCGCGAACTGGCACTTATCTGCAATAGGAACAAAGGGTTGTGGAGCGTGGAGGCAGAAACATTTCTGCTGAATTACTATCATAAATTATAATTGATCTTCACTTGCCAATGACTGCCTGTTCAGCGGTTGCTCCAAAAGAGCTGAACGCTGACAGCCGAACGCTAAAAATTATGAAACAATTAGATGTAAACTTAATGCATCCGGTGGAGCAGATCAATGTGATCATCGGACGGATTTACAAAAGCGGCATGACCACCACCTCGGGCGGAAATATTTCCATCAGGGATCGGAACGGTGACATCTGGATCACTCCTTCGGGGGTGGACAAAGGCTCGCTCACCGTGAAGGATATCATGCAGGTGAAAAGAGACGGTACCGTGATTGGGGCACACAAACCCTCTTCGGAGTTACCCTTTCACAAGGCAATCTACGAGGCACGTCCGGAATTGACAGCCATCATTCATGCACATCCGCCTGCATTGGTCGCTTTCAGCATTACCGGTATCGTTCCCGATACAAAGATTGTTCCTCAGGCACACAATATCTGCGGTGACATCGGCTTCGCACCCTACGGGACTCCGGGGAGCGAAGATCTGGGTGAAAAAATTGCCAATGAATTCAGGGAAGGCGATTACAAGGCGGTCATCATGGAGAATCACGGCGTTGTACTGGGCGGAGTGGACCTGATGGATGCCTATCAGCGCTTTGAAACACTGGAGTTCTGTTGCCGCACCATTGTGAATGCCAAGCGACTGGGGCAGGTAAAATACCTCTCCGATGAACAGGTGTCTCAGTATGTGCACCATTTGCCCTCCAACGTGGCTCATTCTATGGATATCCACCATCCTTCGGATGAGAGAGCCATCAGGACCGACATGGTCAACATCATTCGCAGGGCGTGTGACCAGGGGCTGATGATCTCGACCTATGGAACAGTTTCTGTGAGATGGGGCAATAGCAACGACTTCCTGATCACGCCTAGAAACATTGCCCGTTGGGATATTGTACCCAGCGACATTGTCCAAATCAAAAACGGAATGGCCGAAGCAGGTAAAACGCCCAGCCGCTCCGTGGCATTGCATCAGCGTATCTATCAGCTCAATCCCCAGATCAATTCCATCATTTGCACCCAGCCGGTGAACCTGATGGCACATGCGGTGAGCGGTAGCAAGTTCGATGTGCGTACGATCCCCGAAAGCTGGATCTTCCTACAGGATGTTCCCTCCATTCCTTTCGGCCTGATCTACAACGAAGTGGACAGTGTAGCAAAAATGTTTCAAAAGAACCGGGTTGTATTGGTGGAGAACGACAGCGTATTTGTTACCGGAGATAAACTCTTGAATACGTTCGATTACCTCGAGGTGGCTGAGTTCTCGGCCAACTCTCTGGTGATGGCAGCTTCCATAGGACCTCTACAGCCTATTGGCGATGAGGAGATCGAGGATTTGCGCGTTGCATTCAACGTGAAGTAACTGAGCGTCCCTCTGAGGGCGAGTTCTCAATAAATCAAAACGAGGCCATCTCAAAATAATTTTTGAGATGGCTTTTTTCTTTTTAATATACGGAAGAAATAGCTTCTTGCACGAATAATAGACGGGTAATGGACTGGTATTGGTTCGTTATCACCTCATTGTTATACAAGCGAAATATGAGGGATATAGGGAGAGATACCGAACTAGGTAGGGACTAGGTAGGGACTAGGTAGGAGCATGGTAGCAACATGGTAGCAACGAGGAACAAAGAAAGGCCGTCTCATTTTTTATGATAAGATGGCCCTCTTTCTCTGTTTTCTCCTGCTACGGAGAATTAAATATGCATATTCACAATGGTTTCATAGAGTTCCTGCTTGCCACTGATCTGAGCCGGTTCTTTGCCCAATGCCAGTGCATATTCGCGCAGGTCTTCGAGCGAAAGTTTGCCTTCTGCAAATTCTTTGCCCTTGCCGCCGTCGAAAGAAGCATACCGTTCTTTTCGCATCGAGAGGTAGGGTGATTTCTCCAGGATGGATGCAGCAGCTTCCAGTGCACGGGCAAAAGCATCCATGCCGGCGATGTGGGCAATGAAGATATCTTCCAGGTCGGTGGAGTTGCGGCGGGTCTTGGCGTCGAAGTTGGTACCACCTCCTTGCAATCCGCCATTCTGTAGAATAACCAGCATGGCCTGGGTCAGTTCGTACACGTCGATGGGGAACTGGTCGGTATCCCATCCGTTCTGATAGTCGCCCCGGTTGGCGTCGATGGAGCCGAGCATGCCGGCATCTGCGGCACACTGCAGATCGTGTTCAAAGGTATGGCCGGCCAATGTGGCATGGTTCACCTCTATATTCAGTTTGAAATCCTTGTCGAGACCATGTGCACGCAGGAAGCCGATCACCGTCTCTGCATCCACATCGTACTGGTGCTTGGTGGGTTCCATTGGTTTGGGTTCGATGAAGAAGGTGCCCTTGAATCCCTTCGCACGGGCATAATCGCGTGCTTTGCCCAACATGATGGCCAGATGTTCTTTCTCCTGTTTCATGTCGGTGTTGAGCAAGGTCATGTACCCTTCACGTCCACCCCAGAATACATAGTTCTCACCCCCCAGCTCGATGGTGGCATCCAGTGCATTCTTGATCTGCGTGGCAGCATAGGCCACACTGTCGAAGTTGGGATTGGTGGCAGCACCGTTCATGTAGCGCTTGTGTCCGAAAACGTTGGCAGTACCCCAGAGCAGCTTGATGCCGGTCTCTGCCATCTTTTCTTTGGCATAGGCCACGATGGTTTTCAGGTTGGCTTCATACTCCTCCAGCGAGTTACCTGGATCTACCAGGTCCACATCGTGAAAGCAGAAGTATTCGATGCCGATCTTCTGCATAAACTCAAAGCCGGCGTCGAGTTTCTTTTTGGCCCTTTCAATGGCTTCGTCGCCGTTGTTCCAGTCAAAGTTTTTGGTCTCTGCGCCAAAGGGGTCGCTCGACTCTGCACAAAGGGTATGCCAGTAGGCCATGGCGAATTTGAACCAGTCTTTCATCTGGCGACCGAAGACTACCTTTTCGGCATCATAATAGCGGAATGCCAGCGGATTTCGGCTCTCTTTTCCTTCAAATTTGATTTTCCCGATACCCGGGAAAAACTCTTTTACGTTGTTTTCTGTTCCCATTTTTTTAATAGATTAATAATGATCATAATATATGTGATGTGTTATACATATTTTTTCCACTGCCTGTAAGCCTCCAGATATCTGTCGGCCTGGGCATTATCGGGTGTTACTGTCCTGATCTTTTTCAGCGAGGAAAATGCTTCCTGATGTGATGCATAAATGCCTGCACCCATTCCGGCAGCCTTGGCCGCTCCCGCTGCTCCGTCCGTGTCATAGAGTTCAATGACAGCCCCGCTCACCGAGGCCAGTGTCTCCCGGAAGATCGGACTGAGGAACATGTTGGCATTGCCGGCTTTGATAACCCGGATGTCCATGCCCAGTTCCTTCATGATCTCCATACCGTACTGGAATGAGAAGACGATTCCCTCCTGGGCAGCCCGAAGGATGTCGGCGAGTGAGTGGATGTTGAAATTGATACCGTGAAAGGAACTGCCGCTGTCCCTGTTTTCCAGTACCCTTTCTGCTCCGTTGCCGAAGGGAATCACCGAGATACCTTTGGCTCCGATGGGCGATTGGGCAGCCAGCTCATTCATGTTGTTGTAATCGAGAGGAGAGGGTACCATGTTCTTCTTGATCCATGAGTTGAGAATGCCCGTACCGTTGATGCAGAGCAGCACACCCAGGCGGGTTTTTTCAGGCAGGTGGTTCACGTGGGCAAAGATGTTCACCCGCGAGAGCGGATCATGCTTTACCTCATCGAGTACCCCGTACACCACGCCCGATGTGCCGGCGGTGGAAGCGATCTCTCCGGGATTGAATACGTTGAGCGAGACGGCATTGTTGGGCTGATCGCCTGCCCGGTAACTGACCGGTGTACCTGCTTGTAGTCCCAGCTCCCGGGCTGCGGCGGCAGTGACTTTCCCCTGTATCCCGAAAACGGGTTTCAACGGAGGAAGCATCTCCCGTTCAAAACCAAAGTAACTCAGGACATCTTGTGAGATGCTGTTCTCCTTAAAGTCCCAGAAGATCCCTTCTGAAAGTCCCTCCACGGTGATACCGATCTTATTGGTCAGCTTCATGGCGATGTAGTCGCCCGGAAGCATGATCTTGTCGATCCGTTCATAGAGCTCCGGCTCATTTTCTTTCACCCAGGCCAGCTTGGAAGCGGTAAAGTTGCCGGGTGAGTTGAGCAGATGCGACAATGCCTTCTCTTCGCCGATTGCCTTAAAGGCTTTCTCTCCGTACGGTACAGCCCGGCTGTCGCACCAGATAATGGAGGGACGCAGCAGGTTCCGGTCTTTGTCCACCATCACCAGGCCATGCATCTGCCAGGAGATGCCGATGGCTTTGATATCCTGCGGGTCTATTTCCGATTTAGCCAATACCGAAGCATTGGCAAGCTTCAGGTTGCTCCACCACATCTCCGGGTCCTGTTCGGCCCAACCGGCTTGTTTGGCCTGCATGGGCATCTCGGTTTTTGGAAAAAAATCCGATGCCACAATCTTTCCTGTTTCGACATCCACCAGTGCAGCTTTTACCGATGAACTTCCGATGTCATATCCCAATAGGTACATTGTTCTTTGTTTTATTTGGTTGTTTGTATGTTATGTGCTGATTCTCTTCGATTTCTTTTCTTGCCACTGCCATCATTCCTTCCACCTGTGCCAGGGCAAACATTCTCCCTAAAAAGGAATAGCCCGGATTGTAGCCCTTTTCCCCGTCACCAAGCATCAGCCTGCCGTGATCAACCCGCATGGGTATCTCCGGACGTTCCCGCTCCAGAATGCGAATTACCTCTATCAGCTTCCCATTTCCCTCCAGGTGCGATGCTTCCATAAAATCGCCCCCGGGAAGTGGTTGCGTACTTCTGAGATGGGCAAAACCTATGCGATCTGCAAATTTATTGGCCAGGGCAGGGACATTATTGTGGGTACCGGCACTCAGTGATCCGGCGCAGAGGGTGAGTCCGTTGCTGCGGGAGGGTACGGAGCGGAGGATCCAGTCAATGTCTTCCTCGTTGGTGACAATGCGGGGCAGGCCAAATACCGGGAAGGGTGGGTCATCGGGGTGTATGCACAACATGATGTCATGCTCTTCGGCCACGGGAACCACCTGCTGCAGGAAATATTGCAGGTTCTCCCGAAGCATTTCTTTGTTGATGCCCGCGTACTTCTGCAGCTGTTTTTTGAATTCCGTTACCGGGTCACTGTTCCCGACCGCAATACTCCGGTGGATAAACCCTTGTGTCTTGACGATGATGGTATCGATCAGGGCTTCCTTCTCCGTTGCAGTCATCTCCTCGTACAGCAGATTTATCTGCTCGATTTCTTCTTCGGTGTAATCTTTCTCTGCACCGGCTCTGTTTAAAATCTTACAGTCGAAACAGGCAAAACGAATCTTGTCGAAATAAAGGGTGGTGGTGCCATCGGGCAGTTTATGATTCAGATCAGTACGCACCCAGTCGATGGAGGGCATGAAGTTGTAGCATATGGTCTTCACGCCGGCCTTGCCCAGATTCGCCAGACTCACTTTATAGTTTTCAATCAACTGGTCGCGTGTGGAAGCCGCATATTTAATCTCTTCGGCCACCGGCAGACTCTCGGATAAAGACCACACAAGTCCTTTATCTTTAATGACATGGTTCAGCTCGTCAATTGCTTCCCTGCTCCATACCTCACCGGGAGGAATGTCGTATAAGGCAGTAACGACCCCCTCCACGCCAATCTGACGAAGCATATCCAGCGTGATACCATCTTTTTTTCCAAACCATCTCCAGGTTTTAAGCATTTTTATTTTCCAGTTTTAAAATTAACTATTAACTATCTGCACTCGGTTTTTAGTTCATCTAGTTCATGTGCTTGTCGCTCAATATCGTAAGGTGTGGGCTTTCCTGAGAAGGTCTGAAAATAAAGAAGACAGGCATCTTTCCACCAGGTGGCGGATTATCGGGTTGTTGTGCTGCTTCATCTCTGTCCTGTAGAGGTCCATGATATAGCTCACAGACAGATCCATGTTAGACTGTCCAGAGCGGAGCCGGTTTCCTTTTCCGTATCGCTCTTCTGTTTTTGCATGGCACAGAGTTCCACTTTCATATCCCGGATATAAGAGAAGAGGGTGGGCATGTTGCTGGTTTATCCAGGTGAAAACACCGTCCTCCATTTGCATCACGAAATGTTCGGAAGCATGTAGCAATGAGGATATCAAATATCTGATAACTAACAATGAAATTCGCATGGGTTGATCGGTCAGTTGCTTTTCAAATCAATGGCAAACATTGATTGTGGACGTACACAGTTTTTCCTTAAGAATATATCTACTACAGGCAAAGTTAGGTATAATTTTCTAAACGTTTGTGATTTTCACCATTCTTCCTCCAGGTAATCGTATTTTTGCCATCCATTATTTTTATATTTGGGATTTGGAGAAAATTCTCCAGACCCTATATCAAAATCCGATTTGATAAAAGGAATCCTGTATTCACCGAAATTGCAGATTTTTTTCTTGTTGTTTTCGTATGACTGCCAGATTCCTACAAATGCATTGTTATAATAACGGTCTGA
>ENA-UOOE01001264-UOOE01001264.1-fermentation-metagenome-genome-assembly--contig:-NODE-1264-length-21807-cov-22.992552_pt1 | contig 21807 bp, 17 predicted proteins | sample MGYA00245776_ERZ724021 | MGnify/ENA primary metagenome ERZ724021 (study PRJEB28704, sample SAMN03018321) | fermentation metagenome | biome: anthropogenic terrestrial biome; feature: soil... | reverse complement strand
GCGGTTATAATAAAAATCCATGTATCCGTAAACCCGGCACATGGACTTCGTGTTCTTCCTCAAGGTAAACATACCGTACCAAAAATCAGTTATGTTAATTGTTATTTTATTATAAAGCAGGCGGCTTGTCAAGAAAAAACGCAAATGCGCTCGGCAGTGCCGTCATGTAATAACATGTAAATAATAATGTAAAAATATTTATATAAAGTATTGTTTTGGCTGCTTGTATATCATATATAAATAAAATCTATCAATATATATAATATATTTAATTAAAATTGCTTTATATAGTCTTTATTTTCACAAGCAATGATGATATAATAATTCAAAATATCTTCATAGGAGTTGATAAAATGGATTTCGGCATCAGGTTCTTTCTCATCCTCTCCATCATTATTTCCGTAATCTCCTTTTTGTTTGCGGCATGGCTGCGAAAATGGGTTACAAGCTGCCCGTCTTCGAACCCCCGCATCGCACAAATAGGAGATTTAATCAGGAACGGGGCGAACACTTTCCTGCGTAAAGAATACACTGTCCTTGCCAAGTTCGCCGGCATAGTGGCAATATGCATCCTGTTATTCCTCCCAAGCCCAATTTGGGCCGGTAACGCCCAGGAAAACTTCACAATGGCAATCGCATATCTATGCGGCACTGTCTTCTCGGCGGCTGCCGGCGTAGTGGGCATTAGGATTGCCACCATTGCCAATGTAAAGACTGCCGAAGCGGCGCAAAAAGGGATTAAGCCCTCGTTTATGTCAGGTTTCCGCGGCGGGGCTGTCATGGGCATGGCAGTTGTAGGCGGCACGCTTCTCGGCGTATCGCTCGTAATGCTTATTACGGGGAACACCACGGCGCTGCTCGGCTTCAGCTTCGGCGCCAGCTCGCTCGCCCTTTTTGCCAAAGCCGGCGGCGGCATTTACACTAAAACAGCCGACATAAGCGCCGACATAGTCGGTAAGGTTGAGCTCGGCATACCCGAAGACGATCCGAGGAACCCCGCCGTTATTGCCGATAACGTCGGCGACAACGTGGGCGACGTGGCCGGCATGGGCGCCGACCTGTTTGACTCAAACGTAGCTTCCATGGCAGCGGCTCTTGTCATAGGCGCTACGCTCGACCAAAAAGCCGGCGGCACTGCCAACACGAGCATGGTTTTCTGCTACGCCGCAATAGGGCTGCTTGCCTCTATTATAGGTGTTGCCACCGCGCGCATGGGCAAAAACGGTAACCCTACCAAAGCGCTCAACTCCAGTACTTACGTTACAACGGCAATTTTCGCCGTACTCACGGCTATTGCGACATCGGCTTTTAACTTCGAATGGCGCGTATGGGGCGCAAGCATCGTCGGGCTTTTAGTCGGCGTCATCATAGGCTTTGCAAGTGACTACTTCACCGATGACACCAAAAAGCCAGTGCACAACGTGGCGAAGTCGTCAGAGTCAGGCCCTGCTTTCACTATCCTTTCCGGAATTTCATACGGCTTTTTAAGTACGCTCCCGTCAATGGTAGGCATAGCTGTTTCGGCTCTCGTCGCGTATAAACTCTGCGACCCTATCGGAGAAGGCTACGCAATGTACGGCATAGCGATGTCTTCCGTCGGAATGCTGTCAATAGTCGGAATGATAATTTCCAACGATGCTTACGGGCCGATAGTTGACAATGCCCGCGGCCTTGCTGAAATGGGCAACCTCGGCGACGATGTGCTTGACATAACAGACTCGCTTGACAGTGCGGGCAACACCGTAAAAGCCATTACAAAAGGCTTCGCCATCGGCGCTGCCGGCCTTACGGTTATCGCCCTGCTCGGCGCGTTCATAAGCCAGGTCAACGTTTCTGCCGAAGAACTCGGCATGCAGACGCTTACAGGCTTCGACGTCATGGACCCGATAGTGTTCTTCGGCATGCTTGTCGGCGCGGCAATTCCGGCTGTCTTTTCAGCAATGCTCATACTCGGCGTAGACCGCAACGCGCAGAGGATGGTTGCTGAAATCCACCGCCAGTTCCGCGAAATCATCGGCCTTAGGGAAAGTAAGGAAGGCGTCACGCCTGACTACAACAAATGTATAGAAATTGCAACGCTCGGCGCACTTAAGGAACTTATCCCAGCAGGCGTAATGACGATTGTAGCTACGCTCATAGTCGGCTTTATAGGCGGCGTAAAGGCAATCGGCGGTTTCCTGTGCGGCAATATCATTACAGGGCTTCTGCTTGCGCTCTTTATGGGTAACGCAGGCGGCCTGTGGGACAATTCCAAAAAATATATTGAATCAGGGAATAACGGCGGCAAAGGCTCGGATGCACATAAAGCGGCTGTTGTCGGCGACACCGTCGGCGATCCGTTCAAAGACACCGCAGGGCCTTCCATCAACACGCAAATCACAGTCGTATCTCTGATTGCTTCGTTGATGTCCACCATTTTCCTTACAGTTTCTTTAGTTCACTGATACTTACGGTATTTTCACACTTTCCCGGCGTGCTTACGGCGCGCCGGGATTTCTTTGTACAGTAACCTTTATGAAAAACCGTTCACGCTTTCACCTGTACGTGCGCGCGCTGTACGGCCTTGACAATCTCTACAACGGGAATTATCGATACGGAAAGCGCCAACGCCACGCCGTACTCTTTCAGGCTTATGGGCGTAAAACCGAAAAGATCCGCCAAAGCAGGGATTTCCAGCACGGCTGTCGTAAGCACAAGGCTGCTTAACATAGCGCCCCACAGGATTTTATTTTGGCTGCCGAGTGTGAAGACGCTGCAGCGCTGGCTGCGCATATTGAAGCTGTGAAAAATTTCGCACATGCTCATCGTTAAAAACGCCATGGTCATGCCGTCCGGAGAAATGCCATTCGGCATTTCAAAATACCCTATTTCCATACAATGCCCTATGATATATGATGCCAGCGTTATAACCGTTATCAATATGCCCTGATATATAATGTCCGTCCCTACCCCGCCGGCAAAAACACTGTCGCTTGACTTGCGCGGCGGCCTCTGCATGCTGCCCGGTTCTTCCCGCTCAGTGCCAAGGGCAAGCGCCGGAAAGCAGTCGGTTATAAGGTTTATAAACAGCAGGTGTACTGGGTTCAGCAGTGTAAAACCCATAAGTGTGGCAAAAAACACGCCCATGACTTCGCTCATATTAGAAGCAAGCAAAAACTGTATCGCCTTGCGTATGTTGTCATAAATACGGCGGCCCTCCTCAACGGCATGTACAATCGTAGCGAAGTTGTCGTCCGCAAGGACCATATCGGCGACGTTCTTGGTAACGTCCGTTCCGGTAATGCCCATCCCTATGCCTATGTTTGCGGCTTTTATGCTCGGCGCATCATTTACGCCGTCGCCGGTCATGGCAGTGATGTACCCCCTTTTCTTCCACGCGTTCACTATGCGTACCTTATGCTCAGGCTGTACACGCGCGTAAACGCCGTATTTGTCTATGGACTTAACAAGCCCGTCTTCGCTTATATCGTCAAGCTCCCTGCCGGTAACTGCCTCGCCTGAGCCTTTAATTATGCCAAGCTCCTTAGCTATAGCGACGGCCGTGTCCTTATGGTCTCCGGTTATCATTACAGGGCGTATACCGGCCGTGCGGCACTCCTCTATGGCTGTTTTAACTTCAGGGCGCACAGGGTCAATCATACCTGTAAGGCCTATGAAGCAAAGCTGCCGCTCAAGGAATTGCGGGGTGTCGTCCTGAGGTTTTTTTGCCCAAAGGCGCTGCGCCGCCGCCAGCACCCGGAGTGCTTTGTCCGCCATGTCTTTATTTACAGCAAGTATCTCACCTCTCTTGCTGTCCGTCAAAGGCTGTATACTTCCGTTTTCAATGTAATGCGTACAGCGTTTAAGGACTTCCTCCGGCGCGCCCTTCGTATACTGGATAAATTCCGCCCCGTTTTTATGGACCGTACTCATCATCTTCCGCACAGAGTCGAAAGGCGCCTCGTCAACGCGCGGATTTTCCGCTTCCATAGCGCCCTTTTTGATGCCAAGCTTAACCGCATAATTTACAAGCGCCGCCTCAGTCGGCTCGCCCTCGGCTTCGCTGTCCTCATTAAGCGAGGCGTCGTTGCACATAGACATGGCGCATGCGAGAAGCCGCTCGTCACCGTAGTGCTCAACGACGGTCATTTTATTCTGCGTAAGTGTTCCCGTTTTGTCCGAACAGATTACCTGAGCGCAGCCGAGCGTTTCCACCGCTGTCAGCCTGCGTATAACGGCGTTGCGTTTGCTCATGTTTGTAACGCCTATGGAAAGTACAACCGTAACAACTGTGGCAAGCCCTTCGGGTATGGCTGCAACGGCAAGCGAAACGGCAACCATGAAGGTCGAAAGGACGGTATTTAAATCAAATTTGCCGGCTGAAATCAAATTAAACGCGAAGATAAATATACATATGCCGAGTACAAGCTTTGAAAGCGTTTTGCCAAGCTCAGACAGCTTGACCTGCAGAGGCGTCTGCTCGTTTTCCGCCGCAGAGAGCGCGCCAGCTATCTTGCCCATCTCGGTTTGCATGCCTGTGCCTGTAACCGCCATGCGCCCGCGGCCGTAAACGACCGTAGACCCCATATAGCACATATTTTTACGGTCCCCGAGCGTGATGTCTTTCTCGCCTTCAGAAAGTTTCAGCGCTTCTGTCACCTTATTTACAGGCACGCTTTCACCCGTAAGGGCCGCCTCCTCGACCTTAAGGCTCGCGGATTCCAAAATACGCCCGTCCGCCGGTACGCTGTCGCCTGCCTCAAGTACGACTACGTCGCCGGGAACAAGTTCGGAGCTGTGCAGGCTTACCTGCCTGCCGTCACGCAGTACCCTGCTTGTAGCGGCTGTCATTGTCTGTAAAGCTTCGATGGCGGCCTCCGCCTTGCTTTCCTGATAAACACCTAAAACAGCGTTTAGGACGACGACAACGAGGATAATAAATACATCTGTAAGCCTGCCTCCCTGCATAAAGCTTGTAACCGCGGAAACCGCCGCGGAAACCATCAAGATGATCAGCATAGGGTCATTCAGCTGGTTCAGGAACCGCCTTGCAAGCGTAATTTTCGGAGGTTCTTTTAATTTATTAGGCCCGTATTTTTTAATCCTCTTTCCGGCTTCTTCGGCAGACAAGCCGTCGGCACCGCTCCCTTCGCTGCGCAGGACTTCCTCTGCGGAGAGTTCATAACTTTTCATTTAGGGTTCCTCACTTTCATAGCTTTACAAAACGATTTAATATTGCCGGTATTATATATTAAAAGGCTCATACCACAAAGCATTACTCACAGTATCTGCTTTGCGGTATGAGTCTCATTCTTTTTGGGCGGCACCGGGTTTAAAGCCGGACTGACGATACCGTCCCGCGCACGGCGCGGAATTACTCCCTCATAAGTAAAATTCATTTTTTACATTATACTACAATATATAATCATTGTCAACACAATTTCTTGCGCTTAATTAATTGGATTGCAAAGCGGAGTTATTCGCCGATAACCTGGATGAAAATTGTCCTTTTCTGCGGCCCGTCAAATTCGGCAAGGTATATATCCTGCGCGCCGCCGCAGACCATCTTCCCATCACTGACAGGAAAAATACAGTTATTTCCGCATAAAAGGCTTTTTATATGTCCTGTCGAATTATTGCCGGTTGCTCCGTAGCTGGGAAGAAAATGGGCATGTGCATATGGCGCTTCAAGAGGGACAAGGCGTGTAAACGTATCGGCAATATCGGTTTCGACACACGGAAGACCCTCGTTTACAAAAATGCCCGTTGTAGTATGGGACGTTATAATAGCTGCAAGGCCGGACTTTACACCGCTGCTTTCAACAGTTTCATGGACTTCATCAGTAATGTTAATAAATTCCTCAGCTTTGCGGCTCATAACGGAAATTGTTTTTAAAACTACCATAATTTATTCCCCCTTTAAAAACCGTTCGGCATTTTCCGCATATAAAGCAGTGCGGGCATAGTCGCGCATGGATACTTTATCAAGCGCCCGTTTGAGCTTAAACGCCCTGAAACGCGGTCCGTTGGAAGCAAACATGACTTGTTTGTAAAAACTTCTTTCAAACCAGCGCGGCCCCATGTCTACCGTAAACAGCCGCTGCATCGATTCTTCAGGCGAGTCAAGGTAAAGCAGCGACGTATCTGTGTAAATATTGGGGTATTTTATCATAAGCATGGCCATTTCACGCACCCAGGGCCATGCAAAATGCGCGAGGCAAATGCGAAGGTCGGGGTGCTTCATGGCCGTTTCCTCAAACAGCGTAGGGTTACAGTACTTTACAGGCGTATCCGGTTCCCATGAAAGGCCGGCATGGAAAATAACCGGCTTGTTGTATTCGATACATTTTTTATAAATAGGTTCCATAATACTGTCCGACGGGTAAAATTTCTGTTTTGCGGGGTTAAGCTTCAGGCCCTCAAGCTTCAGCTTCCCAAACGCATAGTCAAGCACTTCTACGGCATCACCGCGGTTTGGGTCTACACTGGCGAAACCTATGAAACGTTCAGGGTGGGCAGACACAATCTCGGCAATTTCTTCATTTGTAACGATCCATCCGCCGGCAGTCGCAGTCAGGTCTAACGGAAGAAGCGCCGCGCGGTCTATCCCGCCTGCATCCATCTCCGCAAAAAATTCATCAAAGGACATGGGGCTTTGTTTCCACACTCCGAATTCTTTCTGCCTGAAAGCAAGTTCATTTTTATCACCGCATATTATATCGTAAAATATAGGATGCACGTGCATATCAATGACCATTTTTACACCTCTTTAATATGGCTCAAATTTAGTGATAACTTCAGATGAGACTTCGGCGCCCTTTTTCATGCACAGCGGTATGTCCCAGCCGTTTATAATTCCGTAAGTAAAGCCGGCGATATAGCTGTCGCCCGCCCCGACCGTGTTGACTACTTTTGCCGGTACAATGCCGCAGCGGTACAAATGCTCGCCGTCCCAGCTGATGCTTCCGAGTTCTCCAAGCGTGGCGGTGACAATTTTGGGGCCGCGGCCCTGTATTTTTTTTATCCAATCCACTATAAACGCATCGTCTTTATCATAAGACAAAAATGCGTAATCGACATAAGGGAAAATTTTTTCGCACTTATAATCAGGGTCGGCGGAAAAGACTGAAAAGTCCATAACTGTTTTTACGCCTGCATCGTGCAGCTCCGGAAGATGCGTTAACACGTTGCCGAACAAATCGGTATGCATATAATCGTGCTGCTTTATAAAGTCTATTTCTTCATTGTTTACCGAGTAATCCGCCATGACGCCTTCTATTTCTTTTAAATGCACACGGTCTGTTCCGTTTTTTAATCCCATAAGCATTTTGCATGTATCTCCATGCTCAACGCGCAGGTGTGTTACGTCAATGCCTTCTTCTTTAAGTCTTTCCTTCATTTTGGCACCATATTCGTCAGTGCCTACAACACTGACAACCGAAACAGGTATGCCCATCCTGCAAAGGTGTATGCCCCAGTCCACACCGTTACCGGTAGGATAAAATTTGCCGAGTTCTTCATATACGTCCGCGCATGAAAAGCCAACCGCTGCGACTTTCACCATTTTTGCCTCTCCTTTTTAATTATATTGAACCTCCGATTTTACCGTTTTAGTTTTAAACGGCAAACCAGCGGACACCAAAAATACGTAAAATCACTTAGCCATAGACTTTACCGTGCCCCCATGAGCCGGCAAGGCCGCAGACTTTTGAAGCAAAAGCAGCCGCTTTTCCCATGCATTCCTCTACAGTTCCCTGTAAAACGGATTTATCCTTGACTTTTTGAGTATAGCTTACAAGGAAAGCCGTAAGGAAACTGTCCCCGGCGCCCATCGTATCTACCATATGTTCTACAGGACAAGCCTTTTGCGTATAGAACCGTTCACCGTCAAAAGCTATGCTTCCGCCGGAGCCAAGCGTCGCAACAGAGACTTTAACGCCGTATTTCGCCAATTTCTGTAAGCGCTCATGTATTTTGCTTTCTTCCATACCGCTGCAAGACATAAACGCATAGTCTACAAGCGGTGCGATATCAGCGTAATACTTATCAGCCGAGTCATCTGAAAAATCAAAAGATACCGGTATACCGGCAGCTTTTATTTTAGGCAGCTGGCGTTCTGTAAAGCAATAGTTTCCGCTGTGTACAAGGTCAAAGCCTTTAATATATTCAATATCGAAGCGGTCAAGTACAAAGGAAGTCTGGCCGCGTATGCCGCCTTCGTTTGAGCCGAGGAAAACACGGTCGTTGTTTTCCACTGTAACTTTTGCACAGCCGTTTTCGCCTACCAGCTGTCTGCATTTTATTGTTTCAATTCCCTCTTCACAAAGGCAGTTTATGACATGCTGCGCTTCCATGTCGTCACCAAAGTATCCCATGTAAGCGCTTCGCTTTGCTCCGAACATTTTCGAATATACGGCAAAATTTACCGCGTTGCCGCCCGGATACATTGTTTTAATATGCTCATATTTGTCAACGACATTGTCGCCGAACCCTAACACTTTCACATTATATTCGGCCATAATTTATTCCTTCCCTATTCAGTATTTTTCAATCCCCATATAACGGCGCATCTCCGTAGGGTGGTTGTGCTTTTTTGCCAAAGCCTCGCGGAATTCACAGTTCATAGCATAAAAAAGTATCGGGTTAAAATAATCCACCACTGATTTGTCTATCGCGCCAAGACCTAAGTCAAGGGCATCAATAACTATTAATTTATCTGTATGATTCCTAAGGAAATCCTCGGCGCGCTGATCCATTACACGGCTTCGCCCGGCGGACTTTTGCAGAAAATAAAAAACATTTTTGTCCGTACATTCAAACGGCCCGTGAAAATATTCCGCCGAATGTATATAGGCGCAGTTCTGCCACTGCATTTCCATTAGCGAGCATATGGCAAACCCATATGTCTGTGAAAATGCCGGTCCGCTCCCCAAAACGTAGAAGAAAGGTTCTTCCCCATATTTTTCAGCAAACTCTTCCGTAAGGCCGCCGTTGACTTTTTTAACTGCTCCGGCAATTATTTGGTCCATTTGTGAAATGCCTTTTAAAAGTTCACCGTACTTTGGGAAATTTTCCTGTGCTGAAAGCAATTCTGCGGCAAGTTCCAACGTTATGCCTGCCGGCGTATTGCTTACAGGAACATTGTCTCCCCACGGGTAGACGAACGATATGAATTCAGGGTCGTCGGAAGCGGACTTTGCAGCGTGCGTCATGGTTATAACCGCGGCTCCGGCCTGCTTTGCAAATTTCGCCGCCTCAACGGTTTCAGGTGTTTCTCCCGAATGCGAACAGGCTATGACAAGGCTGGCCGTGCCGAGCTTTTTGGGCGGTGCCGTCAAAAATTCGCGGCCTGTATACCAGCCCGATTCCACTTTGGCCGATTCTGCGTTCATCATGTAATGAGCCGAATAAAGGTCTATGAGCGAGCCTCCGCAGGCTACCCAATAAATCTGCCTGATTTCCTTTTTTTCTTCCAGTATCCTTGCGATTGCGTTTTTTGCGTCCAAGTTAAAACCTCCAAATTATATAGTGTCAGTCCATATAACGCTCAAAATTGCGTATATTTCTTAAATCATGTTTCGCCGGGTCTTCGTAATAACGGCCGTCAGTAATTTCCTGCCCTAAAAATCCGGTGTAATTGTACTTATTTAAGGCTTCTATAAATTTTCCAAGGTGGTGGCTTCCGTCTCCCCAGATCAGGTGTCCGTACGGGCTGCCGTCTATAAAATGCATGTGCATGATATTTTCTCCGAAAGTGTTAAACCAGTCGTCAAATGTTTCGCCGGCTACAGACATAGCACACGTGTCTATCATAATTTTAAAGTTCGGACTTCCGACTATGTCAAACATGCGCTTAGCGCTTTTTACGTCAGTTACAATCTGTGACTCTTCCGGGCGGAGGGATTCCATAACAAGGGTTATGCCATTTTCACGCGCGACTTCGGACAGACCGCTTAACATATCTGCCGAGCGTTTAAAGGCTTCTTCACGGTCTTCGTTCCAGTAGCCCCAGCCTGAGTTTACCTCCATGTAACGGCATCCAAGCTCCGACGCCAAACGTATGCCGTTAGCAAAGTAAGAAAAACTGCGTTTTACATGCTCCGGTTCCTTAGCGCCCACCTGATAGGGATACGTACAATTTTCAGGAGTGAGGACTTCTGCCGAAAGGCCCCTCTCTTTTATTTTCTTCTTTATCCCGGCGGCATCATAATAGGTAATATGGTCAAGCCAAACATGCGGCGCGCCGCACCAAAGCTCTATTGTTTTAAAGCCTATGCGCTGCTGCGCGTCAAGGAAATAATCAAGCGAATAATTTAAATAATGTATGTTCATTCCAGCTATCTGCTCACGTTTTACCGTTGCCAATTTCAATCCCCTCTTTTCAATTAACAAAGTAAGGCTCGAAAGCTTTGAAATTGCGCGCATCCGCCTCAGCCGGTTTGTCAAAGTAGCGTCCGTCTGTTATCTCCTGGCTCAGGTACCCCTCGTACCCGTAGTCGTTAAGCACCTTTATATAACGGTCAAGCGGATAGAGTCCGTCGCCCCAGATAAGGTGCCCGTAAGGGCGGCCATCGACAAAGTGGCAGTGGATTATATCTTTCCCGAACGTTTCAAACCACTGGCGCGGCGTTTCCCCCGCTACACCCATCGCGACGGTGTCAAGCGCTGCTTTTACATTAGGGTGGCTGACATCGTCATACAGCTTTTTCAGCCCGCCAACCGTCGTTATGATTTTCGATTCCTCCGGCCTTACGGTTTCGACAGCGACAGTTACACCGCTTTCCTTTGCGGCGTCCCCGAGTTCCTTAAGGCTTTTTACAGCGCGCTCGTACGTTCTCCCAGGTTCTTCATCCCAAGTACCGCCTATGCAGTTTGTAAGCATTATTTTTGAGCCAAGTCCGGCGCAGGCTTTTATGCCCTGCTTAAAATATTCCATGCTGCGTTTGTGGAATCCTGGGTCGGGAGAGCAGAGCAAATAGTGGTATGCGGCACATTCAGGAGTGAAAACACCTATTTTAAGGCCTCTGCTTTCAGCCTTTTCCCTCACTTTTTTAGTATCCTGAAAACCTGTATAATCCATAAGGAAGTGTGGCGCTTGCCCTACAAGCTCTACAGTTTTAAAGCCCGCTTTCTGCTGTGCATCCAAAAAATAGTCAATGCTGTAATAAATATAATGTATATTCATACCGGCTACCTGCTGCCTTAATAAACGCGGCATTGTAAAACCTCCTTTTGTTAATGAAGATTATTGTATACGATATTTCCGTTAAAAACCGTCATGCAGACTTTCGAGCCGCGGATTTCTTTTACCGGAGTACGGAAAATATCCGAATCCAAAACAACTATATCCGCTGTCTTTCCGGCTTCGAGTGTGCCGAGAACGTCTTCACGGCGGCAGTTATACTGCCCGTTTTTTGTCCATGCGGTGAGAAGCTCGCCGACCGTCAGCATATTCTGCACGTTATAGCTTTTGCCGTCTTTAAAATACCCCCCGGCAGCGCAGTAGACGGACTCCGGTATGTCCGGCAGCATAAGCGGCAAATCTGTCCCGCAGGTGATGCATACGCCGCTGTCCTGCATTTTTCTTCTGTTCCAGTAATTTTTCCCCCTATCTCCGCCAAGGTTGGTTTCTATCATCCGCATTATGTCATCCTTATTGTCAAGCGACTGTATCTGCGGATAAATTTCGGCTATAACGCCAAGTCTGCCCATTCTCTCCAAATCAGCAGGGTTAGAGTACTCAAGGTCGGTAATGGCATGGCGGTTTATAAGCTTTCCGCCGGCTTTCCGGCATTTTTCGTATATATTCACGACATGCCTTACAGCGCCGTCGCCCTGGCAATGCAGGGCAAAACGGAACCCGTTTTTATCGGCTTCCACGGTTTCTTTTTCTATAAGCTCCCAGTCTACCGGCTCAAGGCACGTAACCCCAGGCTTTGCGGCGTACGGTTCTATCAGTTCACCTAAAAATCGCGCTATGCCGCGGTCAGTCATCCTGTTATAGCCCTCAAAGCTTAAACATTTGCCGTTAAGCTTCTCGCGCATTTCTTTACCGTAATCTATGTTGATGCCTTCGCCGACAGGCTGTGATAAAACAGATACGCGCATATTTAAGCTGTCCGAGTCTTCCAAATCTTTCAGTACGCTTACAAAACCCGAATAGTCGTCGTATCCTATTTCCTTTATTGCCGTTATCCCACGTGAGTTGAGCATTTTTATATAGTCTTTATACTTTTGTTTCATGCAGCTTTCGTGAAGGTATTCCCGCATTAGCCTGAAAAGTTTCTCCGAGTAGCACTCCTGCGGTGTAAAGCCGTATTTTAAGCGCGCGGCTTCGTTCATCCAGCATGTGCCGGCGTCCGCGGTAAAGATAGCGACGGGGATATCTGGAAACTCCCTGCTGAGTACGTCTTCACTGCTGTAACTGAAATTTTCAGCATCAAAGCCGTGGCCTATAATATATTCGCAGCTCCCGTTTCGGCTCATATATTCCCTAATAGCAGAAACACCGGAAACATCAGACTTTATTCCGCTGAAATCAATGCCCATGCTCCGCAGCACATACCCGGTGAAAAAAGTATGGTCGTCTACAAATCCGGGTGCAACTGTCCTGCCGCCAAGGTCAATTACCTCGTCCACTTTGTCAATCCATGACTTTGCTTCATAGCGCGTGCCAACCGCCTCAATTTTATTGCCTTTTACTATGATAAATCCATTTATAGGCGCGCAGGCAGTCGCTGTAAAAATACTTGTCGAAAGAAACATAAATGATTTTTTCTTGCCGGTTATCAAAATATCACCATTCTTTCCGATACGTTTACCCAAGGGGCAGTATTAACTTTATATCTGCTTGCAGTGACAGCGGCGGCTGTACAGGTTGTATATGTTGTTATATAACGTTATATACTGTATTATAGGTTTTATTTTTCCGTTTGTCAATGTTAAACTGTGCGCTGCAAAATTTAATATTCTGCAGCACTTTTTTAAATAACTTACACAAAAGCTGAGATAGCGCAAAATACCATAGCGGCAAGTTCTATTATAATAACCAACTTAATAACGGATTTCACCCATTTGCCCAAGCTTATCCGGCCAAGGCCAAGGGCTGCCATCAGGATTCCGTTTGTCGGCGATATTATATTGGTGATGCCATTGCCCGCCTGGTAAGTCGTTACTATTGCCTCTTTGTTTATCTTAAGCAGTTCGGCAAGCGGGCCCATTATAGGCATTGTCAGCGCAGCCTGCCCTGAAGACGATGGGACAAAGAAAGCAATCACATTTTGAACCAAAAGCATTACCGTTGTAAATCCGGCCACAGGAACACTCTTAAGGCCGTTCGCAAGATAATTTAAAATCGTATCTATTATTTGTCCGTTTTGGGCAATGACGAGAATGGCGTTCGCCATACCTATTACAATAGCCGCATATGCAAAGTCTTTAAGGCCAAATACAAAAGCTTCTCCCATATCGTTAAGCGACAGTTTGCCGACTATGCCGGCAAATATGCCAACAGCAAGGAAGATGGCCGCGATTTCGTCCATATAATAGCCTTTTTTGAGCAGGCCCCATACCATCCAGACAATGCCTGCGCCAAGACCGATAAGTATTATCTTATGCCTTGCCGTAAATTTAATATTATCCACATCGTTTTGGCTTGAAATGAAATACTCTTTGTTTCTGAGATCCGATTCGTACATAAGTGATTTTTTCGGGTCTTTTTTTACTTTTCTCGCGTAAAGCATTACAAATGTCATTGCTATAGCGATGTAAACCACATATTCTATGCACCTCAGCCACAGCTGCGGATTACCCTGAATGCCAACCAGCCCCTGCGCCACAAGTACGTTGAACGGGTTAAGGGTAGATCCGGTATAACCTATCTGTGAGCTTAAAAGTATCATCATAACGGTTGTAATCGAATCATATCCAAATGAAATCAGGAGCGGATAAAACAGCATGTAAAACGGAAGCGTTTCCTCACTCGTCCCTATTACAGACCCTCCGACGCTGATGACAAGCATCATTACCGGAATAATCAGGCTCTCTTTTCCTTTAACGATGTTCGCAACGGAAGCAAGCCCTGAGCTGATAGCTCCGGTTTTTGTTATGATGGCAAACGCGCCGCCTAAAATGAAGATAAAGGCTACGACCTGCGCAGCGGCCTGCACTCCCTCTGCCGGAGCCTTCAAAACATCAAATATACCCTGGCGTATATCCGTACCATCCTCAGTTACCTTAGAAGTCGTTTGATAAGTGCCAGATATAATAACATTTTTTGTAAGCCCAGGTGAAACCTCCTTTTCCACAGTTTTAAATGATCCGCTTGGAATAAACCACGTCAGGATCGCCATAACGACAACAAGTAAAAACAGCAAAACATATGTGTGCGGTACTTTGATCTTTTTCAATACAGATTCTCGCATTTTATACCCTCCGTCATATTAATATTTTGAAACGAACTCGTCCGGTTATGTATGCTAAATTTTATGCGCCCCCCTTAATACGTATTATGTCGTATTAACAGCTGTTTGCAATACGTATTATATCGTATTGAGAGTTTGTTTCAATATTATTGAAAGAAATATATAAAATTTTTTTTGTTTTAACTGTAATATTATTGATATTTTTTGATTTCGAAAGCTTTCTTTTCCTTTAATTATTTCTTTATATTGAAACAGCGCCCATGCTACATTTACATAACAAGGCGCTGCAATGACAGTTTGTAATACAAATTTAAATAAAAAGCAGTCTTACGGCTGCCGGCGCATTTTATTCGGGGGTATCATGCGCATGTTTACAAGCGCGTTGTAGACGCCCTCCTGCTTTATAGTACCGGTAACCACAGATGACATTTCTTTAAGGGCCAATGGGGCGTTTCCCATGGATACGCTTGTCCCAACGCTCCGGAACATAGAGCAGTCGTTCCGGCTGTCGCCGAACGCCACGGCATCTTTGCGCAAAGCACGGTCAAACCGAAGCACGCGGTCAACAGCCGCGCCCTTGTCGCAGCCTTTTAAGACTAATTCGTAAAAACCGGTTTCAGGGTGCTCATAAATATCGTAAAACCGGCGCAGAAAAGTGAAAACGTGCTCAATCTGCATACCGTCAGAAGTATGCAGCGTTAATTTTTCTATATTTTCTAAACTTGCGAGTTGTTCCGGCCTGCTTATATGTACTTTTATTGTTGGCCAATCATACGGAACCTTCCCATCCAATATATACATCTGGCTGTGGCCCTCCAGCACGCACGTAATGCCTGCCTTTAACATTTTACCGGCCGTAATATTTAAAAGAGTTTTGGGAATCGCCCTGCGGAATATTGTCCGCCGGCCAACGGTAATATTGGCGCCGGCGCCTGATATTATTCCATCGAAGCCTATTAAAGTTATTTCCGGATATATATCGCAAAGCGTACGCCCTGTGCAGATAAAAATCATGTGGCCGCATTTTCTGAGTGAACGCAGGGCGTATACGGTCAAACGTGAAGGGGGGTTGTCGTTTTCAGCTATTGTACCGTCGATATCAAAAAACACATGCCGGCTTTCTATGCATACCACCTCTTTACAGACTTCTAAGTTTATTCAAACCTTATGCATTAATTCCTTTGTTAATTGATATAATTTATCATAAATTTCCCGTTTTTCACTATATATGACATGGTTTTCCACATTGGGAGAAATTTCAAGCTCAGGTTTTATAACTTTTCCCATATCGTCCCAGCTTTTGTACGCTCCCCCCGCAAGAGCAGCCATTATAGCGTCCCCGTATGAAGCGCCTATCGTTACTTTGGCGGTACAGACGGTTCTCCCCAGGATATCCGCTATTATCTGCAGCCACGGGCGGTTTTGGGTTCCGCCTCCGACTGCCATAATTTTTTTAACCGGCAGCTTATTTTCTTTTAAGATGTCAAAGTACTGTGCTATGGAATAACCTATCCCTTCAAGTGCGGATTTGTAAATATGTGCGCGGGTATGGTTAAGTTTAAGGCCAAACACGGCGCCTTTTGCAAACGGGTCGTTTATAGGCGTCCTTTCGCCAGCAAAATACGGCAGCGTAATCAGCCCGCCGCTGCCCGCCGGGATGCCCTCAATGCTTCCGGCCATCGCGCTGAAAGCGTTAGGCCCTCCGGCCTGTTCATTTTTAAGGCAGTCAGTATATATTTCGTCCCTGAACCATTTTGTAAGGGTGCCTGCCGTATTTGTCCCAGCGCATATGCCAAAAGTTTTTGGAATGATAAACGTTCCGGGCCATACCCTCCCATCATTTATAAGCCTGTCGGAAAGATAAATAAAATAGCATGATGAGCCTAACTGTATCATTACGTCGCCCGGGCTGAATATACCGGTGCTTATCGCCTCAGCCCCGGAGTCACCTGTGCCTGCCAAGACCGTTGTATTTTCGGACAGGCCGGTTTCGGCGGAAGCTTTTGCGGTAATATGCCCTACTATATCAGTAGCTCTAACTATTTCCGCAAGCTGCGACGGTTTGCAGTAGAGGCCGCACATCTTTTCGTCTGCGGAATCAGTGCCAAGATCGTAAAGCGGCGCAAAGTCCTCCGCAAGGTACTTATCTATGCAGTACCTGCCGGTAAGTTTCGCCGTTATATAAGATGATGCCGTCAAAAACTTATATGTGCCCGCGTAAACATCAGGGAGATTATTTTTAATCCATAAAATCTTTGGCGCAATATCAGAAGAACACAGCGTGTGGCCGAACAATTTTTCAGCCGTTTCTTTACCGTAATATCCGTTTAAATAATCTATTTCCTTATAGCTCCTTGAGTCAATACCGTAAAGTATCGCTTTGCACAAAGGCCTGCAGTCTTTGTCTACCGGAACACAGTCGCATCCAAGCGCGCTTATGCCAAGGCATTTTATACTTTCAGGAGATATGCCGGATTGTTCTATAAGTGCTCTGCTTACGTAGCATACATCTCCCCACCAAACTTGCTCCGCGTCTTGCTCGAAAAAATTCGGCAGCGGGTTCTCGACGTTATGTTTTTTGGACATATATTTTACTATTTCGCAGCCGGAATTTATAAGTACGCCCTTTGTCTCGTTTGTGCCTACGTCTATCCCCATAAAATATAAAGGTTTCATATGCGTTTCTCCCATTTTTTACCCTTTGCGCGGATTTCCCGCACTTTCCCCATAAATTCCGCCACTCTGTTTACGTCTATCCGCCCGCTGAATTCTCCGTTTTTCTTAAACGTGGTTCCAACATACGCGCCGTCGGCAACACTTAAAATGGATTCCACGTTTTCCGCGTTGCAGCCTGTACCGCAAAAAACCGGCACGTTACCGGCCGACTGCTTGATACCGGCAAGCCGTGATGTGCCGGGGCCGTCCCCTGCCATACCTCCAGCAACTACCAAACAATCAGGCATGCAATTAAAAATCATTGTTTTAGCGATATCATTTAAATTTCTGTCGTTTAAATAAACTTCACCTTCACCGTTGATGAAATAAGTTAAACGCAGATCGTCTAACCTAAGAGCGCTTTTAAGGCGCAGGGTCCTGCCTATGTCGCGGTCTATAAGCCCTAGGTCGCCTACCCACGCCCCGGTAAACACGCATCTTGTAAACTTGGCGTCCGTAGCGGCGCATAGCTCTATTGTCGCATCAGGGTCGTAAATGGCCTCAAGCCCGTAAGGGACTTTTATGTTTTTAGAAATGGCTCCAAAAACGCGCGCCATTGCCGCAAGAGAAACAGATGAAACTTTCTTTTGGTACGGAAGACTGAACTCATTAGTAAGAAGCACCCCGTCAACTCCGCCCTCCTGCAAAGCCTCAAGGTCCTGCCGCGCCGAGCGGATTACATCTTCCATGGTATTGCCGTCCTTATAAAACAAAGGGTCGCCCGGCAGCGCTTTCAAGTGCAGTAATCCTATTATTGGTTTTTCCGTGTGGAACATATCATTAATCCAAGACATAAACAAACCTCCCGCTAAATATTTATATGATGTTATATAACGATATATACAGAATACCAAAACAGCTCACAAAAGTCAATAGAAAACTGTTCATAATATTAAAGGCGGCAACCTTTGTACTGGCAGCGGCCAAGTTTATATATACTTAAGCCTGCCATATTGAAAAGAATTAAAAATTATATTATAATAGTAAATATAAAGTAATAAGTGAAAATAAAATTTATTTAGTAGGGGATATAAAATGCCAAGGCCATTAAATTCCGAGTCACAGAAACCGCTTTACCAGCAATTAATTGAAGAAGTAAAAAGGAAGATAAAAAGCGGCGAATTTACGCAGGGTGACAAAATACCGAGTGAACCTGAGTTTATGAAAACATACGAGGTTAGCCGTATAACGGTACGCAAGGCCATAGAAGAGTTAGTAACTGAAGGCTACCTTACAAAAAAGCAAGGCAAAGGTACTTTTGTCAACAAACCTAAGATCAAGCGTAAAATAGAAAATATTATGAGCTTTAGGAATGCCTGCCTCGCGTGTAATATGGAGCCGGGGTACAAGCTGATAGAACGTAAGCTTATTAAACCAAGTTCTGACGAAATAGACTTTTTAAATCACGGCAGTAATGAAAAAATTATTTATACAAAGAGGATCCTGACTGCTGACGGCGATCCTATCATGCTCGAAAACAACTACTTTCCCCTGAATGGTTTTGAATTCATGTTAAATGAAAATCTTGAAGGCTCGCTTTATACATTGTTGAAAAACAAAGGTATAAACCCTATACATTCTGAGTCATGCACCCTCGAGCTTGTGAGCGCGACGGCATTTACCGCTAAGCTGCTGAATGTGCCTGCCGGCGAACCTTTATTTTATATGATTGCCCATATTAAAGATTCAAAAAACAACCCGATTCATATAGGCAGGCAGTATATAGTTGGGAGCAGGTATTTATTTAATATTCCGTGACTACGGGTCCCGTCATTTTTCTTTTTCCATAGCCGAAACACACTTTGCATTGACAAGCACGTTTTAAAAAGCGCCTTATGCTATATAAATTATAGGCATGCCAAGCTTCTCACTTATCTGCCCGCGCAAAAAGCTTTCCGCTTCCGCGCGCGCTTCACTGCGGTAACAGTATTTGCCGCGCCCCCGCCCGCGCATAATAGACCTGTCAAAAATTTGCACGGCTCCGGGAAACGCGCTTGTATTGATTGCGTCCTGTACAAAACTGTAAGTCATAAGAATTATCTCAATAAAGCCTTTTTGTTTAACTTCAGGTGCAAGTTCGTCTGAAAGTTCATCTATAAGCCCGCCGTACATACGTTTCCAGCCGCTGAGCAGAATAACCGGCGCAATGAGTATGCCCACACGGTACCCCGCATGCGCCATTTCGTTAAGCGCTTTAATCCGCTGGCGCAGCTGTGAAGTGCCAAGTTCTACCTTACTGACTATCTCCGCAGGGTTGACGCTCATACGGAAGATCACTTTTCCGCGGTGGTTAAGGCTGAGCAGCGGCTGCACCATATCAAATTTAGTCGGGAACGTCAGGTTTCCGCGGCCTTTTTTACCAAAGCGTTCTATTGTCCAGCCAAGGTTTCCCGTCACCGAATTTTCCAATACCAAATCGCTGTTGCTTCCGATTTCAAAAGTCTGCGGCTTTGCTGTGCGCGCGTCAAACCTCAGGAGCCTTTCAAGCATCTCCTCACGGTTTACAAACAGGCGCATGTAAGAGCACTTGTTGTAGCTGCACATAAGGTAACAGTACATGCACATGGCCCTGCAGCCGGACGACGTGTACGGGACGAGCCAGTCCGAAACCTTATGGTTCTCCGCGTACCTATGCGTTTTCCTTATGCCAAGGACCAAGTGCCGTTTAAGTTTTGGAAAGTCGGCATCTTCCGCAGCGCTGAGCATTGGTATGCGGTTGTGGGATTCAATCTCAATCCATGGCAATGACTTGTACTTTTCCCTCAGCCGTTTCCCAAGTTCGTATTCCATTGCTTTAGGTTCATAATAAACAGCGTCAAATTCAGGTTGCATTTATAAGTCCCTCCATACGCTTTTAGTTTGCATAAAAACACGGGATAATATTTCAAGTTACAGCGCTTTTTACCGTATATTTTAAGTGTGCAGGCAGACAATACTAAAAAATTAAGGAGCGACTTAAAAATGGGAATAGTTTGTAACTGTACCGACAAATATCAGTCATGTATTGACGAATGCAACAGGTGCGCGCAGGCTTGCCATGAGTGCATTAAATTATGCCTTAACGAACCGGACGTGGCCGCGCGTAAGGACCATATCGCACAGATGATGGACTGTGCCGGCATCTGCAAAGAAGCCGCCTGCCTGATGTCGTCAGACTCAAAACATTCAAAGGAGTTCTGCGGGCTGTGCGCTGCCGTTTGCGATGAATGTGCCGCCGGCTGCTCGCAGTTTAAGGACGGCCACTGCCAGAAATGCGCCGCGGAATGTAAAAAATGCGCGGATGCGTGCAAGTCAATGTAATTCCTTTTAATATGAAAATCTGACACCGCCATACGCGCAACACGCCCCGGCTGCTTTTACGCATCAACAGCCGGGGCGTGTTCCGTCATAATTTATTATGTTTGCCTATCTTCTTTATTAAACATTATAATAATCCGATTAGCAATTATAATTGTACCGTATTGTATATTATGCAGTAATCAGTGCTGTAAATTATGTGCATAATTGTAAAATAATAAAGCACACGCAGTCACTATATGAGAAACACCAAAGGAGGATATTTCCATGGCAGACGGGCATTATCTGAAGCTGCTTGCAAAACAGTACCCAAACCCGCAGGCAGCCGCTTCGGAAATAATAAACCTGAAAGCAATAATGAGCCTTCCTAAAGGTACGGAGTATTTTTTCAGCGATTTGCACGGCGAACAGGCCGCTTTTCTTTTCCAGCTGAAAAGCGCCTCCGGCATAGTACGTAAAAAGATAGACGAGCTTTTCGAGCAGTCCATCTCGGAGGACGAACGCTCCGAACTCGCCAAACTTATTTATTACCCTGAGCCGGAACTCGCAAAGGCTAAACAAGAGCAAAAAAGCTACGGCGACTGGTGCCGCATTATGATATACAGGCTTGTTGAAGTATGCAAAGAGGCCGCCTCCAAATACACGCGCTCAAAAGTCCGCAAGAAGCTTCCTAAAAACTTCGCGTACATAATAGACGAGCTTCTGCACGCAGACGGCGGAAAAAACAAACCCCATTACCACAGTGAAATAATTCACTCCATAGTCCAGACAGGCATGGCTACCGAGTTCATAAAAGCTGTCTGCACGCTTATACAGCAGCTGCTCATAGACCGGCTGCATATTATAGGCGACATCTATGACAGGGGGCCGCGCGCCGACCTCATCATGGATGCCCTGATGGGCTTCCATGACGTTGACATACAGTGGGGAAACCACGACATTTCATGGATGGGCGCAGCCGCCGGAAACCTCGTCTGCATTGCAAACGTCCTTAGGCTCGGCATAAGCTACAACACGTTCGACCTGCTTGAAGACGGCTACGGCATAAACCTGCGGCCGCTTTCGGTTTTTGCCGGTAAAGCTTACGGCGGTGACAGCTGCAGGATTTTCACTCCGCATATTTTAGATAAAAACAAATACGACCCCATAGACATACAGTTAGCGTCAAAAATGCATAAAGCCATAGCCGTAATCCAGTTTAAACTTGAGGGGCAGATTATCAAAAAACACCCCGAGTATAAAATGGACGGCAGAAACCTGCTCGAAAAAGTTGATTTTTCGAAAGGCACGGTTTCCGTAAACGGTACGGACTACCTCATGCGTGATACAAACTTCCCAACAATAGACCCGAAAGACCCTCTCAGGCTTACGCGCGATGAAGCCGAAATGATGA
>ENA-UOOE01001262-UOOE01001262.1-fermentation-metagenome-genome-assembly--contig:-NODE-1262-length-21836-cov-203.667003_pt1 | contig 21836 bp, 16 predicted proteins | sample MGYA00245776_ERZ724021 | MGnify/ENA primary metagenome ERZ724021 (study PRJEB28704, sample SAMN03018321) | fermentation metagenome | biome: anthropogenic terrestrial biome; feature: soil... | reverse complement strand
CAGGTGGTTTCACAGAGTTCGTGCCCCTCACGTTCATGCACACCTACACCCCCATTTACAGAAGTGGAATTTCAAGTCCGGGATCAACTGGTGTGGAGGACCTGAAGGTCTACGCAGTTGCAAGGTTGATGTTCAGGGAACTTTTACCTAACATACAGGTTTCATGGGTTAAGCTGGGCTTCAAATTTGCCCAGGTATGCCTAACAGCCGGTGCAAACGACCTTGGAGGAACACTGGGCGAGGAGAACATATCAAAATCAGCAGGGGCACAGTACGGAGTTAAAACAGAACCTGAAAACTTCCAGAGAATAATAAGAAACATGGGAAGAGTTCCTGCAGAGAGGAACACCCTCTACACGGACATTAAAAGAGTATGATTTGTGCAGAGTCCCTTTTTTTATAAGAAACGCGAATATTAAAGATTTAGAATTGGAAATCCATTTTTCTTAGAAATTCCCTTTCCAATTCCTTTTTTTTAATTCAATAATTACTTGTTTATGAATGAGATCAGCCTACAGGCTTTATGATGATCACGTCTCCATCATCAACCTTGAAGAAGAGATCCAGGTTTTCTTTGATTCTTCCGAAGTTGTTAACCTCAGAAACCGGCTGTGAACTTCCGTAGAAGATACAGAATGCAGGTCCTGGAGGCCAGTAGGACAGGTCACCTTCACGAACACGTGGAGAGGGATTTTCATATTCCAGCTGCAGTTCCATGTCGAAGTAAACCTCCTGAAGCCATGTAACAGCTTTTCCCTCAACTGGGAGGTTTTCGTATATCATCTTTGCAGTTTCAGGGTTTCTATCATCCAGAACAGCTATGGCTTTTCCTTTTCCAACAACTTCTATCTCTATTTCCATGTAAATCTCCTTAAAAATAATTCATTTATAAATATTCACTGATTAAACTCCGATTTCATTGAACTTATTCAATTAAAACCTTAAAATAAATCTTCCGTTAACTAACCCTTTCAGTTTTAATTGATTCAGATGTTTTACTGTATTAATTTAACATATACTTAATACTTTATTCTGTTTTTAAGGCCTTAAATGTTCCTAAAAGTTATGATGGTTAAATGCCCTTGGATCATCCTTCCTTGAGGATCTCCTCCATTATCCCAACACCTGTTGAGGTTCCTATTTTTGATGCGCCAGCATCTATCATTTCTACAGCAGTTTCAAGGTCTCTTATTCCTCCAGATGCCTTCACTCCCATTTCTTTTCCTACGGTTCTTCGCATGAGCTCCACGTCATGGGCATTGGCACCTGGATAACCCACTCCAGTGGAGGTTTTAACGAATTTTGCCCCGGATTCCTTTGAAATTTCACAGGCAGCCACTTTCTCGGCGTCTGTGAGCAGTGCAGTTTCAATGATGACCTTAACAGGTGTGTCCTTTGCAGCATCCACAACAGATGCAATATCCTTGGCAACGAGATCCTTCAGTCCGGATTTCATTGCACCGATGTTCAGGACCATATCTATATCTCTTGCACCCTCTTCAATGGCTATTATGGTTTCAAAGGTTTTTGTTTCAGATTTTGGAGTTCCAAATGGAAAACCAACGACAACACAAACTCCAACATCACTTTGTTTAAGAAAACGACTTGCAAGTGCAGTATTTGATGGTGTTACACATGCACTGGAAAATCCATAATCAATTGCTTCCATGCAAAGCTTTTCTATGTCCTTCAAGGTTGCATCAGGCTTCACATTTGTGTGGTCTATCATCCTTGCAAGTTCTTCAGGGAATATCATCCAGATCAACTCCTTTTTTTCAGTTCCTTAAGATCTTGATGCATATGAAATACTATTAATATTTTTTAATATTATAATATTTCGATTCGTGTGGAACGAAGTTCATGATCAGAACAGGACCCTCTTTGAAATTATTCCTCCATCTTTTTAGCCATGTAAGGACCTTCCCTTTCGTATCCAAATTTCCTGTAGTAATTACGTGCCCCTATACCACTTATAACCAGGAGCTTGGTTTTACCGTACTCTTCACGTGCAATACGCTCTGCCTCTGCCAGAAGCTCCTCCCCGTAACCTCTGTGCTGCCATCTTTCATTTTCTCTCTGGCCCAATGGTACCATGGATCCGTAAACATGAAGTTCACGTACCAGTGCAGTTTTATCATCAACTTCCACCCTGTGGGCTTTATCTGAGGGTATTCTAAGCCTTAAAAATCCTATGAGTATATCAGATGCCACATCCTCAAAGGAGAGGAATATCTCATGTCCCTCACCTGCAGTGTAATCCTCACGAAGAAGTTTGATGTTATCTGAATTTGGGAATATTCCCTCTCCTGCCCTGTGGCCAACTTCCCTGCACCTGATACATTTACAGTTGGCACCATGTTCTTTCATTTTGTTATATACAAGCTCACCAAGGTTGGATTTTTTAACACCAGCCTCTATGAGTGGTGATGGAATGTCCCTCTGAATACGCATGGTTCTGACCCACTTGGGGAGCATCTTCTTAACGTCAACGATGAGATCAACGGCTTCCTCAGTTGTGTAGGGTTTGTACTCTCCCTTTTCCCATAGTTCGTACAGCTTGGAGCCTTCAGTCACAAGACATGGGTATATCTTGAGCATGTCTGGTTTGAAGCGTTCATCCTCAAATACGCGGTGGAATATCCTCATATCCCGCTCTGGATCTGAAAAGAGGCCAGGCATGAGGTGCATTGCCACCTTGATCCCAGAGTCCCTGAGTATCCTTGCTGAATCAACAACGTCCTGAACGTTATGTCCACGGTCTATTCGTTTGTATATGAAATTGTAAACTGTTTGAACACCCAGTTCCACCCTTGTAACACCCATATTCAGCATGCGGTCAACATCAGGTATCTTACAGTAATCTGGGCGTGTTTCGAAGGTCATTCCTACGCATCTGATACTGGATCCTTCGTTGGTGTCCTGAACATCCCTGAGGTATCTGAAGTCTCCTGGAACCTTCATGTACTTCTCAGACTGAAGTTTTAACTTTTCTTCAGGATCCTTTACACCAAAATCATTCATGGCCCTGAGACAACCTGTTATGAACCATTCCTGGTAGCAGAGCGACCTTGATGGGAAGGTTCCACCCATGACTATGAGTTCCACCTTGTCAAGGGGATGGCCAATACTCTCAAGCTGAAGCAGCCTGTTGTAGGTTTGTCTGTAGGGGTGGAAGTTAAACATACGTGCCCTTAAAGCTGCAGGTTCCTCTCCAGTGTAGCTTGGGGGTGCCTTTTCACTTTCAGGGCAGTAAAAACATCTTCCATGGGGGCACTTGTGGGGCTGGCACATGACAGCAACCACAGCCACACCTGAGATGGTTCGGGTTGGCTTCTTCTTCACAAGGGGTGCTATCTTCTTCCTCTCCTCGAGGGTTGCACTTCCAAGTATCATGGAGTTACTCATGAACTTGGGAAGCTTGAAATCACGACAGGCTCTGTGTTTGGCCTTTTCAAGTTCTTCCTTGGTTTTTATTCGTCCAGATAATATTTCGTTGATTATGAACCTGCAGGCATCTTCCATAACAAATTTTCTCCTTAAACAGCAATCTTAATTCAATTATCAATTTTTATCAATTAAAATATTAGATTCAATGTATTTTTAATAGATTCAATAGTATTATTCTTATGAAATTTGATGTTGATATGTGATTGATGGTTATATGATTGAATGTTCATTTTTTAATTTCTTTAGTTATTCAATATCAGTTTCATGGTACATTTATTCATTCTCCAATTTTAAGGTTCATAACCTCAACTGCCCTTAAGATATCTGTTTTTGAAATTATTCCAACAAGAACACCTTCACTCAAGACAGGTAGCCTTCCAATCTGTTTTCGGTTGAGCCTTTCAAGGGCATCGGCCACAGGCTCCTCAGGATAAGTTGAAAGGATGTTTTTTGTCATGAAAAACCTAACAGCTTCACTCCTCCTGTCTGGACCTACCTCGGATACATCATGGAAGGTTAGAATACCAACCAGGTTTCCATCTTCCACAACAGGGTATCCCATATGTTTTTTATGGAACATGAGGTTTAAAACCTCACTAATGGGGGTTTCAGGGGTAACGGTTTGAACGTCACGGGTCATTATGTCCCCCACAGTTATTCCCTCAAGGAGCGTGGATACCATGATGGTTCTGTACTCCTGTTCAGCTCCTATGTAAATGAAAACAGCTATGAGTATCAGAAATATGTTGTAGAACACTCCAACTATTGCCATGATGATTGCAAGCTGTTTTCCTATGTTGGCTGCGAGCCTGGTTGCCCTGACGTAGCTCATTCTCCCTGCAAGGTAAGCCCTTAAAACCCTTCCACCGTCCATTGGGAATGCTGGAAGCATGTTGAAACCTCCAAGTATCAGGTTCACAAGTGCGAAGTAGTAGATGGCATCCTGGAGAGTACCTGATAGGTGGGAAGCTCCAAGAAAAACCAGGATGTAACACGCCCCTGCTATCACGAAGTTGGTTGCTGGACCTGCAACTGCTATCCGGAACTCCTGCCCGGGATCCTTGGGTATCTCCTCCATTGCAGAGACCCCACCAATTGGAAGCAGAACTATCCTCTCAATCTTAACTCCATACCTTTGAGCAACGTAGGAGTGACTTAATTCATGTATAACCACAGTTACAAAGACAAGGGTTATTAAAACAGCCAGAAGAAGATTTATTCCTGGAAAAAGGTTTAAAGCTGCCACTGCATAGATGAACAGCATGAGAATTAGAAAGGAAACATGGAGTTCAATGGGTATTCCAAATACTGTGAAGAGTTTAAGGGAGTACTTCACATTTTTCACCTTTATTAACTCTGTCGGAAGAAATATAATAAGGTATTTCTTTGGACAAACCAGATATTTTAAGGGGTTTCCAGGTTTAAAAACTCCTTTATTTACAGTTTCATGTGGAATTGAACATGAAATCTTTTGATTATCTCAAGGAGATACCTACAAAAAACTATATACTCCTAAAAAAACAGATCATTTTTCGGTGTTTTAATGAAGGTTAGCGAATTTTTGGGCAAAAAAGTTCTGGACAAAAACGCATTGGAACTTGGAAAAGTTTCTGAAATGGATATAGAACCGAAAAAGGGCCTTATGGAATCAGTGATCATATCAACTGGTGAAATTGCCATTAGAAAGAACGATCTCGTGGTAACATCCAAGGACATAGCTGAAGTAGGGGACTACGTTCTTTTAAGTATTGATAAACAGACCATACTGGATAGAATTCAGGAACCAGAAGAGGAAGAACCTTCAAAGAAAAGAATCAACCTCAAAAAATCAGAATAATCCTATAATCCAATGGGGGATTCAGAATGGAAGTTAAGGACGCACTTGGAAAAACCATTTCAAAGGGATTTTATGTGAGATACTCTGGAACAGGCAGTGCAGGAACTGTTATTGATCTTAAATCTGATGAAAGTGGAAACTGGGCAAAGATAGACGCAACAGAACTCTGGTACCAGGGCCAGTACCTCGAAATCATTGACAAGGCCAAGTACGAGAATTTGAACCATGGAAAAACTTCAGAACCTGAAGAAACCCAAACCGACCGGGAAATGACCAATAAAAAGCTTGAAAAGGCCAAAAAGATCAAACTCGATGATGTTGATATGAGTTCGGAACTCTGTGATGGTGGAGGATAAAGTCCAGAGCACTGGATGCTGCTTGAAAATTTTAATCTGCCCTTTATGAACTCTTTATTCTTTTTTAATATATTTTTGAATTTTTTAGGTAATTTTCACTGATCTAAAGTCCTATTTTTTTCACTCCATTATTAAAAAACTCCACTATTAAAAATATTACAAATTTAGTTATAATCCTTTAAATTCTTCTAAAGGATTATTTAAGAGTATCAAATCCTTGTTTTTGAATATTTATATCTACCTGCCCTTATGAAGATCTTTCATAAAACTTAAATATATCTTTTTGATATATATCTTTTGGATAGATAGGAGGTTCGGGATGGCGAGGGAGAACATTGCAAAGTACATAATTCTTGGATTATTATCAATACAGCCATTATCTGGTTATGGAATTAAAAAATGGGTTGAAGCATCAATCTCCAACTTCTGGAGCATCAGCTACGGTCAGATATATCCAACGCTGCGGAAGATCGAGGTAGAGGATCTTGCAGTGAAAAGGGAATTCAAACCAGATAAAGGTCCAAAACGCAACCAGTACACCATAACAGAAAAAGGAAGGCAGGAATTTATAAAATGGCTTCAGAGGGATGAAGCCGGAGAGTACGAGATACTCCTCAAAATCTTCTTCGGAGCCAGACTCTCCCCTGACGAAAACATCGAAAAAATCCAGAGATTCCGTGAAAAACGGGTTCATGATAGGGAAAGACTTGAAAAAACACTGGAAGATCTTCATAAAAACCTTGATGAAAGTGAGGACAATCTGTACTTCCTTTTGATCACGTCATTTGGAATAACGTCCTATAAATCCCAGATAGAATGGTCTGATGAGGCTCTTAAGCTTTTGAACGATAAAAATAATCAATAAAAACATTTCAATGAATTGGTTATAGATGGTGAATAAAAATGAGCATGAAAAACGTTGATCTCTACTACTTCTCAGGCACAGGAAACACCAGACTCGTTGTTGAGAGGATGGTTGAAATCTTCAGGAAAAATGGAGTTGATGTCACCCTGAAGAAAATAGAAGGTTCCAGACCAGAAGATGTGGATTTGGACCATACATTGGGGATAGGATTTCCGGTTGCAATACTTTCAACCTACAGTTTCGTATGGGACTTCATAAATGCACTTCCAGAATCCCCGGGGACTGAAGTGTTCATGTTGGACACCCTTGGAGGATACTCCGGGGGAATCGTTGGACCCCTGAGGAATATCCTTGAGAAGAAGGGATACAAACCCATTGGAGCCTGTGAAATAGTAATGCCCCTGAACATATTCTACATCCAGGACAGGGCTGTTTGTGATGAAAAGGTTAAAAAGGGGCTGCAAAGGGCTGAAAAATATGCGTATGCATTGATCGAAGGTAAAAGTCAGTGGGGACGCGTTCCAATCCTTTCTGATGCCATGAAAACAGTTTCAATGGGTGGTCTGAAGCTTGCAGCCTGGGGGCCACACCAGAGGTACCTTAAGTTCAGGGTAAACCAGTCCCTTTGTAACGGATGTGGAACCTGTGCAGATCTCTGTCCAGTTGGAAACATAAAAATGGATGAACATCCAGTTACAGGGGACAACTGTCAGTACTGCATGCGCTGTGCTTCATTCTGTCCTCGCGGTGCAATTCCATGTTTCATCAATTACAGGGGCAAAACCTACGCTGCCATGAAGCCTGGTGAAATGCTTAAATGAGTGTATGATGTCTGTGAGGGATTATCATTATACTGGAAAATTTGTAAAAAAACCCTCCCATTCCAATGCATACTAAGAAAACCAAATCGCATAGTAACTTTTTAGAAAAAAATATATATCCTCCACTATAAAAGTAAAATCATATTAAAGGTGATGAAATGGAAAAAGAAGGTTTACTCGTACCAATTTTAATTGTTCTGGTCATTCTGGGAATTATTCTTGTTTTTGTGTTCTCAGGGGATAACACCTTCAAAACAGGAAACGTATCCTTCCAGTACCCAAGCTCATGGAGTCAGGACCATACAGTTGGAGAATTCAACAGCACAGCCCTGTACTCTGAGGTGACACTGACCAAGGATGTTGCAGCAGGTAACACAACCCAAACAGCTTACATAGTACTTCAGATGCAGAAGAGAACAGAAGGAGTTCTCCAGTTACCAAGTGCATCTGCACTCGCAGGCAACACAACCAACTCCAGTGTTTCAACTGTGGATGTGGCTGGATTCAAGGCATCTCAACTTGCAAACTTCGGCCCAAACCTGTCCCAGAAGATAACCATAATCAAAACACAGGATTTTTACTACACAATTGAGTACGTAACTCCTACAGCAGCTTTAAATGAAACAGAAGATGCCTACAGCACCATACTCCAATCTCTAACTATCATTTAGAGATATTAACCACTTTTTTTATTTTTAAAGTGATGACTAATTTTAATATAAAAATTAATATTCTGCTCTAGACATAATAATAGTAGAAATTATTTATTCAGATAATTTTTTTCGTATATCTATAATATGGGAGGGGGCATGTCTAAAAGTGTAATAAGCACCAGAAACCTCACGAAGTTTTACAGGAAGGAGCCTGGTGTTTTGGACCTGAACATGGATGTGCTTGAGGGTGAGGTCTTTGGATACTTGGGACCCAACGGTGCAGGCAAAACAACAACCATTAGACTATTTTTAGATTTCATAAGACCAAGCAGTGGTACAGTTGAATTGTTTGGTATGGATTCACATGCTGATGGCCTTAGGATCAGGAAGAAGATTGGTTACCTTCCTGGCGAGCTTTCCATCTACAGCCACCTTACAGGCAGGGAGTTTTTAGGGTACATGGCAAGCTTCAGGGGCGGTGCTGACTGGGAATTCATTGGAGAACTTGCATCGAGGCTAAAATCTGACCTGTCCAAGCGTATGGGTTCCATGTCCCATGGTAACAAACAGAAGATAGGTCTTATACAGGCCTTCATGCACAAGCCAGAGCTTCTGATTCTTGATGAACCAACAATGGGCCTTGACCCGCTTGTACAGCAGGAGTTCTACAAGATGGTCCGTGAAGTGAAAAAAGAGGGTAAAACAGTGTTTTTATCATCCCACATAATGCCTGAGGTTGAGAGAATCTGCGATAGGGTTGGAATAATCCGTAAAGGAAAAATGGTTGCAGTTGAGAACATCTTTGACTTGAAAGAAATGAGGTTGCGTCACCTTGAGATTCACTTCGCAGAGGATGTGGCCTGGGAATCATTTGAAGATGTTCCTGGAATATCTGATGTGCAGGTTCATGGCAGGATCCTTGAATGCAGTGTCTCAGGCAGCATGGACCCCCTAATTAAGAGAATTTCAAATTACGATGTGCTGAACGTAGTATCCCATGAACCCAGTCTTGAAGAGGTATTTCTTACCTACTACAGTGGTGATGTCCAGTGATGAATATCAGCCTTAAAACATTGAGGGACAAGAGGTACAGCCTACTGTGGTGGAGTATAGGGGTTGTGCTCCTTAACCTCACAGTCGTTATTTTCTACCCAAGTGTGAGCAGTGTTCCAGAGTACAACCAGATACTCCAGGAGATGCCACCTGCACTCCTGAACCTCTTTGCAGGTAACATCACAAGCTTCACAAGCCCTGAAGGATACCTCAACAGCCAGCTCTTTTTTCTGCTTCTACCATTTGTTTTTTTGGGCTTCAACCTCCTACTTGGAAGTGAGAGCATTGCAATGGAGGAGAGACGGGGAACACTGGATCTCATCCTCTCAAATCCTCTGCCAAGGTGGAGGATTGTGCTTGAGAAGTTCGCTTCCATAATGGTTTTAAACGCAGTTCTGGGACTTGCAGTTCTTTTAAGTCTTGTGGTGGGTGCCTGGATGGTTGACATGAACATAAGCGCCTGGAACTTGCTTGATGTTTCCATAAGCCTGGTCGTACTAGGGATATTTTTTGGGGCACTTGCAACAGCACTGAGTGCAGCTACAGGCAAAAACGAGCTGAGCATGGGAATCACAGGGGCTATTGGCGTTGCAGCCTACATCCTGAATGCCCTTGCACCTGTTGTTGATGAACTCGAACCCTACAGGGAACTTTCAGCATTTTACTACTACATAGGGAACAATCCAATTGTAAACGGGCTGAAACCGTGGGATATGTTGATTCTTCTGGCTGTTTCTGGGTTGTTTTTATTTGTGGGTATTCTGGTGTTTGAGAGGAGGGATCTGGGGGTTTGAGACCTTTGGATTTTGAACTTTTTTTTGTAGGGATCAGTTTTTCGGGAGTAGAAAAAAATCCAATAAATCCTTTCCATTTATCTTAATTCACATAATTATTATTACTTATTTTTATATTATTAATATTATTTGAGTTTCTGAACCTCTCTAACCGTGATTATGACTTTCAAAAACAAAAATGATAATTTATAAATAAAAGAATCCCATTTTATTAATTATGGACACTTATACTGAGAACTTCCAGTCGAAAAACGAAGAGGAAACCAGGAAAGACCTTATAGATCCTGCACTCACAAAAGTAGGCTGGCTCAGTAAGTACATAAAGGAAGAAGTCAACTCAGTAAAGTCAAACTTCAAAAACAGGGATTATACTCTTTTTAACGGCAGTCCTGAATACGGGGTTGACAGGTTCATTGATTACCTCCTTCTGGATGAGGACAACTCTGTTCTGGCTATCATCGAGGCCAAAAGATTCTCCAAAAATCCAGAAAATGGAAGGATACAGGCTAGAAGTTATGCTGATGATATAGAAGGTCAGATAAGTCTTAAAGTTCCTATTTTTTTAACCAACGGCGCTCAATGGTTATTCATCGATGAGGATGGAATTGAAAGAAAGGTCAGCGGACCATTCTCTCAGGAAGACCTTAAAAGAAGGAGAGAAATCCACAAAAAAAGCAGGGATCCTGCAGGGGTTAAGGTGAACCATAGGATCGTTGACAGGCCACGCAGCATCAAGATAGTTCGTGAACTCTCAGAACACTTCTCAAAAGGTCACAGAACAGCTCTGGTGCATATGGCCACAGGAACAGGGAAAACAAGGGTTGCCATGGCCATAATAGACCTTCTGAGGAATGCCAACATAGTCAGAAACGTGCTTTTCATTGCAGACAGGATAGCACTTGTGGAGCAGACAAAAACAACCGGATTTGAACAGTTCTTCACAGAGCCCATTGCAGATTTAAGGGGAGGATTCAAAAGCACAGCAAGGCTCTACGTATCAACGGTCCAGACCCTAATGGGTGGAAAATCAGAGAAGATGTACGAGAAATTCAGCCCAGGATTCTTTGATTTGATAGTCTTTGACGAGGCACACCGCTCAATCTACGACAAGAACAACATGATACAGCAGTACTTCGACGCCATCATGATAGGATTAACAGCCACACCACGTGAGAGGGAAAGCCAGAGTACCTATGAGCTTTTCGGCTGTAGGGAAGGTAAACCCACAGTTGAGTACTCATACGATGAGGCCATACGAGACGGTGTGCTGGTGCCCTACCGTGCAGAGGCCCTTCAAACCAAGGTACTGGAACTTGGAATCTACGGTGGTGACCTGAACAAGAGACTAAAAGACCAGCTTCGAAGGCAGGAAGAGGATCCTGACACCTTTGAGGTGACAGGTGCAGAGTTTGACAGGATATTCATGGACGACAAGACCAACGAACTTATAATAAGGGAGTTCATGGACCGCTGCTACAAATCAGATGAGGGCAAGCCTGCAAAATCCATATTCTTCTGTGCAAGTCAGCGCCATGCACGTCAGGTTAAGAAGGTCTTTGGAGAGATGTTCCCAAAACTCTCAGCGGATGTGCAGACCATAACCTCAGACATGTACAGGGCAGAGGATGAGGTTAAACGGTTTAAAACAGGTTCAGAACCAAGGATAGCCATATCCGTTGGAATGTTGGACACAGGTGTGGACATACCCGAGGTCTGCAACCTAGTATTTGTAAAACCAGTCTTTTCCAACGTGAGGTTCTGGCAGATGCTAGGCAGGGGAACGAGAAACTTCAAATCCTGCAAGCACCCAGAATGGCTTCCAAACCGGGACAAGAGGGACTTTTTAATAATGGACTTTACAATTGGGGGCTACTCCAACCTGAGGATACACCTGGAATCAGATGGTTTGCCTGAAAAGGAGCCCCAGAAAAGTGTTATGGTCAAGATATTTGAAAACAGGGTGAATTTACTTGGCAAATCACTTACAGAGCGTCAGAAAAATATAATATCCTCCAAGGTACTGGAGAACATCAACTCCCTTGATGAAGGTTCCTTCATAGTGAGAGAAAAGCTTCCTCTACTTGAGAGGGTTAAATCAGAACCTTCCAACCTTGAAGATTACCTTGAGGAACTTAAAGGGGAGATATCACCCCTCATGATCCTGGAGCCGGGTTCAAATTCAACTGTTTCATCATTCATACTGAAAACTGAGAAGCTGTTTGGCTTCATACTGACCAGGAATCATGAGGAGATAGGTAAGCTCAGGGGCTACGTCAGCTACATGCTCAGGAACATCCTCACCAAGGACAACCTCAACGAGATAAGTGAGAACAGGGACAAGATACTGAGGGCGATGCAGAATGATTTCTGGGAGGATCTGAGCTTTGAGGATGTTGAATTTATAGTTCACGAACTGGCGCCCCTAATGAAGTACTTCGAACCAGAGCGCAAGGAGATCGTCCAGAGTGATGCTCCAGATTACGTTATGAGCAGGGAAAGCTTCGTCAAGGAGGTTGAGGAGGATCCCAAAGTTAAGGAGTTCCTGGAGGCCAACAACATCATCTGGAAGATACGCCAGGGACAGGGAATAACCTCACCTGAACTTCTGGAACTTGAAAGTGAACTGAACAACCTCAAAGAAGGACTCACAATAGAAAACGTCCAGAAACACCAGAACAAGGACTTTTTAATCTTTCTAAGGGAGATGATGGGCCTGAGCCGCAGTGAAGATCCCAAGGAGCTTATAGAGAAGCGTTTCACTCAGTTCATAGTTGAGAAGAGCCACTACAACTCCAAACAACTGGAATTTCTCATGCTCCTGAAGAAGATATTTGCAGAGCGGAAGCACGTTGAGCTGAGGGATATGGCTGAACCACCACTATCAGATGAGCATCCTCTGGAACTATTTGAGATTGGGGAGCTCGAGAGGATTGTGGAGTGTTGTAACAGGATTAGGATGTGTTGATACGAGTAATTATTTTAAACTAATTTATTTTTAATATATTAAATGATGGAGATTTATTCTATGGATATTATTAAACCAGACTGGAACAAATTTAGAGCAAAATTTAGTGAGAATCCTCAAGATAACTTTGAATGGTTTTGTAATTTACTTTTTTGTAAAGAATTTAATCAACCATTTGGTATTTTCCGTTACAAAAATCAATCTGGAATCGAAACGGATCCTATTATTAAAGACGAGGAAGTAATAGGCTGGCAAGCAAAATTCTATGATTCTACTTTATCATCTCATAAAAATGACCTTATTGAGACTATAAAAAGAGTTAATAGGGATTACCCAAATATTACAAAAATTATTTTTTATACTAATCAAGAATGGGTACAAGGGACAGATCCAGAAAGTAAAGCTAAAAAACCACCCAAAGGACTAATTGAAATCGAAAAACAAGCTGAAAATTTACAAATCAAAATTAATTGGAGAACCGCGAGTTTTTTTGAATCACGTTTTGTTACAATTGATAATAAAATCATTGCACAACACTTTTTTAGCCAAGATCAAAGTATTATTGGTCTTGTTAATGAGAAAAAGGTGCATAATGGAGCGATATTCCATGAAATTCAGACGGATATGGATTTCAATGATCAAAAAATAGAAATTGATCGGAGTGAAATTTTACAAAATATTGAGAATGAACTTAGGCAGAAACAAATATTAATCATAAGTGGTGTTGGGGGAGTTGGCAAAACAGCAGTTATTAAAAATCTTTATAAAAAAATAGGAGATGAAAATCCTTTTTATGTTTTTAAAGCTAATGAATTCAATACTAGTAACATAAATGACCTTTTTAATGGGCTTAATTTTAGAGATTTCATTGATTTTCAGGATAATGAAAAAATTAAAATTGTTGTTATTGATTCTGCTGAAAAATTATTAGAACTTCAGAATACGGACCTTTTTAAGGAGTTTCTTTTAAATTTAATTGAAAATAATTGGAAAATAATTTTCACTACTCGAAACAATTATCTAGAAGATTTGAATTATCAATTTATTGAAATATACAATATTAGTCCATTTAATTTGGATATAAAAAACTTAAATGAATCTGATTTGGAAATTTTATCAACCAAACACAATTTCTCTCTTCCAGAAGACGCAAAATTAGTTGAACTTATTAAAAATCCTTTTTATTTGAATGAATATTTAAGATTTTATAATGAAAAAGAGACCTTAGATTATCCTAATTTTAAAGAAAAGTTATGGAATAATATAATAAAAAGATCGAAACCTTCTAGGGAGCAATGTTTTTTAAAAACAGCTTTTGAAAGAGCAAATCAAAGTCAATTTTTTGTTAATCCAGATTGTGATTCTCAAATTCTAGATAATTTTGTTCAAGATGGAATTTTGGGATATGAAACAGCAGGATACTTCATTACTCATGATATTTATGAGGAATGGGCACTAGAAAAAAGAATAGATTCTGAATTCATAAAAAAACAGGATAACAAAGAATTTTTTGAAAAAATCGGCGAATCTTTACCTATTCGTAGGAGCTTTAGAAATTGGGTATCTGAAAACCTTTTATTAAGAAATGACTTCATAAAAATATTTATTGAGGAGATTATCCAAGATAAAGAAATTAAATCTTTTTGGAAGGATGAAGTTTTAGTTTCTGTTTTACTCTCTGATTATTCTGAGTCTTTTTTTAAGCAATTTCATGAAGAACTGATAGAATCTGATCAGAAATTCATAACAAAACTTGTTTTTTTACTCAGAATAGCTTGTAAAGAAGTGGATAATGACTTTTTTCAAGCCTTAGGCATAAAAGAAGTAGATTCACTTCCTATAACCTATTTTTTTACTAAACCTAAGGGTAAGGGCTGGCAAAGCCTTATAAAATTTGTTTATCAAAATTTAGAGTCTATTAAAATTGAGAATGTTACTTTCATTTTTTCCCTTATTCATGATTGGAATAGTAAATTCAAAAAAGGAGAAATTACAAGATTTTCTGGCTTAATCGCTTTAAAATATTATGAGTGGACGATTGAAGAGGATAAATACTTAGATAAAAGTATTGAAGAAAAAATTCTTCAAACTATTTTATATGGTGCTAGTGAAATAAAAGATGAACTTATTACAATTTTTGATAAAATATTGGAAAATAAATGGAATAGTCATAGGGACCCTTATAATGAGTTAATAAATACTATTTTGACAAAAATAGGTGTCAATATGGAGGTCATAAAAGCGCTTCCGGAATATGTTTTAAGATTAGCAGATCTATTTTGGTTTAAAAATCCTAAAAAAGATGATTTACCTTTTACTGGGCATCGAGGCAATTTACCGGTTATCGATAATCCGCTAGATCTTAATGGGAAATTTTGTATAAAAGGCTCTAATCATGATTATTTTCCTTCAAGCGCTTTTCAAACGCCTATTTTAGGGTTGCTACAATATTCCTTTGAGAAAACTATAAATTTTATATTAGATTTTACCAATAAAACGATTGAATGTTATGTTAAATCTGATTTTGGAAAAGAAGAAGTTCCTGCTTTTGGAAAAGAAAAAGTAGCAGAAATAGATGTTTTCATTGAAGATGGAAAGACCACTAAACAGTATATAGAGGACACAATTTGGAATGTTTATAGAGCTACTAAAAATTCCCCTCATGTTTTACAATCAATACATATGGCTTTAGAAAAGTATTTTCTAGAAAGAGCAGAACATATTGATTCAAAAATATTAGAAAGTTGGCTTTTATATTTGCTTAAAAATACTAAATCATCTTCTATTACAGCAGTAGTAGTAAGTATTGTATTAGCTTTTCCTGATAAAACTTTTAATGTTGCAAGATTGTTATTTCAAACAAAAGAATTTTTTATTTATGATACTCATAGAATGGCGCTTGAAAATGAAGTAATGGGTATTTATAGCCCTGAATATGGTACTCTTTTTCAAAATGAGAGAATTGAGACTCGTAATGATAAACACCGAAAAAAATCTTTAGAACATATCGCTTTGGAATATCAGGTCTTTAGAACCGGAGAAATAAGCGATGAAAAGTTTGATGAACGTAGAAAAGTTATATGGAATATTTTAGATGAATATTATAATAATTTGCCAGATAAATCTGAAGAAAATGAGTTTGATAAAACTTGGAGGCTTTATCTCGCGAGAATGGATAGTAGGAAGATGACTACTGAAGTTGAAGAAAAAAATGGACAAGCAGTTCTTAGTTTCGATACAGAAATTGATTCTGAACTTAAAGAATTTAGCGAATCTTCAATTAGTGAAGGTTTAGAGGTAATGAAACACTCAGCATTAAATTTATGGGCAAAATACGCGATACAAAACGATGAACGGTACAAAAAATATGAACAATACAATAACAATCCCAAGCAAGTATTTGAAGAGGTAAAAGAAGTTATTGACGGTTTTGAAAAGTCTAATTATGATTACTTTCTTTTCAATCGATCGATTCCGGGAAATGCATGTTCTGTTCTGGTAAGAGATTATTATGAAAAACTTTCAAAGGAGGAAAGGAATTTTTGTAAAGATTTAATATTACTTGTAGCTTCTTCATCTTTAAGAGAGAATTATGGTTATCAGTTAGGAGATGGTGTTGATGCAGCGATTTCTGTCCTACCTATTTTATTGAAGGAATTTCCGGAAGAAAAAGACAGAATTAAATTTACTTTGTTGCTAACTTTATTTGATCCTAATCCTATGGGTGCAGGTCAGGAATTCTGTGATTATTCAAAGCGAGCCATACTTAGTTTATGGGATATAAGTTTTGATGATGCACAATCTTTACTTCTGGGATATTTATGGTTAAAACCAAAATATGAAGAGTTGAGATCAGAATTACGTAAAAAAAATTATGAAAAAAACATTTATGAGCTTCATGAAATTCAATTAATTAAGGAATTTGATTCAGAAAATGAAACAGAATTAAAAAAAGTAATTGATAATAAGATTATTATAAGTGATTTGAATGAGATAGAAAAGTTGGATTTATATGTCTTAAAAACGGCTTTTCAGTTAATTCCATCTAAAACCAATAATATGGAACATAAAAAATTAGCTGAAATAATAATTTCAACTATTGCAAAGGATTTATTATTAAATAAAAGAGAAAATGAAGTTGATTATTGGGTTCGCCTTGATTTTTTAGAGAAATTACCTGATTTTGTTTTGAATTCTCCCGAGGAGGATATCTACCATTATTTAAAACCATTTATTGATAATTTTAGCAATTCAGAATCCATGGCTGATTTTTTTAAAGAATTTGCATATACGGAAGATAGATTAAATGTTTATGATAATTTCTGGAAAGTTTGGAATTTGTTTTATGAAAAAATAGTTGAATTATGTAAATCGGGAGACAATTATCATACCAAAAAAGTGATTGAAGGTTATCTTTTTGCTGAAAATATTTGGAAAAAAGAGGCCACACAATGGCATACATTTAAAGAAACGGATAAACGATTTTTTAAAAAACTAACTGATGATATTGGGTATTGTCCTTCTATTTTATATTCAATCTCAAAATTATTAAATGGAATAGGAAGCATTTATTTAGAGGACGGAATTTCATGGATTTCTAGAATGTTAAAAGTTAATAAAAACTTATGGTCAAATGATTTAGAGGTTAATACTATCTATTATCTAGAAAATATTGTTAGAAAGTATGCATATACAAATCGTGAAAAGATAAGAAAAACCAAGCAGTTAAAACAGGAGTTTTTAGTAATATTAGACTTTTTAATACAGAAAGAATCTGTGGTTGGATATATGTTAAGAGAGAATATTTTATAATATCTTTGGAAGTTTATTATGATTAAAGAAGAAAATTTGCCTGAAGGATGGGACTTAAAACCATTATCAGAGGTATGTAATTTAAATCCTAGAAAATCTGAGGTTAAAGAATTGCCTGATGATGAAAATGTCACCTTTTTATCGATGGAATCTGTTGGGGAAGATGGTGTAATTTATTCATCTGAAATAAAAACATTGGGCGAAGTATTTAAAGGATATACTTATTTTAAGAAGAATGATGTCCTTTTTGCAAAGATAACACCTTGTATGGAAAATGGAAAAGGTGCAATTGCAAATATTGATACAGAGATTGGTTTTGGTTCAACAGAGTTTCACGTGCTTCGACCTAGACCAGAAATTCTTCCTGAATGGATATATTTATTTTTAGCTTCAAAATCTATCCGAAAACTTGCTGAAATGAAGATGACTGGAAGTGCAGGTCAAAAGAGGGTTCCAAAATCGTTTTTTGATAAAACTAAAATCCCCGTTCCACCCCTCAAAACCCAACAAAAAATAGTTGAAATCCTTGAAAAAGCTGAAAAGCTCAGAAAATGGCGGACTGAAGCTGATGTGCGGACTGATGAATATTTGAAAAGTGTTTTCCTGGAGATGTTTGGGGATCCACTTGTAAATTCTAAAAATTGGATGACAAGAAATATTTCAGATATGTGTAAAACTACCAGTGGAGGCACTCCTTCAAGATCAAAAAAAGAGTATTATGGAGGCGAAATTCCTTGGGTGAAATCTGGAGAACTTAATAATGGAATTATATATGATACTGAAGAAAAAATTACGGAATTAGGAATGAAGAATAGTAGTGCTAAACTTTTAAATCCAAATACTGTTTTAATAGCAATGTATGGTGCAACTGTGGGTAAAACTGCTTTATTAAAAATAGATGCCACTACAAACCAAGCAGTATGTGCGATTCAACCAAATAAAAATTATCTCAATAATATTTACTTATTAAATTGTTTAAAATTACTTTCAGATTATCTAGTTAGTCAAAGTATTGGTGGAGGACAACCTAATATTTCACAACAAATTATTAAAAGAACCAAAATCCCAATTCCACCCCTAGAACTCCAAAACCAATTCGCAGAAACAGTCAAAAAAGTAGAACAACTAAAACACCACCAAAAACAATCCAAACAGGAAATAGACAACCTCTTCAACACCCTAATGCAGAAAGCTTTCAAAGGAGAACTCACATGTTAGATTCAGACCTTAAATCAAAGATAGATCAGTTATGGAATAAATTTTGGAGCAGTGGGATATCTAATCCACTGCAGGCCATTGAACAGATGTCATACTTAATTTTCATGAAACGTTTGGATGATGATGAAACTGCTAGAGAGCAGAATACTAAGCTCAGTGGAGAGGAATATGAATCTCTGTTTAAGGATTGTCTTGACTGCAGATGGTCTAAATGGAAGAACATGACCTCTGATGAAATGCTTATACATGTAAGGGAGAAAGTTTTTCCGTTTCTTCGAGATTTAGGTGATGAAACATCTTTATATCAAAGGTACATGAAGGATGCTGTCTTCGCTATTCCAACTGGAACTTTATTAACCGAAGTTACCAGTATCATTGACAGTATGCACATAAAGGAGCAGAACAGGGATACTCAGGGAGACATCTACGAGTACCTTTTAGCTGAACTGAAAACATCTGGTAAAAATGGTCAGTTCCGTACTCCAAGGCATATAATTCAGATGATGGTTGAACTAGTAGATCCTAAAGTGGGAGAAACTATCTGTGACCCTGCCTGTGGTACAGCAGGTTTTTTGGTCAACGCCTACAGACACATCCTAAAAGAAAACACTTCCAAAGATTTAATTAAAGTAGATGAAGATGGTGTGGAATACAACTTCAAAGGGGACAAACTAAACAAAAGTGAGTTCCAATTTCTTAAAAACAACTCTTTTTATGGATTTGACTTTGATCAGACCATGGTGAGGATTTCTTTAATGAACCTCATGATGCATGGTATACGCAACCCTCAAATAGAACAGATAAATACTCTATCCACAAGATACGAGCAAAAATCTGAGTATGATGTTGTCCTGGCCAATCCTCCATTTAAAGGAAGCATAAATAATGATGAATTAAATGATGATTTCTCTATAAACACCACCAAAACAGAAATTCTCTTCTTAGAGTTGATGTACAACGTACTGACCACTGGTGGCAGATGTGCAGTTATCGTACCCCAGGGTGTTCTCTTCGGTAACAGCAGGGCACATAAATCCATAAGAAAAAGATTGTTAGAGGACTGCAGACTGGACGCTGTGATATCCATGCCATCAGGTGTTTTCAAACCCTACGCAGGAGTTTCAACTGGAATACTGGTCTTCACCAAGGGAGAACCAACCAAGAAGGTCTGGTTCTACGACATGGAGGCAGACGGCTACTCATTAGACGACAAGCGAAACTTCATAGATGGTAAGGGAGACATACCAGACATCCTTAAGAAGTTCAAAAACAGGGAAGATGAGGACTTCACAGACAGAAAGGCCAAGTGCTTCTTCGTACCCTTTGAAGAAATCAAGGAAAACGACTACGGACTTTCAATCTCCAACTACAAGGAAATAGAGTATGAAGAAGTTGAGTACGATGCTCCAGAAGTTATCAAAGGGAAGATAATTGAGCTGGAAGAGAAAATTCTAACTGGATTGAAGGATTTAGAGATTTAGAAAAGCCACAATCTCCCTTTTTTACTTATTTTCAAAGGTCCTTGGTTCATCCTAAAAATGATAATTATCAATTTTTTACCGAAAACAGCATTGAAAAAATTAAAAATTACAGCTAAATATACCAGCTAAACATATTTTGAATTTTTTAGAAGGATAATAACATGAATAAGGAAAAATTATGGACAAAAGAGTTTATCACATTATCTGTGGTTAATTTTATAATTGCTTTGATATTTTATCTATTGTTGGTTACGATAGCTTCTTATGCCATAACTAGATTTCATACTTCAACAGGTGTAGCTGGACTTGTTTCAAGCATTTTTGTTATTGGAGCTTTGTTTGGTCGATTAGGAATTGGACGCATTATTGACGATGTAGAAAATAGGAAAATTTTAATTGTCAGTATAATATTCTTTGCCATCCCATCAGCACTGTATTTTGTGGCAAACAGTTTACCATTGTTAATACTCATAAGAATTTTACAGGGAATGGCTTTTGGAGTGGCAACCACAACTATAGCAACAATTGTTGCCCAGATTCTTCCTGCCCATAGACTCGGAGAAGGCCTTAGTTATTTTAGTATAAGTATAATATTGGCAACAGCAATAGGCCCTTTTATAGGAATTCTTTTAACAGAGTATGCAGATTTTAACGTGATTTTTATTTTTAATTTAATATTAGTTATCTTCTGTTTTTTCATGTCCTTTGCAGTTAAGGAACCAGCTCATAAGATAGCTAAACCAGACAAAATTAAAGGTGCAAAAATCTTTAAAATTTCAAATTACCTTGAATTTAAGGTGATACCCATTTCAATCATTGCCTTAATCATTAGTTTTGCTTATTCAGGTGTGTTAACTTTTATTTCAATCTATGCTGAGCAGATCAATTTAGTAAATGCTGCAAGTTTCTACTTCATTGTATTTGCAGTTACAGTTGTGGTCTCAAGACCATTCTCAGGTCGTTTAATGGATGTTAGAGGTGCAAATATTGTGATGTATCCTTGCCTTTTCATTTTTGCAATTGCTATGTTCTTATTTAGTCAAGCCAACTTGGGACTTACTTTATTATTAGCCGGAGCATTGTTTGGGTTAGGTTTTGGTAACCTTCAATCCATTTCTCAGGCAATTGCCATACAAGTAGCTCCACCGCATAAAGTAGGACTGGCAACAGCCACTTATTATATGTTTTATGACCTAGGATTTGGAGTAGGACCTTATCTATTCGGATTTTTCATTCCTTTCCTGGGATACCGCGGTTCATATTCAACCATGGTCATCGTGATACTTGCAACCATTGTTCTTTACTATTTTCTACATGGGAGGAAGGAAAAGCAATTAACAACCGTTAAATAGGTGATAATAATGAATGGAAATTCATAAAATGTTGTCTTGCTTGTGGATTGTTTTTTAAATTTATTTTGCAGACATAGAGTTAAGTATTTAATCCTGAATAATCTGATTGATAATTATAAATAAAGATATCATACCTTATTAACTATGAGAACTTCCAGTCAAAAAACAGGGATTCAATATTT
>ENA-UOOE01001261-UOOE01001261.1-fermentation-metagenome-genome-assembly--contig:-NODE-1261-length-21837-cov-4.323983_pt1 | contig 21837 bp, 20 predicted proteins | sample MGYA00245776_ERZ724021 | MGnify/ENA primary metagenome ERZ724021 (study PRJEB28704, sample SAMN03018321) | fermentation metagenome | biome: anthropogenic terrestrial biome; feature: soil; material... | reverse complement strand
TTCTCTAGAGAATGTCAGTTTAACTTATAAATCCAGTAATACAGAGGTTAATGCTATAGAAGACATAAATGTGCATATAAAAAGTGGAGAATTTATATGCATATTGGGACCATCGGGATGTGGAAAAAGTACCTTACTCAAAATTGTAGCTGGATTTATAAATCCATCAAAAGGTAAGGCGTTGATAGATGGAAATGAAATAAGGGGAGCAGATCATGATAGAGGAGTTGTTTTTCAACAACCTGCGCTATATCCATGGCTTAATGTAGAAAATAATGTTAGGTTTGGCTTGAAAATGAGGAAAATTCCCAGATGGCAAGCTGATGAAAAGACAGATTTTTTTCTTAAAAGAATTGGACTGGATGAATTTAGAAAACTTAAGCCTTATGAATTATCAGGTGGCATGAAACAACGTGTAGCTATAGCTCGTGTACTTGCTAACGATCCAAAAGTATTACTTATGGATGAACCTTTCGGCGCTTTGGACGCATTGACAAGAGAACAGATGCAGAATTTATTAAGACATATATGGAGTGAAAATAAGAAAACTGTTTTATTTATTACTCATGATATTGATGAAGCTCTATATCTTGGTACAAAAGTTATAGTTATGTCTAAAAGACCAGGAAAAATAATTAAACAATTTAACATTGGATTTACTAATTACGAAGGGATAGGAAATCTAAGCGATGTAAAATATAGTGATAAATTCAAAAAATTGCATGGGGACATACTTGATTTGATTACAGATAGATAATTTAATACTAGAGAGGTGTAAAATATAAATGCCAGAAAGAAAAAGAGAATTGACATTAAAAGAAGTTATAGAAAAATATAGTGATGTGTCACCCTTTGCTATAATTAAAGCGGATGTACAGAGAAGAAGTGTGATTTATACTGGTAGGGCAATAAAAGCTGCGGATAAAAATATACATCAGCTCCAATCTAGAGGAATATTTTTTTCAGTAGGTGAAAAAAAAGATTATTTTCCAGTATCTTTACTTCTTAGAGATGGTACATCTATTATAACTGGTCCTCTTCCATCAGCTAAGAATCCATATGTTGTGGATTATATTGATGGCAAATGCTATCTTACAGATGGTGGGAAAATAGTAGAGGAAGTTGAATATTGGCCTAAACCTGATTATTATGAAAAGTTTACAAGCAAGGGGACTCCTATGTGGCATGTAGCAACTTCAAGACCGCAGCGTATAGATATAGATCCATATAGCTATTGCCATTTTTGGGATACAGGAAAAGGTTGTAGGTACTGTAATATAGGGTCAAATTTCAATAAGAACAAAATAGAAAATAACAAGCCGGCAAGACTGGAGCCTCAGGATGTGTATGAGACCGTAAAGGAAGCATTGAAGGAACCTGGAGCTTTAGAAAGTATTTTTTTAACAGCAGGATCTATATTGAGTGGTGAAGAGGTATTTGATGATGAAGTTAATTTATACATAGAAATACTTCAAGCTATAGGAGAAAATTTTAAAACCAAAAAATTTCCCAGTCAGATGATATCTTCAGCATTTAACGAGAAACAATTACAAAAAATATACGAAAATACAGGTAGTATGTCTTATACTTCAGATATTGAAGTGCTTAATGAAGAAAAGTTTAATTGGATTTGTCCTGGTAAAAGTAAACTAATAGGATATAAAGAGTGGAAAAGAAGGATATTTGCTGCGGTGGATATATTCGGAAAAGGAAATGTGGATTCTGGTATTGTAGCAGGTGTTGAGCTTGCTAGACCCTATGGATTTGAAACTGAAGATGAGGCACTTAAAGTAATATTGGAGGAAGCAGAAAAATTTGTTGAGAATGGAGTGAGTATAGTACAGTGTGTCTGGACTCCATATCCTGGTTCCGTATTTCAAAATCAGGAAAATCCTTCTTTGGAGTATTATGTAAAATTATCCAGATCACTTGACAATCTCAGGAAAAAGTATAATTTGAATATTGATATGGATAATTATAGAAGATGTGGTAACCATCCGGATACCGACTTATCAAGAATTATATAAGGGAGGGATTTTAATTGGCGATAAAATTGCAGGATAAAATTATAAAACTAATAAATGATAAGGATACAATAAAAGTTTTATCAACAGTAGATAAGAACAATATACCACATACTACCTTTAAAAGCTTTTTAAAAGTAGATGATTCTGGAAACATAATATATCTAGAATTAATCGAATCGTCGATAACAAACAATAATATGGTGAATAGTATATGGTTTAAGAAAAAAGTTTCAATAACTATAAAATCTAAAAATAATGAGAGTTATCAGATAAAAGGTGTTCCTGTAAAAGCCAAGATAAGTGGAAAAATATTTAAGAAATATTACAAACAAATTTGTTAAAGAAAATATTGAAGATGGAGATTTATCTACAGTATGGGTGATAGAGCCGGAAGAAATAAGAAATGAAACCTATAGTTATAGAAAGAAGCAGGAAGAGGAAAAACATCCACTTTTAATTCATCTGGATAGATTGGCAAAATAAAATTGATGCAATGAAATACAGTGAACAAAAAAACCTCACTTTAATAAAATAGAAATGGTCTTGTCAGCCAAATTTGAAAATCAAAGGAGATTTGCCCTGTTTATTTTGCAATTTTATATTGACAAAAAACTTAAAAGGCTGTATATTATATATAATTTATTTTTTAAAATATGAAATTAAATATAAAACTTCTTATCAAGAGAGACGGAGGGACTGGCCCTATGATGTCCGGCAACCTGAATAAATTTTATATTCAATGGTGCCAATTCCAGCAGGTATACCCTGAAAGATGAGAAACAAGAGGATATAACTTCCTGTGTTTTCTCCACAGGAAGTTTTTTATTGGACTTGATTAGAAAAACCGGAGGTTAAGTTAACATCAAATTTTAGTCATGAAATAACAAAGGCCCATATACTTTTTACCAAAACAGCAAAAAGTATATACTGACAAAATTATTTTGACTTGAAAAAATAACGAGAAAATTGTGAATAAATTATGTATTAAGTTAAAATACTTAGATTCTTATGAGTGTTTTGATAAAATAAAACTTTTTTAAACTAAAGGGGGATTTTTTGTGAAAAAATTTAAGTTTAGCATTTTAATTTCATTGATTGGTATTTTTATACTGGCATTTTTTACAGGTTGTGGGAATCAAAACGCTACAAATACTAAGGAATCATCGAAAAGTGAAAAGTCAGTTGAACTTCTGAATGTTTCTTATGATCCTACAAGAGAATTATATCAAGAGTACAATAAAGCCTTTATTAAATATTGGAAAGAAAAGACTGGCCAGGATGTTACAATAAAACAATCTCATGGTGGATCAGGTAAACAGGGAAGATCAATTATAGAAGGACAGGAAGCAGATGTTGCTACTTTAGCCTTGGCCTACGATATAGATGCAATTCAAGAGGCGGGCCTAATTAATAAAGGATGGCAGAAGAAGTTTGAAGATAACAGTTCTCCTTATACCTCCACTATAGTATTTCTTGTTAGAAAAGGTAATCCTAAACACATAGAAGACTGGGATGACCTTGTAAATGAAGGAATTTCCATAGTAACGCCGAATCCCAAAACATCCGGTGGTGCCAGATGGAACTATCTTGCAGCATGGGGATATGCTTTAAAGCAAAACAATAATAATCAAGACAAGGCAAAAGAATTTGTGAAGAAGTTATATGGAAATGTGGCAGTATTGGATTCAGGTGCAAGAGGTGCTACAACTACTTTTGTTGAAAGAGGAGTTGGGGATGTTCTTATAGCTTGGGAAAATGAAGCTTTCTTATCTGTAAAAGAATTGGGAAAAGATAAGTTTGATATAGTTGTGCCTTCTATGAGCATACTTGCAGAACCACCGGTAGCTGTGGTAGATAAAGTGGTAGATAAAAAAGGTACGAGAAAAGTGGCTGAGGAATATTTAAAATACCTGTATTCAAAAGAAGGACAGGAAATAGCTGCAAAGAATTACTATCGTCCTAGAGACAAGGAGATTGCCAAGAAATATGAAAATCAATTTCCAAAAATCAATTTATTTACAATAGATGATGTATTCGGCGGATGGACAAAAGCTCAGAAAACTCATTTTGAAGATGGGGGAACATTTGATCAGATATATCAGCCTAAACAGTAATACTATATATGGTAAAATAACTTCTAGGATTTTCAAATCTTAGAAGTTATTATATAATGCTAATACTATAGTATCTACATATAATGTATATGTTATAGCGATTTGCAATACAGGAAGGAGGCATAAAATGGCTAAAAAGACAAGAGTTATCCCGGGTTTTAATATATCTATGGGAGTGGCTATTTTATATTTGAGTTTAATAGTTTTAATTCCGCTTAGCACAATATTGATTCAAACATCTAAAATGGGATTTGATGATTTCATAAGAACTGTAACAAATCCAAGGGTAATAGCATCATATAAGATAAGTTTTGGATGTGCATTTATAGCAGCTGGCATAAATGCTGTTTTTGGATTGATTATTTCCTGGGCACTTGTAAGATATGATTTTCGTTTTAAAAGATTTCTGGATGGATGTATAGATTTGCCCTTTGCTCTTCCTACAGCTGTTGCAGGCATTTCACTTACAACACTTTATTCAAAAAATGGATGGATTGGCTCTATATTGGATAAATTTGGTATACAGGGATCCTTTTCCACATTTGGAATTACTGTAGCATTGGTATTCATAGGCATACCCTTTGTTGTACGTACAGTGCAGCCAGTTTTAGAAGATTTAGATGTCAGTATAGAGGAGGCAGCTTCTATTCTAGGCGCATCTAGAATACAAATTTTTTTCAAGGTAATATTTCCGCAACTCATTGCTCCTCTTTTAACTGGATTTTCACTTGCTTTTGCAAGAGGCATAGGGGAATATGGATCTGTGGTATTCATAGCTGGAAATAAGCCCATGAAAACTGAAATAGCTCCCCTTTTAATAATGACCAAGCTTGAACAGTTTGATTATTCGGGAGCAACAGCCATAGCTTTGGTTATGCTTGTATTTTCATTTTTTATGTTGTTTATTATAAATTTAATTCAATGGAGAGCCAACAAGTATGCATAGGGGTGAGAAAATTGAAAAAGAGATACTATACTAAATCTAGTATAATTAAGTATTTACTCATAGCAATAACAATAATATTTTTATTTATAATGCTGGGGATGCCACTGATACTTATATTTATAGAAGCCTTTAAAAAAGGTAAAGATGCATATATGATGGCTATTACGGAGGAAAATACTATTTCAGCTGTAAAACTTACTTTAATAGCTTCCAGCCTGGCGGTTATTTTAAATACTGTATTCGGCACAATAATGGCCTTTGTTGCAACAAAATTTAAATTTCGAGGCAGGAATTTCTTAATTACACTTATTGATCTTCCATTTGCTATTTCGCCGGTTATAGCTGGATTGATATATGTACTGACTTTTGGAAGAGGTGGTTTATTTTATAATTTTCTATTTCAACATGATATAAAAATAGTTTTTGCACTGCCCGGTATAGTACTGGCTACGATATTTGTAACTTTTCCTTTTGTGGCTAGGGAAATAATACCTCTGATGATTACTCAGGGAACTGATGAGGAAGAAGCGGCAGCCTCCATGGGGGCAAATTTGTGGACAATATTCACAAAAATAACACTGCCTAATATAAAATGGGGACTTCTGTATGGAATAGTACTGTGCAGTGCCCGTGCCATAGGTGAATTTGGAGCTGTTTCCGTAGTTTCCGGACATATAAGAGGAGAAACTAACACTTTGCCACTGCATGTAGAAATATTATATAATGAATATCAATTTTCTGCATCTTTTGCAGTATCATCAATTTTAGTATTTATAGCTATTGTAATTTTAATTTTAAGGAATATTATTGAGTGGAAAGTGAAAAAAGAGGTGAAATAATATGTATGTTGAAGTCAGGAACCTTAATAAAAAATTTGGAAGTTATAAAGCGTCGAAGAATATATCCTTTGGGATAGAACGAGGAAAGTTGATAGGACTGCTTGGGCCAAGTGGAAGCGGAAAAACTACAATACTTCGTATAATCGCAGGGCTTGAGACTGCTGATAGTGGAGAAATTTATATCGATGGAAAGTTAGTTAATGATATATCCCCAGGAAAAAGGGGAATAGGGTTTGTTTTTCAAAATTATGCTCTTTTTAAAAATATGACGGTATATCAGAATATAGCATTTGGACTTTCTATTAAGAAGGAAGATAAGAAATATATAAAACAAAGAGTTACAGAATTAATAGAACTTATTGGACTTAAAGGTTTGGAAAAAAGATATCCAAGTCAGTTGTCAGGAGGCCAGAAACAAAGAGTTGCTTTTGCAAGGGCCATTGCTCCAAAACCGCAGCTGCTCCTTCTTGATGAACCTTTTGCTGCTATTGATGCAAAAGTAAGAAAAGAACTTAGAACCTGGCTCAAACAGATGATACACAAATTAGGAATAACAAGTATATTTGTAACCCATGATCAAGAAGAAGCGGTGGAAGTGGCAGATGAAATTATAATAACTAATTTGGGAAGTATTGAGCAAATAAGCAGTGCGGTTGAAATATATAAAAATCCCAAAACTGCTTTTGTAGCAACATTTGTTGGTGAATCAACTATTATTAAGGATTTTAGTGAATTTAAAGCATTTAAGCGACTTCCATCGGGAGCAAAAGCTATTATAAGACCTGAATTTGTTGAAATTGGAAGAAAGGGGGAAATACAATCTGAGCTTGCCTGTGACAAAGGTACTATTACAGATATTTCTTTTGCAGGTTCCAATTGGGTAGTAACTGTTAAAATAGGAAATACTGAAATTTCAGGAGTTTATTCGTTGGAAAAGGACAATCTCAATTTAGGCGAAGAAGTAATTGTTCTTGTGCACAGATTATATTTATTTAATGATGATAATAAAGTAGAAATTATTGAAAACAATTTGAAATCTGATACTACATCTGCATATATATAAAATATTTTTTTGCAAAGCAGGGGTATGAGTAAATAAACTATAAAGATAACTTAATTCATCAATGGTGAAAAGTTTGAGAATAATGGAGGGATTTTTATTGAGTGTGAAATCAACTAACATATCATGGCATAGAGCATTGGTAAATAGAGAGATGAGAGAAAAACTGCTTGGGCAAAATGGAATTCTTATATGGTTTACTGGTCTTTCTGGATCTGGAAAATCCACCATAGCTTCTGAACTTGAAATGAGATTATATAATATGGGAAGGCTCACTTATCTTTTGGATGGTGATAATGTAAGGCATGGTTTAAATTCCAATCTTGGATTTACCAAAGAAGACAGAATTGAAAATATAAGAAGGATAGCAGAGGTATGTAAACTGTTTGTAGATTCTGGGATTATTACAATTTCAACTTTTATATCTCCATTTAAAGATGATAGAGACAAGGTCAGGAAATTACTTGGGAAAGATTTTGTAGAGGTATATGTTGATTGTCCTCTTGAAGTTTGTGAAAGCAGAGATCCAAAGGGAATATACAAAAAGGCTAGAAATGGTAAAATAAAGGATTTTACAGGTGTGGATTCTCCCTATGAGGTACCTGATAATCCTGAGATTGTTGTATCTACCAATTTGGATACTGTTCAGCAATGTGTAAATAAAATATTGGACTTTTTGTCTTGTAAGGTACAGGAGTGATTAAATGGAATTTGTGGTTAAAGAACTGCATACTGATGTATTGATAATAGGTGGAGGTACGGCAGGCTGTTTTGCAGCGTTTAGAATAGCTAAGAAGTCTCCGGAAACAAGTGTCCTTATTGTGGAGAAGGCAAATATAAAAAGAAGTGGATGCCTTGCAGGTGGGATTAATGCTTTAAATGCCTATATAAATGAAGGTGAGACCCCTGAGTCTTTTGTAGATTATGTGAAAGAAGAATTTAATGGAGTCGTAAGAGAGGATTTGGTATATACTATAGCAAAAAGACTCAATAGTGTGACCCGTGAGATGGAGAATATGGGACTTCCTATTTTAAAGGATTCAAAAGGAGAATATGTAAAGAGAGGCAGGAGAAGTATAAAGATAAATGGAGAAAATATTAAACCTATACTTTCAAATGCAGTGGAAAGTCAAAACAGCGTACATGTGCTGAATGGAGTAAATATTATAGATTATATACAGAAAGAGCAAAAAATTATAGGTGCCTATGGATTTTCCATTCACCACAAAGAATTCTATGTAATCCATGCAAAAGCAGTAATATGTGCAACAGGAGGGGCATCAGGCATATATAAACCTAATAACCCTGGATTTTCAAAACACAAGATGTGGTATTCGCCTTTCAATACTGGAGCTGGGTACGCAATGGGAATAAGAGCAGGGGCTGAAATGACAACTTTTGAGATGAGATTTGTTGCATTGAGGTGCAAAGATACTATAGCACCTACAGGAACTATAGCTCAGGGAATAGGAGCTTATCAGGTGAATGGCAAAGGTGAAAAATATGTGGGAAATTACGGGAAACCTACAACTATAAATAGACTTTATGCTACTGTAATGGAAAACAAAAAAGGTAATGGGCCATGTTTTTTAAAGATTAATCATATTACCAAGACTCAGGAAGGCGATTTGATAAGAGCTTATCTGAATATGGCACCGTCCCAGGCACTAAAATGGATAAGCAAAGATGGAATTCCACAAGTGGAAGATGTGGAAATCGAGGGAACTGAACCATATTTGGTGGGAGGTCATGGTGGCAGTGGATACTGGGTGGATACAAAAAGAGCCACAACTTTGACAGGGCTTTATTGTGCAGGTGATGTAAGTGGAGGAAGTCCAAAAAAATATGCAACAGGGTGTTTTGCGGAAGGTGAGATTGCAGCAGATTCAGTGCTGAATTATATTAAAAACGTAAATATTGAGTATATAGATAAAGAAAGTATAAAGAACAAACTGAGTGAAGTAAATGGATTCTTTGAAAATAAACAAAATATTTATAGTGTTTATGAGTTGGAAGAAGCTATGCAGAAAACTATGGATGAATATGCAGGAGGCATATCGCAAAACTATAGCTATAATATAGAAAAATTATGCAGGGCTGAAAACAGGATAGAGGAGCTGCTTGAGATGAGCAGAGGACTAAAAGCCGAGAATTTCCATGAACTATTATTTATATATGAATTAATTGACAGATTGTATATATGCAGGGTTGTTATAGCCCATTTAAAGGCAAGACGTGAAACAAGGTGGAAATGTTATCAGCAAAATAACAATTTTCCTTTTAGAGATGACAAAAATTGGGTAAAATATGTTAATTCTGTGTACAAGAAAGGAAAGGTGTATATTATATTTAGAAATATAGTAGAAAGGGATAAAATATATGAGCATAAAAATTGATAGTGAAAGTTGTATTGGATGCCTTAAATGTAAAAATGTCTGTCCTGGAAATCTTATATATGCAGATGATCATGGGAAAGCATATTTAAAATATGAAAGTGACTGCTGGGGATGTACAGCTTGTGTTAAAGAATGTGCAAATGGTTCAATTAAGTATTATTTAGGAGCAGACATAGGTGGCAATGGTTCCTATTTGTATGTTAGTAAAAATGGAGATGAATTAAAATGGCATTTAATAAATGATGATAATGTTGGAATTACAATAGTCACCAATAGAAAAGAGTCAAATAGATATTAGAAAGAGGGAAATAGTAAATGAATCATTTAGATAGATTGGAAGCAGAAAGTATCTATATTTTTAGAGAGGCTTATAAAAAACTTGGGAAGCTTGGAATGTTGTGGTCCATAGGCAAGGATTCCACAGTAATGCTGTGGTTAGCTCAAAAAGCATTTTTTGGGAATTGTCCATTTCCACTTATACATGTGGATACCACATTAAAAATTCCAGAGATGATAGAATTCAGAGATAGGATAGCAAAAGAATATAATTTAAATTTAATAGTACACACAAATACTAAAGCCTTAGAAGAGGGCATTGGACCGGAAAAGGGAAGACTTGTTTGCTGCAGGGCACTAAAGACAGATGGACTTCAACAGGTAATAGACAAACATAAATTTGAAGGGCTTATTGTAGGTATTAGAAGAGATGAAGAAGGTTCACGTTCCAAAGAAAGAGTATTTAGTGAGAGAAATGCAGAGTCCAAGTGGGATTACACAGATCAACCTCCTGAACTTTGGGATCAGTTTAAAACTGATTTTAAAAAGGGTAACCATATAAGAGTACATCCTATTATAAACTGGACTGAATTGGATATATGGGAATATGTGAAGAGAGAGAATATTCCAGTGGTGGATCTTTATTTTGCAAAGAATGGTAAAAGATATAGAAGCCTTGGATGTGCACCTTGTACAAATCCTATTGATTCCAATGCGTCAAGTTTAGATGAAATAATAGAAGAACTTAAAAATACCAATGAGACAGAAAGATCCGGAAGGGCACAGGACAAGGCAGATGCCCATGCTCTTGAAAAATTAAGAAAAGAAGGATATATGTAGACAATTCACAGTTCACAATTGATATTAAATGGAATTATGAATTGAATAAAATAGGGGGTATTTAAATGGCAAGAGACAGAGAAAATTTAAATATAGTAGTGGTTGGACATGTAGATCACGGTAAATCAACTCTAATAGGCAGATTGCTCTATGATACTAATTCACTGCCTGAAGGTGAAATTGAAAAAGTAAAAAAGATATCTGAAGATAATGGAAAAAAGTTTGAGTATGCATATTTGCTAGATGCCTTTGAGGAAGAACAAAAGCAGGGTATAACCATAGATATAACCATGCTTCAATTTTTCACACAAAAAAGAGACTATGTAATTATAGATGCACCGGGACATAAAGAATTCTTAAAGAATATGATATCAGGAGCTGCCAGTGCAGAGGCAGCTATTTTGGTCGTAGATGCCAAAGAAGGTGTTATGGAGCAGTCAAAAAGACATGGGTATATACTTTCGCTTATTGGTATAAAAAAGGTATTTGTAGTTATAAATAAAATGGATCTGGTAGATTATTCGGAAAAGAGATTTAATGAGGTTCAAGTGGAATTCAATGAATTTTTAAATAATATAAATATCTATCCAGAAAGGTATATACCTATTTCAGCTTCAAAGGGTGAGAATATAGCTAAAAAATCGGATAAAATGCCTTGGTATAATGGCCAAACTGTTTTAGAGAGTATGGATAATATAGAAAAAGATAGGGGAATTGAAGAAAAAGATCTAAGATTTCCTATTCAGGATGTATATAAATTTGACAACAGAAGAATTATAGCAGGTAGAATTCAGTCTGGTACTTTGAAAAAAGGGGATGAAATTATAATTTATCCCTCAGGAAAAAGTACAAGAGTAAAGTCTATTGAGGCATGGCAGGAAAAAGATAAGTCAGATGTAGCAGTTGCAGGTATGTCTGTAGGTATTACTCTAGAAGATGAATTTTACAATAAAAGGGGGGAAGTTATATGTCACAAAGGTTCTCCAATTACCGTAGGAAATGTGTTCAATGCCAATGTATTCTGGCTTGGAAATAATAAATTGGTAAAGGATAAGACCTATAAACTTAAAATTGAAACTCAGGAGGTAAAATTCAATATAATATCTGTAAACAAAATAATTGATGCATCTACATTAAATAGCAGTGAAAATCTAAATTTTCTAAAGAAAAATGATGTAGCAGAAGTTACTATAAAAACGGAAGAACCTATATGTTTTGATGAATTCAGTCAGTTTCAATCTACAGGAAGATTTGTTATAGTAGATGGCTACGATATAAGCGGTGGAGGAATTATTTCAAATATAGAAGATTCGTTGAAAAGGGAAATAAAAGATGTAAAAAGTAAAAATATATCCATAAGAAAAAGACTTGTATCAAGAAAAGATAGAGAGTTGAAACTGGGCCAGAAAGGAAGAGTTATTTGGCTTACAGGGCTGCCTGGATGTGGAAAAAATGAAATAGCAGTTAAACTTGAGAAAAAACTTGTGGATTTAGGGAAAAAAGTATACTATCTTGATTCTTCCCATCTAAGGTTTGGACTCAGCTCCGATCTTACATTTAATTCAGAAGATGCCCATGAACAGACTAGAAGAATTGCAGAAGTGGCTAATTTATTTGCAGATAGCGGCACCATAACCATAGTTACATCTGTAAGCAGATTTAAAGGGGATAGAGAATATGCAAAAAATATAATTGGAGCGGAGAATTATGTAGAAATATTCATAGATGCGCCTAAAGAAGTATATAAAAAGAGAAATCCAACTGTTTTTAGTGAAGATAGTGATAATATATTTAAGTATGAAAGGGCTGATTATCCAGTTATAATGCTCTATATAGATAATCCAGAATTTAATTCGGATGTAAAAGTTAAAGATATTATAAAAACACTTGGCTATTGATAAAATATAGTATTAAAAATCAATTTTGAATCCTGTAAAGTTGTTGACAAATTATAGTCATAATGTATATAATTTATTGTAATAAAAAATGAATACATATTATATACGCTCTTATCACGAGAGGTGGAGGGACTGGCCCTATGAAACCCGGCAACAGCTAGACATTCTAGAAATGTGCTAAATCCTGAAGGAAATTTCCTTAGAGATGAGAGGATGCTATATTTTTGGCCTCTTCTTAATTATTAAGAAGAGGTTTTTGTATTTCAATTTTGTTTTTAGGAGGTTTTAAATATGAAAGGTAAAAGGATAGGCCTTATATTTGGAGTAAGTTCGGTATTTTTAACACTATTAGTTTTTATTGTTTCTAGTATTATTGGAGGAAAGGGTATTATATTAAATAATATTGTATGGGTCTTATTAATTGTAATTTTAGTTACGGCTGTTCTTATAATATTAAATTTCACTCTTAAATCCTTGGAAGATATTAGCGGGTCTATAGAAGAGATATCCCGGGGAGATTTAACAAAAAAAATAAAAATATATGATAAAAGTATTTTTAGTGATCTGTGTTCAAGTATAAATATATTGATTCTAAGTATACGGGGATTTATAAATGAAACCAATATAATGACTGATAAAGTTGTAAATTACTGCGAAGATTTAAGCTCAAATGCATTATTGGTAGAGAGATCAGGTGAAGAAACCAGTTCTGCTATAAATAATATATCCCAGGATATGATAGAACAGATGAATGATGCAATTAAAACGGAAACACTTATTAAAGAATTTGTGGAAGGACATAAATCCATATCACAAAATGGAGAATTGGTTGCAAATAATGCTCATTCTATGATGGAAGTAGTAAAACACAGTAGTGAAACTTATGAAGAATTAATTGAAAAGATGAACCAGTCTTCAGATTTAAATATAGACTTAGTATCAAAAGTAAAAAATTTATATGAAAAAGCTTTTAAAATTCAAAATATAGCAGATGCAGTAAATGATATAAGTAAAAATACTAATTTGCTTTCCTTAAATGCTTCTATAGAAGCTGCAAAGGCAAAAGAAAGTGGTTCAGGTTTTGCAGTAGTGGCAAATGAAATAAGAAAACTGGCTGCTATATCCTCCAATCAGGCCAAAGAAATTCAGTATATAATAGATGAGATTAAATCAGAAATAACGGACATATCTGCTAACATGGATAATGAAGCTAAAATATTTAGTGAAACCATAACATTTTCCAATGCTACAAAAGAAAATTTAGATAATATATATATAGAAAGTAAAAAATCTATAGATTCCATAGAAGATATAAATAAAGTTATAAATATACAAAATAAAAAAGTAATTGATACAAGAGATCTTATGAGAAAGGTATGTGAAATATCAGAAAATACTTCTGAAGCTACCCAGCAAGTAGCGTCAGCTTCCCAAGAACAGTTATCTGCTATGAAAAATGCCTTTGATTCTATATCGAATTTGTCAGATATGAATAAAAACTTAAAAGAGGGCATATCCTCTTTTGCTAAAGATTATAATGTAGATGAGGAAGTGTATAAGAATATAGAAACAGGATTAGAGGTACTTAGGCAGATAGCACAAATTGAAGGTTTAAGTACCATGGATTATAATATTTGTACTGAAATATTAACAAAAAATATAAATAAATACCCTTATTTTGAATTATTTGGATTGGTACAGAGGGATGGGCTTAGAAAAGCTATAACATTGGATTATAGTGAGGAAGAGATATATACTAGTTTTTCCCACAGACCCTATTTTAAAGAATCAATAAAAGGAAAGGAATATCAATCTGAGCCCTATATATCTGTAGATACCAATAATTATTGTATAGCTCTTTCAGTTCCAGTTAGAAATAAAGAAAGTGAAATTACAGGAGTATTAATGGGAGATTTGATATTAGGATAATCAAGTAATTCTAAGATTCAGGTGGAAAAAACTTCCCCTGAATATAGAATCACTTATTTAGGAATATAGCAAAAATTTGCAGTTAATTAAAATATTTATGGACTATTTTTTCTGCGGTACGTGTTGCCAGAGCCTGTGTTGTAAGAGTAGGATTAGCTCCTCCTAAGCTGTTATATAGTACACTGTTGTCTGCAATAAATAGTCTTTTTACCTGTTTTGCTTCGCAATTTGTATCAGTAACATATCCCATACGCATAGTGCTCTGCATATGAACCAATAGGCCAGAGGTACAGTCTGTACGTATGATTTTACTAGCTCCTGCTTTTTTTAGTATATCCGCTGCAATTGCTGCAAGTTTATCTCTTTTTTGCATATCATTTTTGGAGGGAATATATTTAATTACAGGTACAAAACCATTTTCATCCTTTATGAGATTATCCGGTGTAACAGTATTTTTACTATTTGGGGTATCGTCAGTAAATAGTAAAATACTTAAAGTCTGTGGATATGACATCATAATTTCTTTAAGTTCCTGACCTACTACTCTTCCTCTAATATCCCAGGGTTCTTTAGAAGCAGGTTTATGTAAAAAATTGTAGCCATATCTGCTTAGGGAATAGGATAGTGTAGAATATATTCCAGGACTTACACCTAGTCCCTGGAGTGATCCAAGGCCTGGATAGTCAAATCTGGCTGCCGAATTTTGGCCCACATAGGGTCGTACATCAGGGGTACCTAATATATTCATTAAAACTTTTTCCTCAAATATTCCAGATATACAGTCAAACCAATGATTTGTCAATCCTTTTCCCACCCAGGGGTTATGTGGGAGTTTTGAATTTAACCATAATCTGGGGGATTCTATAGGACCTGCGGACATTACTATAACTTTTGCTTTAAGTTCCCCATTTTCTCCTGTCCATGTGTCCTTATATTTAATGCCTATAGATTTTAAGTTTCCCGTACTATCCTTTCTTGTTAAAACTTTTGTAACAAATGTATTAGGTCTGATTTCTACATTATTGGTTTTTAAGGCTAAAGGAATATAACTGATTAGTGTAGAACGTTTTGCTACTCTTTCTACTGAAGGACCTATGCTGCATCCATTCATACAATGGCCGCAAAGAGTACAGCCTTCTGTACTATATTCAAATTTAAAATCTAAATTATTTATATCAGGATCAGGGGGTAAGATTGCATTAGGCTGAGTTCTATATCCTGGATTTGTTATATCAGGAGTTTTTAAAATTGGCCATCCAGCTTTCTTAGCACCATAAAAAAATAACTCTTCCTTATCTGTCATTGGGGCCTGAGAAACAGGAAGTGTAGATTCAACTTTTTCGTAGTATGGAATTAGTTCCTTATAAGAAATCGGCCATGTATCATTTACGGATGAAGGAAAAGCTCTGGGGGAATTTCCCAAATAAAGCAGTGTAGTGCCGCCTATGCTGGAACTTTGCCAGGCAAAGCCTCCTTGAGGAAGCCTTCTAAACCAGGCAGGTTTTCGCCTATCTGCAGGTCCCCAGCGAAATCTGCCAATTACATTATCGTTTGTATCTCCTTCATAATCTGTAAAACATCTATGTAAAATTTCATCACTTAAGTCTTCAGTATCAGCAGAGCTTACAGCTCCTTGTTCCTGCAGTGGATTGGGCCATTTCTTGTTTCCATACCATGTTCCTGCTTCAAGCAATAAAACTTTTATGCCCTTTTCACCAAGTTCTTTGGCAACTACCGGACCTCCTCCTCCCGCGCCTATAACTATTACATCAGCATCTTTTTCCATAAAATACACCTCCTATTTTACGAACTTATATAATTAAGTGATTTTAGGTTCAGGTAGAATTTTACTCATAAATATCCTCTAAAAGCATGGTATCCTTTAGACGGGCCGGGATATCCTACTTGCTCCCATCCTATAGGAAATTGCTCTAATTTTCGTTTATTAGGTGTTTCCATACTTGTTGAACCGTATGCTGACCATTCAGTGTAGTAACCTATTGTAATAAACATAACTATTCCGCCAGTCAGGGAAACTATAAGACCGGGATTATTATAAAAAGGCAGTGGTAAATATGCAGGGTTAATTTTTAGTTCCTCTAAAAGAGTTATGGCACGAAAGCGATCTTCTGGTTCAAGGGATGCAAATATATATTTTTCTCTGAATAATTTAGAATCTATAGATTTTTTATTTTCTTTGGAATCAATCAGTTGTCTGGCAGCTACGTCCAGCATTTTTGCAGTTGAGTTGGACAGATAAATATTCACATCTAGTGGAGGTATATGTAAAGAAACAAAGTGATTTAATATCCATATTTCATATCCGTGGATGTTACAGTCCAATGCCCCGAATAATTGAATAGGCCCATGATTTTCTGCTAATTTAGGAGTTTTAGGTATTGCAGCATCAACTAATGCCTTAAAGGTTATGTTTGTGTGGGGAAAGGGGTATTTATTCTGATTTTTTATCATTTCAGGAAATAGTTTAAAAATATTTAGATTCATGATTGACTCCATATATCCTTAGAATTTTTGTTAAAAAAATAGATTATTTAATAGATATAGTTTATCATCAGTATGAAGTTTTTATTCATATACGATAGAATTCATGATAAAGTTCTTTTTATCCGAACGCTACCATTGCTAAATACTCCCAGATTTTTTAAAGTGGGAGATAAGCGGTTCTCTACAGCAAACTCCACCTGAACCCAAGAATCACTTGATTTACTTCTTCCTTGTGATGGTGTACCATATTTAAGTAAATGTATGTAATTCTAATTTCTAAGAAAGGATTGATAATAATGATAAAAATAGTGGCAAAAAATATATTAAAAAAAGACCAGAGAGAAAAATTTATTAAATTGGCAGAAGAATTAATTGAAAAAAGCAGACAGGAAGCAGGGTGTATTTCTTATGGTCTATTTGAAGATATAAATGATAATTCCATACTTACATTTATAGAAGAATGGGAAGATAGCAAAGCTATTGAAAAACATAACAATACTGAACACTTTAAAAGAATAATTCCTTTATTAGCAGAACTTCGTGTTGATAAGAAAAGTAACCTTTATAAAGAAATATAGAGTTATTTTCAGTTGACTAAATGCACTTTATAAAAAGAGTGCATTTAATTTTTTTATTCTTATTATTTTTATAAATACCAGATGATAGTTTGACAAAAAATATAAATGTAAATATTTTATAAATTTTGTTCGATTGGAGAAATTTTTAATGAATTTCATATATAATGAATAGATAACTTTTTTAGAAAAGATAATAAAAAAGACCTTTTCATACACCTATTCTATTTTTTTTTCAAAAATAGAATAGCGTATAATAAAGGCACTACTTTAGATGGTTTTTATTTTTTTTATGTGATAGAGTATTTTTTTCTGTAATATCAAAAGATTCGCAAAGGCATTCTTCAATAACTTCAGAAGTTATTAATACTGATTTTTTATCATTTATCTTACTCAATGTATTCACCGTCCTTTTACTTTTTTCTATTATATCTCTATAGTATGTGTATGTCAATTAAAATTATACTAAAAATTAAAAAAAATATATTTCCTTCTTCTAAAAGTCAGAATTAATGAACTTTTCTTATAAATATTCATAAACTGTTAATATTAATTATAGCGTAGATTTTGTAGGATAAACTATATGTGTTAATTTAGATTTAATAGATTTAATTTGTATAATTTAAATTTTATATATGTATATTTAAGAATATTTTAAATATTCATATAAATTTTTTAAAACGTTTACTACTCTTAAAGAACATAAGGGAATTTTTAATTTTATATAGAAAAGTTTAATTGTTATGGTAAATAATTTATAATGTTAATAAGTATTTAGACATTATATTTAGAGGGGGAATTAAAATGATTAAATTAATAATTTTTGATTACGATGGTGTATTGGTGGATTCTTTTCCTAACATTTATGACATATATAAAGTTATAGGTAGTGAGTTAGATGTGAAAATACCATCTACAATTGAAGAATTTAGAAATATATATGGTTATGATTTTCATGAGTGTTACAATAATCTTGGTATGGACTCTGATAAACAAAAAAAAGCAGTGGAGATATTTAGAAAAGAGATTATTACTAAAAAACCAGATATTTTTCAGGGTATTAAAGATGTTTTAGAGTGGGCATCCAGTTGTTACAAATTGGTATTAGTATCTTCAAATTACAAGGAAGAAGTAATGCAAAAGCTTTCAAATTATAGTATAGATAAATATTTTTCAGGTGTCATAGGGCATAGATATGGACATCAGGAACTGGATAAGTCCGAAGAGTTTAAAGTTGTACTTCATGAATATAATGTTAGCAGGGATGAAGTGATAACAATTGGTGATAGATTATCCGATTATGATTCAGCGAAAAAAGCAGGAATAAAAAATGTGATTCTAGTGGAATATGGCTGGGGATATGATAAAAACAAGTTTCAAAATAACAATAAACTTATTATAAGTAAACCGGAACAATTAATTGATGCTATTAAAGTAATTGATATTTCTTATAAAAAATGAAAGTTATAACAATTAATAACACTAACAGATATATTATTATATTTAATGTATTAGAAAATAATATGGAATTATTTTCTAATACATTTTATTTTTATATTAAAAACATGAAATAAATATAAAAAAAAGTATTATAAAGTAGAAAAAGGGTTGTTTATGGGATATAATCTTTTATTATAAAGTACTAATTTTTTAAAATATAGTTTTTGATTTATATAATAAAAGTGTTAATAAGATAGTTGTCGTCCTATAGAAATATATAATAAGGATAGTTTTACTCGATTGGTGGTGAATCTATGAATAGAACAGGTGAATTAATCATTAATTTAAAAAAATTATGTAATTTAGATGATTTGTTTATTTCGCAAGAAAATATTAATAATTGTAAATATATAAAAATTAAACTTAATTATTCAAATTATTATTTATATATTTCAAAAAATACTAACTGTAATACTTTAAAGCACATAAGAAATATTTTGAAACTTTTTGTAAAAGAACATTATGAGAATAAACTTTATTTAAGAGAATTGAAAAGAATAAATTTTAAATTAGAAAAAGCAGTAAAATATAGGACTAGAGAAATTGAGAATAAGAACAAATTATTGGAACAAGAAAAGTGTAAGCTAAATAAAGCAAATCTTAAATTGACTAGATTAAATATGTATTTAGATAATATGTCTAGAATTGATCCTCTTACCAAATTATCGAACAGAAGAGATTTAAGGCAAAAATTTGAATGTGAAATAAAAAAAATTAGTACAAGACCTACATCATTTTCATTGGCTATTGGAGATGTGGATTTTTTTAAAAATATTAATGATACATATGGGCATGGATGCGGAGATGAAGTTCTAAAGAAAATAGCATGTATATTTAAAAATAACTTACGAAAAGAGGATGTAATTTCCAGGTATGGAGGAGAAGAATTTGTGATTTTTCTTCCAGAAACAGATTTAAAGTATGCATTATCTATAATTGAAAATATTAGATCTATAATTGAAAATGAAATTTTTGAATATAATAGTGAAATATTTCACATGACCATGAGTTTTGGACTAGTTAACTTTAATCATAGTGTAAGTTTTATAGAGTGTATTGAAAGAGCAGACTCAGCACTTTATGAGGCAAAAGTTAGAGGTAGAAATAGAGTTGTTCTAATATGAGTTTAATTATATATATTTTTATTGGATAATTCTTTTTAAATATACTGACTAAAAAATAATTTTAAATGTTATACGATAAATACTATATTATGAAAATTCTAAATTAAGACAGCGTATAATTAAATATCAAGTAAGCACAAGTAAGCAAATGGTAATAGATCTTTGATTTATTACCATTTGCTTACTCAAATATAATTTTAATATGAATAAATTTGAATCCAAATTTAAATTAACATAATATATATAATAATTTAAATATTCAGTAATAAGATATAAGAGTATTCATAAGCTATAAAAAGCTATGGGGATAATTGATGAATTTAATTCATAATTTAATCTATTATTAAGCATATGGCAGATTAATGAATGATTATGTTCATTGACCATCTTTATAAAAATATAATAGAATTTGTTTGAAGTAAAATTTTTAAGCAGCTCGGTCATGTCGGAAACAGATGGTTTTGGTGGAGGAAAAATTATGAAGGAAAATTTGCTTAGAATTATATTTGTTATATTGGGAAGTTTTATATATTCCATTGGAGTTAATATGTTTATTATCCCACATAAATTTTTAAGTGGAGGGGTGGCTGGTATTGCAATTATTTTTCAATATTTTACAGGGATACCATCAGGATATTTTGTAATATTAATAAATATACCAATATTTATATTAGGATTTAAAACTATAGATAAAGAATTTGGGATTTTTAGTTTTATGGGAATGGTATTTATGGCCTTGCTGCTTATAATTACAAAAAGTATTAATGTATTTTATTATCTTCAGGATCCGTTGTTGTCAGCTTTATGTAGTGGGGTACTTACAGGAATTGGAGCTGGAATATTGTTTAAATTCGGGGCTTCTTTTGGAGGTACAGATATAGTAGCAGTATGGGTGAAGAAAAAATATGGAATTAAAATAGGAAAAGTAACTTTTTTAATAAATGCAATAATAGTTTTTATGGGTATCTTTATAGGAAGTTTGCCAAGGGCACTGTATACTTTAATATCCATGTATATGTACTCTGTAGTAGTGGAAAAAGTAATTCAGGGATTTTATAAAGAAAAAGTACTATTTGTAATAACTGAAAATAGTGATGAAGTGGAAAAGGCTATATGCAAAAAAATTGGAAGAGGAGTTACCTATCTTTATGGAGAAGGAGCTTACACTGGAAACAAGAAAAAAGTTATATATTCTATAATGAATCCAGCACAAATTGAACAAACAAAGAAATTTATTTTGGATATGGATCCCAGATCGGTGATGTCTATTATGGATGTAAGTGAAGTTAGAGGTAAGGGATTTAAAACAGCTATTTTTTGAAACGGTAGGAATTAATGGAATAAAAAGTATTTTCATATGAAAGCAGAGATATGAGCTGAGGTACAGGCCATCAAAAATAACAAAACACACAAAAAGCCCTAGCAAATCCAGAGCTTTTATTGAATTATGTTAAAACATAATAAGTGAGATATTAAAGGAATGACATGAGTATCCTTATGGGCATTAATTATTACGCTCAATTTATTATGTTTTATATTTATTTTCTGAACGTCCTATAATATTATAATTATATAAAAACAAAAGCTTCCAGAAAGGTTATTGCAGAAATAATAAGTTTTATAGCAAGTTTAATCAATGCCAATAATATTTATTAGAATTTTTCATCGACCCCCAGTAGTGTAAAAAACCCCGGGGTTCGATAAATTTAAAAAATAAGATACCATAAGGGTTTATGATTTTTATTAATATTCCCAGGACAAACGCATGAAATAAATTTTATTTAAAATCTCCACTTTTTTTGATAAAA
>ENA-UOOE01001255-UOOE01001255.1-fermentation-metagenome-genome-assembly--contig:-NODE-1255-length-21932-cov-5.016456_pt1 | contig 21932 bp, 21 predicted proteins | sample MGYA00245776_ERZ724021 | MGnify/ENA primary metagenome ERZ724021 (study PRJEB28704, sample SAMN03018321) | fermentation metagenome | biome: anthropogenic terrestrial biome; feature: soil; material... | reverse complement strand
TCTTTCTTGCCGTCTTTTGAACAACATTCTTTCTTAACTTCTTTCTTTTGAGGTTCTTGAGCACTAACAGTTGTAGCTGCAACAAGAGCGAAAGCAAATGCTAATAAAATTACTTTTTTCATTTTCTTTTTGTTTTGTATTAATAATTAACTTTAAGTATTTGTTAAGACATATAATCTATCTAAACCTTACACTTTATTTTGAAAAACAACATTTTCATCTGCAAAAATAGTAAAAAAGTTTAGTTGTTAAAGAGTTTAGATGTTTTTTTGGATTTTTGTCCACAGATTCTTGCTAAGGCAAGCGGCAAGCCGATGATACTCAGATTTTATGGATTTTCTTTGTCAGAATCAGGATTCTTGCTAAGGCAAGCAGCAAGCCGATTATATAGGATTAAAGGATTGTTTTGATTCGGGTTACTTGATTTACTATAAAATATATCAATCATAATGAAAAATATGTCCATCATATTTGGAAATATGTCCTTTATATTTTTATTTATGATGGACATATTTTTCATTATGATTGAGTTTTTTGTGAGTTTAATCCTTTATTTGTTTCGTTGATTACGGAGATTAGTGTCTTTAAAGACATTAAGGTTTTTAAACTCTCTAAATTAAGTATAAATTCCCTAAAATATTCAATTATTCAAATATTCTATACTATACCTATAAATAAAATAATATTTTATTATGAATATTACTCCAGCTAGAAAGCTGGAGAATATTCAATATTTTCTTGTTGTATATAGAATATTCATCAATTGCATTAAGTTGATATTTCGTAAATTATTAACACTATATAAAAATATTTCCCTAACTTTGAACATTGAAATAAAATTTAAAATTAATAATGTATAAATATCGGATAGTAAATCCTAATAATAAATAAGTACGGGATCCCTAATTCCAAGAAATATAATAAATAATACCATTATGAAATATCCAAAAATATTTATATTGCTATTAATATTTATGAAAAGCATAAATAGTAATGCTCAAGTTGAATTTTATATTGACACTTTAGAAGTTTCTAATTATAAAAGAAACATTAAGGCTAATTATGGTCCTTATGATGAAGTTTACCATGACCTCATACAAGGTCCATACATTGTATTTAATTGTGTTTTTATAAACAATACAACAGATACAATATCTTTAAATCTTTATTCTGGAGATTACTATGCAATTTACAATTATAATAACACTAATTATAAGTATGAGATGAGAAAAGATGATTTTAGAATGTTGTTAAAACCTGCAACTTTAACGCCATTTGATACTGTGAAAATAACTATATCAAATTATATTTTTCAATATAATCCTCTTAATCCTTACCCTAATATACTAAACCACGATTTTTCACCCGATTTACAAAAAGTACTACCTACATTAAAATTAATGTTTAATGAAAAAGATTTAGAACTGATATCTACACATATTAATACAATAGTATATTGGTAAAGCGTCAGATTTGGAGTTGATGATGTAAGAAACTGTAAAGTTAATAATAGATTAGCTTAATAATGATCAAATAAAGTTAATTTGACAGAAAAAAGGTGAAAAAGTGGAAAAATAGAGCTAAATTTGAAAAGTATTTCTGAAACTGAATATAAAAAGTTTTGAAAAAAGGCTTTATTTTTCCACTTTTCCACCTTTCTTGTATATATTTTAAATTTTAAACTTCTAAACGTAAAATTAGTTTGAACTTTCTAAATTAAGAAGGTATTGTTTTTTATTCAGTCCTCCACCATATCCTCCCAATTTGCCATTATTGGCAATAACTCTATGGCATGGAACGATTATTGAGATTTTGTTTTTACCATTTGCATTAGCTACTGCTCTAAAGGCTTTGGGCTGATTTATATTATTAGCTTCCTGAAGGTAGGATATTGTTTTGCCATATGGTATTTGCAAGAGTTCTTGCCACACTTTTTTTTGAAAGTCTGTTCCAATAAGTATTAATGGTATTGTGAATTCTTTTCTCCCCCCACAGAAGTATTCGTTCAATTCTTTCTCCACATTATCCATAATCTGATTTTCTTCATTATTTATGGAACTGTCAGTTATAATACCATTCAAAGTATCCTGCATTTTATGGAAAAGTATAGTGAAGTCTTTTCTGTTAGAAAAATCTAAAAAACATAATCCTTTCTTTGTTGTACAAGCAATCATATCTCCAAGTGGAGTTGTGATGGTTTTCCTGTAAATTATCTGTTTCTCAATGGGTTTTTCCATATGAAATGATTAAAGTTTTTTTACTTCTTATTTATTGAATAGCCTTTTAATCCGTAGAATATTAAGTAAATGTAACTTATTAGAGGAGCTATAAATGAAATTGTCATGCTATTGCTTAAGTCGGCAATTAATCCCTGTAATGGTGGAAGAATTGCTCCTCCAAGTATCATCATAATTAGTATTGAAGATGCTTCTGATGTTCTGTCTCCAAGTTTATCAATAGCTAAAGTGAATACGTTAGACCACATAATTGAATTGAATAATCCTATTGCTAATAATGCCCAAACCCACCATAATCCTGCAAATCCTAATATATTCATTCCTATTAGTATCAAAACACTATTTACCATTGCAAATATGGCTAATAGTCGAGCTGGTTTACCTTTTCCTAAATAGAAACACAGGAAGTTAAGCAACATGAATATTAAGAAATACCAGACATTTTCAATGCTTAATGAGTGAAGATAGAAATTAATGGTATAGATTAAACAAAAGCTTGCCACTGCCAATATTCCCATATATAAAACCTTTAGCTTGGTTTTAATTTTGCTTAATGACACTGCTCCTAAAAATCTTCCAATCATTGCACCTCCCCAATAATAAGATAGATAGCTTGCTGCTAAACTTTCAGCTATTTTACCACCACTTACTGAGGTTAGATAAGCAACCATATTGCTTCCAATTGATACTTCTGCACCTACATAGAAGAATATTCCTAAGGCTCCAAGCCAAACATAGGTTCTTTTGAAGATTGATTCGTTTTTATTGTTATCTGATTTCTCTGTTTGGGGTTCTTTAATCTTAGTATTGTGAATAAATAATGCTAATAATCCAAGCAGAAGACCTAAAAATAGATAAGGATATTTAACAGCATCAGCTCCAACGGAGTTTTCTAAGAATATTTTAAAAATAAAATAACCGCCAAGAGCTGGTCCTAATGTTGTTCCAAGTGAATTGAAAGCTTGTGATAGATTTAATCTGCTTGAAGCTGTATCTGGTTTACCAAGCATTGCTACAAAAGGATTTGCAGCCACTTGAAGAAAGGTTAGTCCAACACCCAACATAAATAACGCAAGAAGAAATATTCCAAATCCCAGGTTAAGAGTTGCAGTTATTGTAAATAGCATACATGCAGTACCTGCAATATATAAACCAATTTCTAAAGTAGTTTTATAACCAAATTTATGAATTGGATCTTTGCCTTTCTTTGCTAATAAGAAAAATGCTAATGCTCCAACAAAATAAGCTATGAAGAAAGCAAACTGAACAATATTCGCTTGAAAATGTGAAAGGTTATATACTCCTTTGAAGTATGGAATTAAAATGTCGTTGAGTGAAGTGATAAATCCCCACATAAAGAATAATATCGTAATTGATATCATTGGGATTAGGTTTGTTGACTTACCTTTATTCTGCTTCATAGTATAAAATATTTGATTTTTCTTCTTTAAATGCATTCTTTGCAACTTGTTGAACGTATTCAACAGTTAAATTTTGGTATGAATTAACTTCATTATTTATTTGTTCAATATTACCTAAATGTTCAAAATAGCATAGGTTCATTGCAATATCAATATTCTTTATTTGAGAAAATGCCATTGTTGATTCAAACTTGTTTTTTACTTTTTGAAATTCTTGAGCATCTATTTCTTCATTTGATATTTTATGCAATTCTCTCATTAGGGCATCTTTACCTTCTTCAAGATTAACATTGTCTGCATATTTTCCAGTTAGAACAAACAAACCCTCTTCAACATCTCCAGTTATAAAAGCATTAACTTCAGTAAATAGTTTTTCTTCTTTAACCAATCTATTATATAGTCTTGAAGAGCGTCCATTTGAAAGAATATCTGAAAGCAAGTCAAATGCATAATATTCTTTCTCAAGTCTTGAAGCCATTGGAAAAGAAATATATATTGCTGATTGAGGAACATCCCTTTTAACTCTAAGTTCTCTTTTTTGAGTTTGAACAAGTTCTTTAATTCTTTCTCTAACTATTTCATTGCCTTTTCCAATCTTTCCAAAGTATTTTTCGCATAATTGCATAGCTTCTTTCTCGTCAAAGTTTCCTGCAATACATAAAATTGCATTATTGGGAGAGTAGTATTTATTATAGAATGACTTTACATCATCCAAAATTGCATTCTCAATCTGTGAAATATCTTTTCCTATTGTACTCCATTGATATGGGTGTGTTTTGTAAGAAAGTTCTCTAATCAACATCCAAACATCACCATAAGGCTGATTGAGATATCTTTGTTTGAACTCTTCAATAACAACGTTCTTTTGAACATCAAGGCTCTTTTGAGAAATATTCAGGTTGTGCATTCTGTCACTTTCAAGCATAAGAGCAGTTTCCAGATGAGTTGAAGGAAGGGTTATGTAATAATCTGTATAATCATTATTAGTAAAAGCATTGCTTTCTCCTGCACTTTCCTCAACAATTGCATCAAAATCTTTGTAGTTCTTACTCCCTGAAAACATTAAATGTTCAAACAAATGTGCAAAACCAGTTTTATTTGGATTTTCATCCTTTGCTCCAACTGAATAAAGCATATTAACTGACACCAATGCAGTGGAAAGGTCTTTATGAAGTATTATCTTTAATCCGTTCTTTAATGTATGAAAATTGTAGTGTATCATTAGTCTTTTTTAATCTTAGCTGTATTTTTCAATATCATTTTCTGTAATTTCTCCATCACAAAGAATTGCCAATCTCTCTGTAATATTCTTTAATTCTCTAACATTCCCACTCCAATTCATTGTTTGAAGTTTCTTAATAGCTTGAGGACTTATCTTTGGTTTTTGAATTTGCATTTGGTCAGAATAGCTATCCAAAAAGCTATCCACAAGCAATGGAATATCATCCAGTCTATCATTCAAATCAGGAACTTTAATAACAATTACAGAAAGACGATGATACAAGTCTTCTCTGAAATTTCCTTTTTCAATCTCTTCTTTAAGATTTTTGTTTGTTGCAGCAATAACTCTTACGTCGATTGAAATATCCTTTTCTCCTCCAACTCGTGTAATCTTGTTTTCCTGCAAAGCTCTAAGAACTTTTGCTTGTGCTGAAAGACTCATATCTCCGATTTCATCCAGAAATAAAGTTCCCTTATCTGCAATCTCAAAATTCCCTTTCCTCTGTTTAATGGCTGAAGTGAAAGATCCTTTTTCATGTCCAAACAGTTCGCTTTCTATCAACTCCGAAGGAATGGCAGCACAGTTAACTTCAACAAAACTATTCTCCTTTCTTGGACTTATATTATGCAATGCTTTTGCAACAAGTTCTTTTCCTGTTCCATTTGAACCAGTAATCAATATTCTTGCATCAGTAACACCAACCTTTTCAATAAAAGAATACATCTCCTTCATAACCTTGCTGCTTCCAATCATATTTAAAGGATTTAAGCCTGAAGTTTTGGAGTTTGATTTATTATTTGTCTTGTCTTTCTTTGTTGAGGATTTGATTTCTTTTTGATTGGAGTTTGTGTTGTCAGAGGAAAGATTGTCTTTAAGTACCTTTAGTAACTTGTTTAAGTCAAGAGGTTTTTCAATATAGTCAACTGCTCCTTTCTTCAAACATTCAACTGCAGTTGCAATTGTGCCATGCCCTGAAATCATACAAAACTTAACAAACTTTTCTTTAAGAGTCTTTTCCAAAACTTCAATTCCATCCATTTTGGGCATCTTTATATCACAGAAAACAATATCATAATCGTTCTCCGTAATCATTTTCAGTCCACTAAGTCCATCCTCTGCTTCAAAAACAGTGTGTCCTTCGTATTCAATAATATCTTTTAGAGAATAGCGAATTGCTTTTTCGTCATCAATTATCAAAATCTTGCTCATACTGTCATTTTATTATAAGCCATAAGCCATCTGTCTGGAATTTCATCATTCAAGGCAGTTTGATAGTCGTCGAAAGTGCATGGTATTAAATAATGTCTTTCATATTTAATCATCTTATCCTTTGTGCAAGGTACTTCCATCCACCAGCGCTCACTCTTCTTGCTCTTGTAGAAAACAATTGTGTGTGAATCGTTTTGAATTGAAACATAAAACTTCTTATAGCTTTCCTTTTCCTTATATGGATAGTCGTGTTTTCTCCAAATGTAGCCGTCAATAAAATACCAAATTGCATGTGCAACCATATGTGAGGTTTGACCATTAATATCAAATAAAGGATTTAGTTCATAAAAACCTATTGAAGAACATTTATCGCTCATACCTGCATAACGAACAATCTTACAAAGCTGTTCCCCATAAAGTCCATGTGGTGAAGGATTGGCATTTGCGGGTGCATCACTTTGTCTTACAGCTCCAACATCAACAGTAACCATATCTGCATTTCTAACAAGTGGCTCAACATTATCCAAATTCTCTTGAATCTTTCCAACTCTCTGGCATTCAAAATAGAGTTTGTTCATTAAATTAAGCGTTTCCTTGTCAACAAAATATTGCTGATAAGCAACTTGTGTGTAGTTGAAAAGGTAGTTTGGCTCACGGCAAAGAATGGCTGTTAGATATGCTTTTGAATTAAATTTGTGGGCATCTAAACCAATATCAATTGAACTGTCAATGCAGAAAGCATTAATAATCTGCCCAATGTTTTCATATCCTCTATAATTGGCAAAGGTAATATCCTGTGAACCTCCAATAATAATTGGTATAATTCTCATCCTGAAAAGTTCAGCCAAAACATCAGCCAATGCAGTATAGGTGTCTTCAACTGTAGCTCCTAATTTCAAATTTCCCAAGTCAACAATATTAACTTTCTTTTCTAAAGGGAAAAGGTTATAGAGATATTTTCTAACCTGATTGGGTGCAAGCTTGCAACCATTATTCCTGTAAGCATTTCTTTCTTCCTCAACTCCAATTATTGCTATTTCAGCACTGTCAATTGCAGGAAAACTTTCCTCAGCTCCATAAACCAAAATTTCATCTCCAAGCCTAACAGATGACTCATCTTTCTTTAAGCCAATTTCGTCAATATTTAATGGGTTAAAATATAAATCAAATTCCATAAATCAAATTTTTTAAAATGCGTGTGTAAAATTACAAAACATTTCCCAATTGGAATACCTATAGACTAAACTTTTCACTTAAGACAAACACTTTCAATACCCATTTCCCCTATATCAATTTATTTTAATGGCGCAATTATAAAATCAAATCGGCGAAATCCCGCACAATGAAAATACAAGCCATATCTTAAGTTCGAAGACATGAAAACTACATATCGGCGATATGATAAAAGCGTGACGCCCGTAACGCACCTTGCGTTATGCCCGTCCCGGGGTATGCGTTATGCCCATAACGTAACATGCGTTATGGGCGTCACGCAACCTCCAAGACGCCGATATCGCACCACCATTACGCCCATTTCGCACCATCAAGACGCCTTTATCGCTTTTTCATATCGCCTGTTTGCTGTAATTAAATTGAGTAATTTGTTTTTTTATTTACAATATATATAATATCTAATCGTTAGAATTTACATAAATGCAAATTATTTATTAACCCTTAAAAAAGTAAAGTTATGACAATGCTTTTAGTACGCATATTGCGTAAAATTACAGTAGGTGCTAATCCAGGGATGAAGTATTTGGTTCGTCCTAAAAGAAAGAAAGCCATTGGTTTTGAACAGTTGGCAGACAGGATTCAAGCCCACTCTTCTTTAACAAAGGCTGATGCTTTTGCAGCTATGTTGCAGATGCAGGATGAAGTTCTTGCAGAATTGATGGAAGGAAATCCTGTAAATCTTGGCAAACTTGGCAAACTCACTCCAGTATTTAGTGCCAAGGCAGTGAACACCTTAGAGGAAGCAACCGAGAAAACCATCACTCGTAAGTATCTTCGTTATACCCCTTCTGAAGAGGTAAGAAAGGCTGTTCAAGACATTCCAGTTGAGCTTGACAAGAGCGACCAAATCAAAGGCTTACAACCAAGTTCCAACAATTCAGGAGGATCAACAAATCCATAAACTGATGAAACTTTAACGAAAAGGACGCAATTTTTTTGATTGCGTCCTTTTTAATTTATGGGATTTATTAGTTGGTTTTAAAAGTTTCTGAAAAATAAAAATAGGTAGAATAAAATTCTGCCTATTCGGAAATTTACACTTTTCAAGTATTGAGATTATTAGCTCCAACATGATATATATTTACCTACTACTCATCTTTATTATACAAGTAATAACTATAACTCCAACCATCTTTTTCTCTATGAACTTTATAAATAGAAGAGCTATGTTTTAATAAACAAGCTGAAGAAGAAAAATGATATTTCGAACCCATAGGGTAAGCAAAGGATGCTTTTTCAAAGAGGTGCTTAATAGTTCCCTTATATACCACCTTATTTTGCTTTACTAATAATAATAAATCTTTATCCTCAGCCTCTACTGTAAAATCTCCTCCATGATAAGGAAATCCAATAATTTCGGATATATCAGACTCAAATCCTATACTTATAAGATATAATGTATCATAATCAACTTTTAATGCTTTCTTTAAATCAATATAATCGGCAGGAGCAGTGTACAAAGTACTGTCTATAATATTAAAAAATACGTCAGTCTTCTTAAAATCACAATTACGATTAATATATCTTGCTATTTTATCAGATGTTCCATTGCAAGCACCCATCAAGACACTTGCAAAAATTAAAAGTATAATAATTTTTACGTTTAAAGTCTTCATAATCTATTCATCTGTTTCCTTTCCATGTTGTTTTTTTCCTAGCAATGTTTCTCATAGCTGTCCGTCGTGCGGGATTTCTTTGCTTTGCAAAGCGACAAAGTCGATAAGTACTCCCGCACTATATTATTATTAGGATTTACAATCCGATACTTATTCAGTATTAACTTTATTTGCTGGCAAATATACAAATTCATTTTGATTAATATATTGTATAGGAATATTCATTGAAGATTGAATATCTTACGGATTATTCATCGGTTTACCAATTCCGCACGACGAATTAATGGAAAGGTTGCAGTGTTTGGTATTTGGTTCTATACATTAGTATATATAGGGGATAGTTAACATTGGCTTAACCTAAAGGTAATGTAAACTAAATATGTTTTTAACACTGACTTAACATTCCAGCTATACTTTTGCATTGTCAAATAAAACAGAAAAATATAAATGAAAAATAAAAAGATTAACATGAGAAGAAAACAATTATTTTTAATAGCAAGTTTGTCAATTATGAGTTTGACAGCAAAGGCACAAATGGAAGAGCCTCAAAAGGACACTCTAACACTCTTACAGGAACAGATTGATGAAAATAAAGGTAAGATAAAGACATTAGAAAAATTAAAAGTATCTGGATACATTCAAGCACAAGCAGAATTTGCACAACCAGCAATGGGAACTAAAACAGGAGCTAATGGAGGAAAGTATAATGCAGATATTGATGGGAAGGATGCTGAATGGTACACACGCTATGGAATTCGTAGAGGAAGAATAAAATTCCAATACTCAGAGAAGATTGCAAAGGGAGTTTTTCAATTAGACATTACAGAAAAAGGAGTTGGATTTAAGGATGCTTATTTGGAGATTAATGATCCATTTATAAAAATGTTTTCTTTAAAGGCAGGTATTTTTGACAGACCTTTTGGAGATGAAATATCTTATTCTTCTTCAAAAAGAGAATCCCCAGAACGCTCTTTAATATTTCAAAAACTATTCCCAGATGAAAGAGATTTGGGAGCATCATTAATTATTGCAGCACCAAAAGGTTCTTCAATGGAAGGATTAAAACTTGAAGGAGGTTTATTCTCTGGTAATGGAATAAGAGTAGATGATAACTCAAAACTGGACATTATTGGACATTTGAAATATGAAAAGACCTTATCAAATCTATCTTTTGGACTTGGAGCTTCAATTTATAGTGGCAAAGTAAATAATGCAGATGATACATTATATATAATGAAAAACAATGCTTGGACTATCGAAACAGCAGATACCAATGTTCTAAACAAAAGACAATATATAGGATTTGATGCACAGTTTTCAATAGTAACCTTTATGGGTATTACCAATATTAGAGGAGAGTATTTGTTTGGAGAACAACCATCTCTAAAGTCTGACTTTGGCTCACCTAAATCAAATTCTTACACTATGGCTACACCATTTAATTATATAAGAAAATTCTCTGGTGGGCATGTTTATCTAATTCAAGATATTTACGCAACGCCAATTACATTAGTACTTAAATATTCATTCCTTGACCCTAATACTGAAGTTTCAGGAAATGACATTAAGAACAAAACAGACCTTTCAATGAATACATTTGGATTTGGAGCAATGTGGAACATTAATCCAGCATTAAGACTTATGGCTTTCTATGAATTGACCACAAACGAAAAGAGTACAGCAATTGCAGGATACGATAAAGATATAAAAGACGACTTATTTACCCTAAGATTACAATATAAATTCTAATAAGAATCAAATAAATAATAAACATATAAAAACAAAATACGATGAAAAGTTTAAGAAAAATAGCATTAGCAATAGCAGTATCAATGGCATTCACACCAATGATTAACGCACAAAAGATTAAAGGATCAGACACAGTACTACCTCTATCTCAAAAAGAAGCAGAAGCATATGGGAAGAAAGGTGGTAAGGTAACTGTTACTGGAGGAGGTTCAGGAGTAGGGATAGCAGCTCTAATTGATGGTACTACCGCAATAGCACAAGCTTCAAGAAAGATGAAGTTTGGCGAAAGGCAGAAACTACAATCAGCAGGGAAACAAGCAAAAGAAGTTGTAATTGCTTATGATGCACTTGCAGTAGTTGTTAATCCAAATAACAAAGTATCTCAACTTACTCGTCAACAATTGGAAGATATCTTTACTGGAAAGATAACCAATTGGAAACAAGTAGGAGGAGATGATATGAAGATTGTCGTTTATTCTCGTGAAACTTCTTCAGGAACATACGAATTCTTTAAAGAGCATGTTCTAAAGAATAAAAACTATATGTCTTCAGTATTGTCTATGCCTGCAACTGGAGCAATAATTCAATCAATAAAACAAACCAAAGGAGCAATTGGTTATGTAGGTTTGGCATATTTGAATAAAGAAGTAAAAGCAATTAAAGTTAGTTTTGATGGAAAGAACTTTGTTGCACCATCAGTAGCTACAGCTAAAAACAAAACCTATCCAGTTGTTCGTCCTTTGTTCTACTACTACGAAGTGAAAAATGCAAAGAAAGTAAAACCATATATTGATTTTGTTCTTTCTTCAGAAGGTCAAGCAATAGTTGATAAAGTAGGATACATTTCTTTAAAATAGAATAATAATTAAATTTGAAAAAGCAGGAGTGATTAGTTTTACTCTTGTTTTCATTTGAAAAAGTAAGAATTCATTTAATTAATAAATAGCAATTTAAACTTATTTTATTCAATCAGGTTCTTTGAAATAATATAATAGAGGTCTTACATCCACATTGACTTAATATTAGCTTAACATTAAATTAATGAAAAGGTAATAGGTCGAAAAAGACAATATGTTATTAAGTTTTATATTTTTGCTGCGTGAATTATAAAATATAATTTCTGATTATGAAAATAAAAATTTTGGGATTTTATCTTGCTTTACTCCTCCTTAATTTAGGAGTTAATGCACAAAAGATTAAAGGATCGGATTCGGTTTTGCCTCTTTCTCAAAAGCAAGCAGAAGCTTATGCTAAGAAAGGAGGGAGAGCAACAGTTACTGGAGGAGGCTCTGGTGTTGGAATTGCATCTTTAATGGATGGTTCAACTGATATTGCTCAATCTTCAAGAAAAATGAAGTTTGGCGAAAAAGCTAAGCTTGTTGCTAAGAAGAAGCAAATTAAAGAAGTTGTTGTGGCAAAGGATGCTCTTGCTGTGGTTGTTAATCCTTCAAATAAGGTTTCTCAACTTACAAGACAGCAATTAGAAGATATTTTTACAGGAAAGATAACTAATTGGAAACAAGTTGGAGGAAGTGATTTAAAAATAATTGTTTATTCAAGAGAAACTTCTTCTGGAACATATGAGTTTTTTAAGGAAGTTGTGCTGAAAAATAAGAATTATAAATCTTCTGTATTGTCAATGCCTGCAACAGGAGCAATAATACAATCAATAAAACAAACCAAAGGAGCTATTGGATATGTTGGTTTAGCATATTTAAACAAAGAAGTTAAAGCTTTGAAGGTTAGTTTTGATGGAAAAAAATATTTTGCACCTACAATTGAAACATCAAAAAATGGAACCTATCCAATAGTACGTCCTCTATTATATTATTATGATATTAAGAAAACAAAGGTTGTAAGTCCTTTTATAAATTTTGTTCTTTCAAAGCAAGGGCAAGATATTGTACGCCAAGTTGGATATATTCCAGTAAAGTAAAAATGTTAATTATAATTGATTTTCAACCTCACAATATAAAATTGAATATTATATGAGAAAAAAGATGTTTAGAGGGAAAAAGTATTTTATTGAAGCTTTATGGGAAGGGCTTTTAAAGATAAGTGGTAGTGTCACAAGTATAATCATTATCTTAATTGTTCTTTTCTTGTTTAGTGAAGGAATGGGAATTTTTAATAAGAAAGTTGTAGAAGACGGATATGTTATTGCAGTTAATAAAAATAATCCAGTTAAGGATTTGACTCCTGAGCAGATAAAAAATATCTTTGATGTTAAGATTGTTTCATGGAAAGAGTTAGGGGTTAATATAAATGAGGATGAGATTACATTATTAAGATTAGACGATATTCCAAACTATTTTCCTGAAGACCAAATTGCCGAAGATATGAGCAATCTTCCTCAAATTATTAGTCAAATTCTTAAAGAACATCCAGGAATGATTGCTTTTATTCCTGAAGATTTTGCTAAGAAAGGTTTCTCTGAGAAAGTACTTGATTTGGGAAATATAAATTTAAAAGAGTTTTTTGGAGGGAAGGAATGGTTCCCAACAGCTCAGCCTGCTCCTCAATTCGGAGTAATCCCAATTGTTATGGGAACTTTATGGGTTAGTCTTGGTGCTATATTGATTGCTCTTCCTTTTGGAATTGCTGTTGCAATTTATTCTGCTGAGCTTGCAAGCAAAAAAGTACATAAAATCTTAAAACCTGTTATTGAACTTTTAGCTGGAATTCCTTCCGTTGTTTATGGATTCTTTGGACTTATTGTTATTGTGCCTTTAATTCAAAAAGTTTTTAATCTGGATGTTGGAGAAACTGGACTTGCTGGAAGTATTGTTTTAGCAATTATGGCCTTGCCAACAATAATAACAATTGCTGAAGATGCTCTTCGTTCAACTCCTCGAGCAATGAAAGAAGCTTCATTAGCATTGGGAGCTAATAAATGGCAGACTATTCTTAAGGTTACAATTCCATATTCAATTTCAGGTATTACTGCTGGGGTAGTTTTGGGTATTGGCAGAGCAATTGGAGAAACAATGGCAGTGTTGATGGTTACAGGAAATGCTGCTGTAATTCCTCATACACTTCTTGAACCTGTAAGAACAATCCCTGCAACAATAGCTGCAGAACTTGGAGAAGCTCCTAAAGGTGGAGCACATTATGAGGCTTTATTTGTCTTGGGGTGTATATTGTTTATAATCACTCTAATTATTAATCTTGTTGTTGAATATATTTCTTCAAAAAACAAAGTAGCTTAATATGGACTATAATAAAAGAAAGAAATTAAATCAAGCTTCAGCTTTTTGGGTATTTAGAATAATGAGTTTAGCTGTTATAGCTATATTATTTTGGATATTGGGATTTATAATAGTAAACGGATTTCAAGCCATAAGTTGGGACTTTTTAACAAAAATGCCTGAAGATGGGATGACCAAAGGAGGAATTTATCCTGCAATAATAGGTACTTTATGTTTAACTGCAGGTTCAATAATTTTTGCCTTTCCAATTGGTGTTCTTTCAGGAATTTATCTTAATGAATATGCTGGAAAAGGTTGGATTGTTAGATTCATTAGAATGATGACTAATAATCTTGGCTCAATTCCTTCGATTGTATTTGGTCTTCTTGGAATGAGTCTTTTTGTAAATACTCTTGATTTTGGAGATTCAATAATTGCAGGTTCACTAACATTAGGTTTGCTTGCCTTACCTGTTGTTATTAGAACAACAGAAGAAGCCTTAAAACAAATAGATAATAGTTATAGAACAGGGAGTTTGGCTCTTGGTGCAACTAAACTTCAAACAATTGTAAAGGTTGTTCTTCCAATGGCTTTTCCAAATATAATAACCGGTCTTATTCTTTCTGTAGGAAGGGTGTCTGGAGAAACAGCTCCAATTATGTTTACTGCTGTTGCTTATTTCCTTCCAATGTTACCTTCTTCAATTTTTGATCAAGTTATGGCTCTCCCTTATCATCTTTATGTTATTTCAACATCGGGAACTGATATTGAAGCTTCAAGAACAATGGCTTATGGAACTGCTTTTGTTTTAATAATGATAGTGCTTATTCTTAATTTAATTGCGAATGCACTTAGACGATATTTTTCTAATAAAGTAAAAACAAATTAATAACTATGTATAATATAGATGTAAACAACCTGAATTTTTATTATGGAGACTTTCATGCTTTGAAGGATATTTCAATGTCAATTGAAAAGAATTCTGTAACTGCTTTCATTGGACCTTCAGGATGTGGTAAGTCAACTTTTTTGAGACTTTTCAATAGAATGAATGATTTAATTCCTGATATAAGAATGACTGGAGAAGTTAATATTGATGGAAGAAATATTTACGATAAAGATATTTTGGTTGATGAGTTAAGAAAAGAAGTTGGAATGGTTTTCCAAAAACCTAATCCTTTTCCAAAAACAATATTTGAAAATGTTGCTTATGGATTAAGAGTTAATGGAGAAAAAAATAAAAAGGTAATTGAAGAAAGAGTTGTTGAGTCGCTTAAAGGAGCTGCTCTATGGGATGAGGTTAAAGATAAATTGAAGAAATCAGCTTTTGAACTTTCAGGAGGTCAGCAACAACGTCTTTGTATAGCAAGAGCATTGGCAGTTGCTCCTAAAATTATACTTATGGACGAGCCAGCCTCTGCTTTAGACCCTATTTCAACTCTAAAGATAGAGGAGCTAATATTCCAATTGAAAAAAGATTACACAATTGTTATTGTTACTCACAACATGCAACAAGCTGCAAGAGTTAGTGATAAAACAGCTTTTTTCTATTTGGGAGAGCTTGTTGAATATGATTTTACAGAAAAAATATTTACCAATCCTTCAAAAGAGGCAACTCAAAACTACATTACTGGTCGTTTTGGGTGATACATGTTACTTAAAGAAAAAGGATAAAGAACAATATATATTAATAATTTAATTAGAGAAAAATATGGCAACATTACATATAGATACAGAATTATATAAGCTTAAAAACTCATTGCAAGAAATGTGGTTATTGGTTGATAAACAATTAACCAAAGCTCAAATTGCGTTTATGGAATACGACAAAGCAATAGCAAGAGAAATTCTTTCAAGAGAAAAAATGGTTAATGCTTTGGAACTTAAAATAGATCAGGAATGTGAGAATTTCATTGCAAGAAATAATCCAGTTGCAATAGATTTGCGATTAGCCTTGGCATACATCAAAATAAATAATAATCTTGAACGAATTGGCGATTTTGCTGAAGGTATTGCTGAATTTGTTTTAAGAAATATGAGTGAAAAACTTCCTCAAGAGTTTGCTGAAAAACTTAGAATAGAAGAAATGTTTAATGGAGTTGCAGAAATGTTTACGCTTGCAAAAGAATCCTTACATGAGGAAAATTCTTCAAAGGCAGAAAAAATATTCGGTTTAGATAATTTGGTTGATGAAATAAATCATAGATCAAATCCAATAATAACCGAAGAAATGAAGAAGCATCCTGAAAAAATTGAAGAATATTTATATTTGAATGCTGTTATTCGCAAGCTTGAAAGAATGGGAGATAGATGTAATAATATTGCTGAAGAGATTGTATTCTATCTTGATGCAAAAATTCTAAAACATAATAAGTCTGTTTAAAAAAAGACGGGATATAATTGAAAAAAGACGGGACATATATAAAAATATAAGGGACATATTTTTAAAAAGTCGGCACATATTTTTAATTATATCGGACTTTTTTCCAAAAATAAAAAAGAGGCTGCAAAGAATAAGTAATAATTCTTGCGGCCTCTCTTTTTTAAGCTAATGTTTATAGCTTAATCTTTTATTCTTTAAGCTTTGTTGTCAGAACCAAGAACGTTCTTCACTTTATGCATATAAAGATTTTTTAAACTGTCTCTTGCTGGTCCAAGATATTTTCTTGGGTCAAATTCTGCAGGTTTTGTAGCTAAAACTTCTCTAACTGCAGCTGTCATAGCCAAACGTCCGTCTGAGTCAATATTTACTTTACAAACAGCACTTTTTGCAGCTTTACGCAATTGATCTTCTGGAATACCAACAGCGTCTTTAATTGCTCCACCAAATTTGTTGATTGTTGCAACCTGATCTTGAGGAACACTTGAAGAGCCATGAAGTACAATAGGAAATCCTGGAATACGTTTTTCAATTTCTTCCAAAATATCAAAACGTAATGGTGGTGGTATTAAAACACCATTTTCATCTTTTGTACATTGTTCAGGTTTAAATTTATTTGCACCATGAGATGTACCAATTGAAATTGCAAGTGAATCAACTCCTGTTTTTTTAACAAAGTCTTCCACTTCGCTTGGTTGAGTGTAATTGCTCTTTTCAGCAGCAACATCATCTTCAACTCCAGCTAAAACTCCAAGTTCACCTTCAACAGTTACATCATATTTATGAGCATACTCAACAACTTGTTTTGTTAAAGCAACATTTTCTTCGTAAGGTAAACTTGAACCGTCAATCATTACTGAAGAAAATCCATACTCAATGCATGATTTACATAATTCAAATGTATCGCCGTGGTCAAGGTGAAGTACAATTGGAATATTACATCCAAGTTCCTTAGCATATTCTACTGCTCCTTGTGCCATGTAGCGAAGTATAGTTTGGTTTGCATATTTTCTTGCACCTGAACTAATTTGAAGGATTACTGGTGATTTTGTTTCAACACAAGCTTGAACAATTGCTTGCATTTGTTCCATGTTGTTAAAGTTGAATGCAGGTATAGCATATCCACCTTTAACCGCTTTTGCGAACATATCTCTTGAGTTCACTAAGCCTAATTCTTTGTAATTTACCATATCAAATTATTTTTGGTTAATAAATATAGATAGTTATTTTGATATTTCGTTTATAAGATTTTCAATTTTATTGTATAAAGGTTTGCTTACCTTAACCAATGGAAGACGAAGATAGCTTTGTGATATTTGCATAATTTCAAGGGCTGCTTTTATTCCTGCAGGGTTTCCTTCTTCAAAAATAGCATTTGTAAATGAAAGAAGTTTATAGTGTATATCCTTTGCTTTTTTAAAGTCTCCCTTAAGACCAAAGTTAATCATAGTACTTACTTCTTTTGGAAAAGCATTTGCAGTTACTGATATTATTCCTGTGATTCCAGCACTCATAAGAGGCAAAGTTAGAGCATCTTCTCCAGATATTACTTGGAAATTCTTTGGTTTCTTTGTAATTATATCCATACATTGAGAAAAATTACCTGAGGCTTCTTTTATTCCAATTATATTAGGGAAATCATTAGCTAATTGAAGGCAAGTTTCTGCTGATATATTTGAACTTGTTCTGCCAGGGACATTATATAGAATAACTGGAACTGATGATGCTTCAGCAACAGCTTTGAAATGTTCATAAATTCCTTTTTGTGATGGTTTGTTGTAGTATGGAGTAACTGAAAGTATGGCACTAACTTCAGAAAGGTCAGTTTTTGCAATTCTGTCAACTAAGTCACTTGTGTTGTTTCCTCCCATTCCCAAAACAATTGGAACTCTTTTGTCAACCTGGTCAATCATACAATCCAAAACAGCCATTTGTTCCTGTGCAGTAAGGGTTGGAACTTCTGCTGTTGTTCCAAGACAAACAATATAATCAACTCCTCCATTAATTACATGTTCTACAATGTTTCCTAAAGATGTAAAATTAATATTTCTTTGTTTGTGAAATGGTGTAACAATAGCAACACCTGTTCCTGTTCCTTTGAAATTTTTATCCATGACAAATTAGATTATTTATATTTTTATATTTGAAAGATAATGGATTAATTGTTTTTGATATTCTCCCATGTTTATATCTTCCAGCTTAAGTAACATATCAAAATGATTACGATTCTTTTCGTTATCAATAGCTATTTTAAATTTGGCTTTTGAAAGAGCAGCAATATAGAAAGGGGCAAAATCATCAGTTATTAAGAAGTTAATCAATACATCAAACTCCTTTTCAATAAACTCACTAACATGCATGCCAGTTGGAATTTGAGAAAGTCCTAACTCCTTATCAGTACAAAGAGTAACGTTTAGTGTTTCAATATACCATAAGGGCTTTACATTTCCATAAAAAACTCCCATTACTTCAACTTTGGCTCCTTTTTCTTGAAACTCTTTTGTAACCTTTTTAATCTCATTCCAATTAGTTTCATTGTCAACCAAGCATACTACTCCAACAGTTTTTGCCACATTCATAGAAGACATTTCTCTTTCTCTATGATGTTGTTTTAGTTTAATCTTTAGAACTAAAGATTGGATAGTATTTCTTATTTTGTCTATCATTGAGCCTTGTTGTTACATACTTGAAATAATTTGTAAAATTACAACTAATAATTATACGAAACAAATTTTTCATTATTTCGTTTGCTAAAAAGTATTACCTTTGCCTTTGAAAATGAAAATAAGTCAACGAAATTCCAAGCTGAAATGGGTTCTGTTTATCATAGCTTTTGCTCTGATAGGCTACTTCTTATATGAGATAAATAAGCTTATTGTTCAGCTTAGGTTTGAGGAAAAGAAAAAAATTGAGCTTTGGGCCAATACCATTAGCAGAAAGAGTGATCTTGTTCAGCATACAGATATTTTCTTTAAGCAAGTAAAGGAAGAAGAAAGGAAAAGGGTTGAACAATTTATTGAGGCTCATAAGATAATTTTACAGCAACCTCTGGATAAGGAAATAGACTTCTATTTTCGTTTTGTGTCAGATAATAAAACTATACCCGTTATTATTACTGACGAGTTCAATAATATATCTCTTTCACAGAATATCTCTCTGCCAAAGGGCTATAAGGTATTGGTGGGAGACTTACTTAAAGAGTTTTCAGTTAACGCCCCTTTGGAATACGAAGTTTTTGGGATGAAGTTCAGACTCTATTATACCGAAAGTAGGGTTTATACTGATTTACATAATGTTCTTTTAGATTTGTCCAATTCCCTTTTGAGTGAGGTTACTGAGAATTATGTTTTTGTGCCAGCTATTATAACTGATACGAGTAGGAGTGTTGTTTATTCTTCGGGAAATGTAACGCCTGACAAGTTAATTCAGAAGAACCTCCAAAAGACTCTCGCTAACATGGAAAGCTATAATAAGCCAATACCAATTACTTTGCCTGATAAGAGAGAGGTTCTGGTCTTTTATGAAGACTCCAACCTCTTAAAGATGCTCAAGTATTACCCAATTTTCTTTATTCTGATTTTTTTGGTGATAGCTTTCATCGCATACCAGTTCGTTATAACTGTTAAACGCTCAGAGCAAAATTCCGTGTGGGTAGGTATGAGCAGGGAGACAGCCCATCAGCTTGGAACCCCAATCTCTTCCCTTATGGCGTGGGTAGAGTATTTGAAAATGAACCCTGAGAACGAAACCTATTGCTCGGAAATCACCAAAGATATTCAACGTTTGGAAACCATAACACAACGTTTCTCTAAAATTGGGTCTAATCCAGAGCTAAGAAAACAGGATTTAATTCCAATCATAAACAATGCTGTTAATTATTTGCGTTCAAGAAGCTCAAAGAAAGTAGATTTCAAGATTAATATTCCTCAAGATAAGGCAATCATACTCCCTTTGAACGAACACCTCTTGGAGTGGGTTTTGGAGAACCTCTGTAAGAACGCAATTGATGCCATGGAAGGAGTTGGAGAGTTCCGAATTGATTTGATTGAAGAGAATAAAAAGATTCACTTAGATATTTCCGACACAGGGAAAGGGATTCCAAAGAGAAACCAAAAGAAGGTCTTCTACCCAGGCTACTCTTCAAAGCAAAGAGGATGGGGACTGGGCTTGAGCTTGGCTAAGAGGATTATTGAAGAATACCATAAGGGAAAAATATTTGTTAAGCAATCCACAGTGGGAAAGGGAACAACCTTTAGGATAAGCTTCCGCAAGTTAGACCGATAGTATGTCAGGACTATATATTCACATCCCCTTTTGCTTGCAGAAATGCCTATATTGTGATTTCTACTCCTTAGCAACAAGAAAGAGCAAGAAAGCATATTTGGAAGCACTTTCAAAGGAATGGGAGGAAAGAAAAAAAGAAAAGGACTGGGGCGTAAAAAGCTCAATCAAAACCATATATATAGGAGGGGGAACTCCTTCAAGCTTGGATAGGGATGAGGTAAAATATCTCTTTGACTCAATATTAAAGGACTTAACCCTGTTTCACACCAACCTCGAGGAAATGGAAATAACCTTCGAGGCAAACCCAGAAAACCTAACCTACGACTATTTAAACTTCCTCAAAACACAAACCCCCATCAACCGACTAAGCATAGGCGTACAAAGCTTTTGGGATGACGACCTTAGAGCAATTGGAAGGAAACACTCAGCATTGCAGGCTGCCGACTGCGTTAAATTAGCCCAAAAGGTGGGTTTTAAGAACATAAGTATAGATTTAATTTTTGCCCTTAAGTATATGACCAAAGAGCGTTGGGAGGCAAACCTACGGAAGGCAACCGAGCTCAAAGTCCAGCATATTTCGGCCTACTGCCTAACGGTGGAAAAGGGAACAATGCTCAACACCCTTGTAGAAAGGGGGAAGATAGTCCTACCCAATGAAATGGAGCAGGAAGAGCAGTTCCTTATTGCCAAAGACTATTTGACCAAAAACAAATACCAGCACTACGAAACCTCAAACTATGCCCTCAAAGGCTACCGCTCACAGCACAACTCCCTCTACTGGCAAAACAAACCCTACCTTGGTTTGGGTGCATCTGCCCATAGTTTCAACCTGAAGAAAAGAAGATGGAACATAAATAACCTCCAAGAATATATTGAGGGAGTTAATCAAAATAAAACCATTTACCAAGAGGAAACTCTTAGCCCAAAGGATATTTACAACGAATACATCCTCAGTGCCACCAGAGTAAAGGAGGGCATAAGCATAAGCCATATAAGGGAAAACTTCTCCCAAGAAACCCTAAACCACTTCCTTTTGCAAATCCCAGACCTCCTTAAAAACAACCTCCTCCAAAGGCAAAACGACCATTACCTTCTTACCACAAAAGGCATACTACTTTCAAATCAAATTGCAGTAAGTCTGTTTCTGTAGAAACTCCACTAAAATATTCACAAATAAAAAATAGACTCAGTTAAATTTAATTTTAACTCAGTCTAATTTTATTTAGACTAAGTTAAAAAACGCAAATGACTAAGTTAAATTGATGTTTTGATGGTTTTTGGAAGTAAAAACATAGTTTTGGAAGCTTCTTAAATGATTAAATAGTAATTGATTAGCAAGGGAGAAAGGGTGGTGAAAATCTAACTTAGTCTGAGCGTTTTTTTACTTAATCCC
>ENA-UOOE01001254-UOOE01001254.1-fermentation-metagenome-genome-assembly--contig:-NODE-1254-length-21941-cov-4.694417_pt1 | contig 21941 bp, 18 predicted proteins | sample MGYA00245776_ERZ724021 | MGnify/ENA primary metagenome ERZ724021 (study PRJEB28704, sample SAMN03018321) | fermentation metagenome | biome: anthropogenic terrestrial biome; feature: soil; material... | reverse complement strand
TTTTACTTCTGACAAGTATATCATTTCAATCCACGCTCCCGTGTGGGGAGCGACTTTTATTCCCGTGTTGCTCTCTGTCTTTAAACAACATTTCAATCCACGCTCCCGTGTGGGGAGCGACATTTCCCCTTTTGAATTTATTATATATATTTTGCATTTCAATCCACGCTCCCGTGTGGGGAGCGACGCAATCAATCCAACATAGCCTGTAGCCATATAGCATTTCAATCCACGCTCCCGTGTGGGGAGCGACGGCCACTGCTCAGGCGTTTTCTGCATTGTATCCATTTCAATCCACGCTCCCGTGTGGGGAGCGACTATAGGTATCGCGTTACCCGTGCCGGGGAAATGATTTCAATCCACGCTCCCGTGTGGGGAGCGACAGCAAAAATTGCTAAAAATATTAAAAAAATGAATAAATAGTTATGCAATCACTTAATGAAAACAGGCATAACAGCAGCATTGTAAAAACCATTATTCTGAATTAATACAATATTTACTGAATCCCAGTGCGAATACGGCAGGAAAACAATGTATGCTTCCGGTTCGCACTACATGCTAGACAGTTAGAGGCCCTTGCACGTCAAACGATGGTTTCGCCCCCAAATGTTCTATTTTAGTTTTGTAATGATCACCTAAATAATAGAAACGAAGGCTGTCTTTCTTCAAGTCGATTATTTGTTCCAGCTTATGTTTTACCGTGCGGAGTATATCTTCGGGCGTACAGTTCGTGCATTTCCACGAGCATACTGCTTACCGTTGCACGCAGCTCGTCATCCAATGGCACCGGAGTTCTCCGCGATGTTTCACCATAATACAAATATGCTTTTAAGATACGCCCGCACACCAGCATTTCTTCTAAACATATAGCCTGACAGCAAAGCTGAAGGCGGTCGGCAGCATTTTCTTTCGGAACTCCGCGCTTGTATTCGACCGGTACGGGAAGCCATTTCCCATCTTGACCGAAAATCGGTACTCCCTTTGGGGAAGCATGAAATTCCACGACATCGCAGATACCGCTTACACCCAGCTTTCGGGAATAAACTGCCATTCCACGTGAAATAAGAAGCTTGCCACGCTTTTCAGCAGAAAAAGGGTTATGCGCATTTTCGTGCAGAATGTGCCCTTCCGCTGTGCGGAGATTTTCATCCCACTGCATTTCAATGTATGCCAATGCCCATTGGCGGCGACAGAAAGCAAAATGCTGGAGCCCCGCAATATTCAAATAATCTTCTTCCTTATATTCCATTATAAATATCCGGTACCAGCCCATCTAGGGGATCTACGGTGATGTCATAGTAATCATCAAGCTCAAACGGGAGGTTGCTGTTTAGAATTTTCTTGCCGCTTTTCGGGGCAATATGAAGGGTGCGGTGGACTTTGGCGGATGAGAACTGCCCATATTTGCAACTGTGTTTCCACCAGTAAACTCTGCAGACTTCCATGCTTCCGTCCGGCCGGGCGGAAGAACAATCGTTCTCGAACAGCGTTTCCAAAGCCTTGTGGATGAGTTCGGCATCTTCCTCAGTAAACCCGGTCTTTTCCGCGAGCTGGCAGTTGATGCTGCCGTAGAACACATAAACCCCGAATGGAACAGTATGTTTCATTCCCATGGTGTCGGATGACTTTTTATCTCCGGTGACGCTATTTACGCTCTTTGTAATCTGGATGCTTGCAATATCGACAGGCTGTACGCTGAATGCAGGGTGAATAGAAACCGGCCCCCGCACTCCGACGGAAACGTCGTTTCCCTTGAAAGCAAATACCTGGCCAAAACTTCGCACGTCCATCCACGTTTTGCACGCAACCTTTGCATATTGATCCGCATTCTTTTCTGTTTTCAGCTCTTCCACAGAATCTGCGCGTTCCCTCAGACTTTTAAAGTTATCGGCACGTTTATCATCTGACTGAACGAAAATCGGCTGTCCCATGTCCAGCAGGCGGTTGCGGATTTTCCGCTTGATGCAGACATCCGAAATTTCGCCGTAACCGTCATAGGTTTCGCGCGGGCGGTTGCCGTTCAGGGGATCTCCGTTTGGGTTTGCATTTCTCACAGAGAGGACTACTGCAAAATCAATTTTGTTTGCAAGGATACTCATTCTTTTTCCTTCCTTTCAGCGTCGGCCGTTATGCCTTTTTCTCGGTTTGCTTCAAATTCTTTCCGGAACTCCTGCATTTGACAGGCATAGCCCAAAAGATAGACTTCATTCAGCGGGTCGTTTGTAAAATCCTTTTTTGCAATTTTTGAAATAACTTCATTCAGCTCATCCTGGTAGCGGGCTCCACTCTTGCCAAGCCTTATGAGGTACGGGGAAAGCGCCTGATATAACGTTTTCCACGTTTTAGCCGGATGCTGGCTAAAAGCGACCTGCATCCGCTGCGCATTAGTGCTCCTTTTTTCGCCCTGCAAATTCAGTGCGTAGGTTTCCAAATGCTGTGCATAGGCAAGTGCCCGTCCAAAAAGATAATTCCGATCTGTTTCCTGCGGATCCAATGCCATTTTCCATCTCTCCTTATACCCGTCTAATTTGATAATGCCCGGGTTCTCCCGGTCATTATAATATTTGCGAATCAACGCGCAGGCGACGGCAAGGGTTCTGCCGTGGTCGCTGTCATCCAACCCGGCCGGATTGGACGCGCGCCGTGCTGCGCAAAGCATAATATCCTGTGGAAGGGCCGCTTTATCGGCGATGCAGGGAAGCAGACGCTGCACCGTACTCTTTTTCAGCTTGTCGTTTGCCTGTTTCCCATAAGCCGCTTCCACAATCGTTTCCGGTGACGGTGCACCGATGAACGAAAACGGTTTTTTGCTTTTTTCAATGTTTTTTACTTTTTTGGGAAATTCCTGAAAATACCACCGGCAGGTTCCATGCCAGAGGGCAGTCCGGTCTACTAAATCTTTCTCCGGCATTTCCCGGTAATAAAAGACTGACAGCCGCCCGGGTGTAGCCGAGTCCAGTCCGATAATGCAGGTTTCTTCGCCGCCTTTCAGACTTTCGCCATAACCTGCGAGGGCATTCCGAAATTTCCGGGCGAAATCTTCACCGGTTGAAAAGACCGGCCTGTCCGGCCCGAGATCAAACAGTACATCAAGCGAATTTTCGCAGAGTTCGAGCGTTTTTCCACCGTCTGTGCGCCATGCCAGGATGACTTGGTCGCCATTCCGATACGCTTGCCTTGAAATTAACCACTTTAATGCGTTGTGTGCCTTTTCGGTGGTTTCCCGCCCGATGCAGAATGCCTGCCCCGGGGTTTCAAATCTTCCGCGATAAGTAAAGCCTGATTTATCGTTGGCGGAAATCAGCTTTGCTCCATCACCCGGCCGCCGGATATATTTGGGGCTTAGTGTGGAAACTGGGATGTCTCTGCCTGTCACATAGCAGAAATCTGTTTCCGCCGGAAGGCTGTTCTGGTAATCAATGTAACTTTGCCAGACCGACCGATCTTCCCAGATGCGGCTGTGCAGGTCTTCCGAACTGTCTGCCGAAACCACTTGAAAGCGGATGAAAGCGCCGGCCTGGTCGTTTGTTGTTGCTTTAAAAATAGGGGGCGTGTTTTCTTTTGCGCCCTCCCATTTTTCAGGCAGGCGGCCCGTTCCGTCAAGATACAGAACACCTGAGTCAATCAGGTCTTTCATCAGGCAGCCTTTTTTCAGGTATTTCAATACCGCGCAGACCTTCGGCTGGGCATAGGGGGAAGCACACCATTGTGACAGCTGGGCAAGATACGCGGCATGGCGGCCTTCTTTTTTCCCATTCAAAACACGGTAATTCATATAGTCGCCTGCAAGATAAGAAAGATTGTCAAACAATGGATGCGGCAGAATAGGATCGCTGGTTCGCGCCGCCGATTTTTCCGTACAGGGAATCAGGGTAGTGCGTTCCTTTTTATCTTCCAGCACCCGCGCCGAGTGCCAACAGCCTTCCGTGTCAATGACCGCCTCAATCTGAGCCTGCTGTGTCATGTGATAAATTGGCATCAGGGGCGTTTTGTTATCATCTTCCACGGCTCCGACAAGGCTTTGGCAATTTTCATAAGTCTCATACAGTTTTTGCATCCATCCCATGATAACCGGCCTCCTCTGCAAGAGAATCACAGTGGGCCAAATTTTTGCCCAGCAGGAATTGCTTTGGCTTTTGCTTCTTAATCGTACGGACGACAGGGCATTCTTCCGGCCGACAGAATTCAATTACCCCGTTTCGCATTTTGGGATACCAGAACCGTGCCTGTAGTAAATCCTTTCCATTTTCATCAGGATAACTGAATCCATGAAACATCAGGTCAAAAGAAAGCTCCGGCAAACTGTCGAATGTACCTTTTCCACTTTGAAATTCGCACGGTTCCACATACGCCTGACATTCCCGTGTGCCGAGGAAAATATCGCGCCGGCCTCCGCATGCAATCATGCGTTTTGCAATAAAGTAGTGTTTGTTTTCATTCCGGTCGCCTGCAAGGTCAGGCCGGTTTTCATTCCATTCAAAATGCGCTTTTACTTGGTAGGCAACGTTGGTCAGGTAAGTATAAATAGACAGTGTATTCCCGCCGTTGTATCCAATGGGGCGGATTCCTTCGGAACGGCTTGCAATGGGATTCATAATGCGCACCGCGTCAATGTGCCAAATCAGAGTGGGCTTCCAATAGATGGATTCTGTCACTCCCTTAAGGGCCTGATAAGTCGGGACTTGATAGCTGCATTTTTCACCGCCCGCCCGGGTAATGGGATCGCTGAAAAGCGCCATTTTGCCATACACTAAAAAATTTACACTGTTTTTGTATTTCACATCCAGTTCCCCTTTCCACTCTTGTCAAATAATCAGTGGGTTCATTTCGCCGCGCTGTATCTGTACCCCGAATTCTGTGCTGTAAAACCCTTCCTTTAGTACAGGGACACCGATGTCCTCTATCACATTAATTGCTTTCAACTCATCCAACCTGCTCCTTTCGTATGGAAGCAAATGGACGGAGTAATGCTGCGCCTGCCTGAGGAGTTTTGGCAGCTCAGCCAGATTCGGTTTAGAGCAAAGCTGCTGAATCAGATGGCCCCCGGCCCCGTAAGGAACAATGATGTCCGTACCGCTGCCTTCAATGGCCTGAAAGATTCTGCCTGCTGTTGCAAAAGCCTGATGTGTTGGATGCGGAGGAAGGCTGGTGCCATGTTCCGCGCAGTACCGTCTGGCCAGTGAATTGGTTGACAGAAGGTCAAACAGGCTGGTTGGCGCAAACAGCTTTGGATCGTCTTTTTCGGTTACAGGGTAATCAAGCTGCACTTTTTGCAAATTAAAGTAATAATGATAATATCTTCTGATTGCCTCAGGTGACAGTAATTCGCAATCGAACTGTTTGGGATTTCCGCGGTAATCCTGCAAGACGTGGGCGGCAGCTTCCTGCGCTTTCCGAATGTCTGGCAAATGAGAAAGGTTTTCTTCCGCACAGCGTACAAGGAATACATCACGGCAGTCCGATTCCCCGTGTCGGTTGCAGCGCCCGGCCGCCTGGGCGGCACTGTCAAGTCCGGCAAAGGAGCGTACCACACATTGAAATGACAAATCCACGCCGGCTTCAATGAGCTGTGTGCTGACGCAGACCATCCGGTTCTTACCCGGAGTCCTGTCTGTAAGCCGGTTCCGGATATTTTCGATTAAATCCATCCGGTGACGGGCGCATTGACTGGTACTCAGGCAGAAAAGCGGGATACGCTCTTCGGGCGGAAACTGCTCCATGCGTGCTTTCAGGGAGCGAAATACCGACTTTGCGGCAGATTTTGTATTAAAAATGATGAGAAGGTTGTCACAGGATGTCAGCCGCGCCAGTACAAAGTCTGCAAGCTGTTCTCCGGAGAGCGGGCCGTCGGATGTCTTATCAACTGTGCGTGTGCGGTGAAAAGAAGCAAAAGCTTCACTTAACTGCGTCGTCATCTGGAAAGGCTTGCCGGCAATAATTGGTACGGGAATTTCCTCTGATTCTGGCTGTGTAGCAGTGCACAGCACCACAGTACAGTTACAGGCGTACGCGAGAAAATCCAAGGCCGCATGAAGCATATCCGTACATTTGACTGGAAATGCCTGAAATTCATCCAAAATGATTACCGAGTTTGCCAGACTGTGCATCCTGCGCACACAGGAAGAACGCCCGTCGAACAAGGTATTCAAAAACTGCACCGCTGTTGTAAGGATAATCGGTGAGTTCCATCGCTGGGTGAGCAGCCGGTATCGCTTTGCCGTTTCTGCTTTGTCGTCGTCAATCACCACGTCACCATGATGTTCCAGAAGGACTGCATCATCATGAATTTTCAGCGCGTTTCGGATTTCTTCGGCATTCTGATCCAAAATGCTTTTATACGGTGCGATATAAAAAATGCGCTCTTTGTCGTTCTGCTTTGCACAGTTCAGGGCATAGCGCAGGGATGCCATTGTTTTGCCGGAACCGGTGGGGACGGACAGGCGAAAAATTCCAGTGCCATGGTGGCTGAAAGCAAAACATTGCTCCGAAATTTCATGGCGTATCCGATTGATCGGGGTGTTTGAGGAAAGAGTTTGCAAATGCTCTTCCAGATTTATGGCCAGTCTGTTCCAGAGTCCAGGTAAATCTGGTTCTGGTTCGGGTTCTTTCGCTGCTTCAAATAAAAAGGCATCATACCGATCGGCGTCCAGCAGGCAGCTAAGCAGATACCGTTGTACAAGGCCGAGAAAAAAGTAGAAAGTCTGTTTTTTCACCGCCGGTGGCATGCTGTTGCAGATGCTACGGATTTTTATACAGGTGCAGCTAACTTCCTTTTGCGCTTTTTCAAACAGCTCGTCCAGGCCTTTTTGTGAAATATCCTGAAAAAAGCTGTCCAGCGCTTCCTCATAGCAGACTTGCTTTTCCGGCCAGGCGCGGCGGTGAAGGTTATCCTCTGCGTCAATGCCGGTTACGTCGGGTAGACCGCCATGGTGGGCACAGATGGCCGTGGAGGCCAGTTCCGCTGTTAATTTCTTTATTACGTTCCCGGTTCCCCACTCTTGCCAGCTATATCTTGCTCCACAGAACGAATGGGGTATCTGGCCGCGCATAGAGTTGTCGCCGGACCTCAAATATGTCTGAAACGCAGAAGTCGCTTTTCCACAGTCATGAAGAAGGCCAGTCAGTCTTCCAAGGCTTTCCAACCCAATCCTTTTGCAGAATCCAGCGCAAAGCCTTCCTACATTTTTGCTGTGTAAAACCAATGTTTGTTCACGGTGGCAGTTGGGGGAAATGTGTGCTAACAGAACAGATGAAGCCATATGATTCCTTTCGTTCAGGCAAAGCGGTGAACACTGACTTATCAGTTCAGGGATGTAACATGAAAGCCTGCTTTCAAAACGATTGAAATTTCCAGCTATGTAACGGCTTGTATTGCATCATAACCATGCTCTAAACGAACTCGGTAGTAGCTGTTTTTCTAGTGGGGCTTAATCCTTTTGAAAAAATTATCCCCAAAAAATAATTACAATATAATAATATTATATACCTTATTTTGGAAAAGCTCAAGCAATTTGTCGAAAATGAAACTGTAGCAGAGACAAAGAAGGGAAGCCGTCCAATATTTTCGGACGGCTTCCTGGAATCATTTCAAAAAATAAATGGGCGATTGTTAACGGTAGGTCCAAGGACCTTGAAAATATACCCCTCTTTTTCCAGAGTCGCAAGGAAACGCGGCATCTGATGGAGGGTCGCTTTTTTGGCCGCGGTATTATGGAAGAGTACGACGGAAGTCCGGTGGCTGTGAACGCCGGACAAGGCGCTTTGGTAGATGCCATCCGGTGTATTCTGGCTTCCGGCGTCACCGGAAGAGGCGTTCCAGTCAAAATAAACGTAGCCTTTTTCCTTCAGGTCACGGACGATTGCCTTTCCAGTCTTTTTGTTATATCCATTAACACTGCCGCCGGGGAATCTGCAAATTTTGGTATCAATCCCTGTAGCTTCAAAAATCAGCTCATGTATCCGGTCAAAGTCTTCAAAGAATGCGGCTTCCGATGCATAAATCTGATGATAGTTATGCGTATAGGAATGGACGCCGATTGCATGACCGCGTTCAGCGATTTCCTGCAAATGCTCGGAGACATGCGGATCATAAGCGCCAACGACAAAAAAGGTTGCCTTAACATGGTATGTATCCAGAACATCCAAAAGCGGCGGGGTTAAATCGGAAGGACCGTCGTCAAAAGTCAGGTATACGACTTTATTCTCTCCAGAACTCCTGCTGGAGGATGTTCCAGAAGAAACAGGCAGTACCGCAGGATTACCGCTTCCCAATACCGAAGAATTGGAATGCCTTGTGGAGGCGGCTCCCCAGAAAGATTCCCCGGAGGCTCGCCGTGCCCGTGAAGGATACCGGCGGTGCCTGGATGCTGGATGAAAGCTCATGCTGGAAGAAAAAACCGGAGACATGGCAGGAATGCTGTTGTGAAAAAAAGAGTATGGAAACAGGATGATGGATGCTGTAATGGCAACACACAGGCATAGTGTAATAATCAATAAGCGTTTCGACTTCAATGGAACCATTCCCTCTTCCTGCCAACATTGTAGCAGGAAAGACAATAAATTCAACGATAGATACAAAATTGTAATCTTAGTAGCAGATGATTAAGGCAAAGGTATCTAACGGAATACCATTCCCCAAAAGCTGGTCTAAAAAATACGATAGGGAAGAGTCCCTTTTATCGGAAGGGAAACCCTGACAAAAAAATAAAGCACCGCTTTCCCCGAAAAGCGGTGCTTAAGGTAAACCAGCTGAAATCAGGCGCTTACGGCCTTGCTGACAGCGACAGCACAGGCAACGGTTGCTCCAACCATCGGGTTATTGCCCATGCCGATAAGGCCCATCATTTCAACGTGAGCCGGAACGGAAGAGGAGCCTGCAAACTGTGCGTCGCTGTGCATCCGGCCAAGAGAATCGGTCAGGCCGTAGGAAGCCGGGCCTGCGCCGACGTTGTCCGGATGGAGCGTGCGCCCTGTGCCGCCGCCGCTTGCAACGGAGAAATACTTTTTATTGTTTTCATTGCACCACTTCTTGTAGGTGCCAGCGACAAGGTGCTGGAAGCGTACCGGGTTTGTCGAGTTGCCAGTAATGGAAACATCCACACCCTCATGCTTCATGATTGCAACGCCTTCACGCACGTCATTTGCACCGTAGCACTTTACAGCAGCGCGCTCGCCCTCGGAGAATGCGCGGGTTTCGACAATCTTCAGTTCATCATTAAAGAAATCGTAATCTGTCTTTACATAGGTAAAGCCATTAATCCGGGAGATAATATAAGCAGCGTCCTTGCCGAGGCCATTCAAAATTACGCGTAGCGGTTTCTTGCGGGCAGAGTTTGCGGAGCGGGCGATGCCGATGGCACCTTCCGCAGCAGCAAAGGATTCGTGGCCGGCGAGAAAGCAGAAGCACTGTGTCTCGTCGCGCAGGAGCATTGCACCGAGGTTGCCGTGGCCCAGGCCGACTTTGCGCAGTTCCGCAACAGAGCCGGGGACAGTAAAAGCTTCAAGGCCGATCCCAATTTTTTCGGCGGCTTCCGAGGCGGACTTCACACCGGTCTTAAGGCCAATAGCACAGCCAAGGGTGTAAGCCCAGACAGCGTTGTCAAACGCAATCTGCTGAACACCCTTCACAATTTTTTCAGGGTTTACACCCTTTGAAAGGCACAGGCTGCGTGCCTCTTCGAGGCTGCCAAGGCCATACTCGGAAAGACACTTCTCGATTTTGGCCATTCTTCTTTCTTTTCCTTCAAACATGACGTCGTTAGCCATTTCGCTTGTCCTCCTTGCAGGCCTTATTCTTCACGCGGATCAATGTATTTTACCGCGTTGTCAAACTGACCATATTTTCCTATATTTTTCTTATAAGCGTCGTTCGGGTTCATGCCGTGGCGGATGTCTTCCATCATTTTACCAAGGCGGACGAACTGATAGCCGATGACCTCATTGTTCTTGTCCAGCCCCAATTTCAGGACATAGCCTTCGGTCATTTCAAGGTAGCGCACGCCTTTTGCACCGGTGCTGTACATGGTCCCAATCTGAGAGCGCAGGCCTTTGCCGAGATCCTCAAGCCCTGCGCCAATCGGCAGGCCGCCTTCGGAAAAAGCAGTCTGGCTGCGGCCGTAAACAATCTGCTTAAATAGCTCCCGCATGGCAACATTGATTGCATCACAGACAAGGTCGGTGTTGAGGCATTCAAGGATAGTCTTGCCAGGCAGAATTTCAGCGGCCATGGCTGCCGAATGAGTCATGCCGGAGCAGCCAATCGTTTCCACAAGGGCTTCCTGCACAATACCTTCCTTAATGTTAAGAGTAAGCTTGCAAGCCCCCTGCTGCGGTGCGCACCAGCCGACACCATGAGTCAAGCCGGAAATATCTTTGATATCATAAGCCTTTACCCATTTTCCCTCTTCCGGAATCGGTGCGGGGCCATGTTTCGGGCCCTTTGCGACGACACACATATTTTCCACTTCTGCGGAATAATTCATATCGGTACTCCTTTCGGTTTTTCTGATTTTCCACAACTTTCCCCATTATACTGGATTCGGGGCGGCGTTTCAACATAATAATTAAATTTTTAACAGGCATGGCAGTCCCTTTTAAGGGGAAATTAGCAAATGCTGTGATTTTTCAAAGAAATCTTTTCTTTGAATCGGCAAAGCGCTATAATAAAAGGGCTACAGTTTTGCCGGACGGCATGACTGCGGAAGCGTCTGAACAAGATTTGAACAAGAGAGGATGTTACTCATGGATTTTATTGGGAAAATGGTCCATCGTGCGATGGCTGACAAAAAAACTATTGTCCTCCCGGAAGGGACCGACCGCCGTGTTGTCACGGCGGCGGCAGAAGCGCTGAAGCGCGGCATTGCAAATATTATCCTTCTCGGCAATGAGAAAGAAATCAAGACCGCTGCCGAAGGGCTGGATATCTCTGGAGCCAAAATCGTCGATCCAGCGAACACCCCGCTGCACGACGACTATGCCAAGACTTTCTATGAACTGCGCAAGGCAAAGGGCATTACTCCGGAAAAGGCTGACGAAATGATGCGCGACCTGACTTATTTTGGCGTCATGATGGTCAAGAAAGGCGCTGCGGACGGCATGGTGTCCGGGGCGTGCCATTCTACGGCCAACACGCTCCGCCCTGCCCTCCAGATTATCCGCACAGCACCGGATGCCAAGCTCGTCTCCAGCTTTTTCCTCGTTTCTGTGCCGGACTGCCAATATGGGGAAAACGGGACTTTCGTTTTTGCAGACTGCGCCTTAAACATCAACCCTGACCCGGAAAAATTGTCCGAAGTTGCGATCGCTTCGGCAAAGTCGTTTAAAGCTATTGTTGAAGCGGAGCCGAAGGTTGCCATGCTTTCGTTCTCCAGCCACGGGAGCGGCAAAGACGCCTCCGTTGATAAAGTCGCCGAAGCGGTAAAGATTGCAAAGGAGAAGGCCCCAGGTCTTCTCCTTGACGGCGAGCTTCAGGCGGATGCTTCCCTCGTACCATCCGTCGGTGCTTTTAAAGCACCGGGCAGCCCGGTTGCCGGACATGCCAATGTACTCGTTTTCCCGGACCTTAACTGCGGCAATATTGGTGTCAAACTTGTTGAACGCCTCGCGAAAGCCAGTGCCTATGGCCCAATCCTTCAGGGCATTGCAAAACCGGTCAACGACCTTTCCCGCGGATGCAAGGCCGAGGATATTGTCGGTGTAATCGCAATCACTGCGGTTCAGGCACAACTGCACTCTTAAACCTGCAAGCCGGTGCGGCCCGGCCGGAAAACGAACACCCTTTTTGAGATGTCTGCTTTCCCGGCCGGGCCTTTTCTGGTTCTGTCATAGCAGAATACAGCTTTACACAATGGAAATCCTGTAAAAAATATTTCTCTTGAAAAATTTTCTCATCTTATAAAGGGCAAAGGATATAATCCTTTGCAAGAAATAATCCGGCTTAGTGGATGTTATAATAAATTTGTATGGCATGGATGCCAACGGAAGGGGGGAATATTTTGAAATGTCGGAGTATGGGGCACTGACACCGGAAAAGGTGGTTGAAATACAGGACATTGTCACAGTCCATTATTTTGAATATACCAGTGATTTCTTTTTCCCCGGTGAAGCTCACGATTTTTGGGAATTCCTTTACGTTGACAAAGGACGCGTAGAAGTAGCGGCCGGCGACAAGAACTTTATCCTGAAAAAAGGAATGGCCATTTTTCATAAGCCGTATGAGTTCCATAAGCTTTGGGCAGATGGCGTTGTTGCGCCGAACCTGGTTGTTGTTTCGTTCCACTGCAGCTCGCCTGCGATGAAGTTCTTTGAAAACAGGATCCTTTCGCTCGACGACCAACAACGGGATCTGCTTGGCATAATCCTTGAGGAAGCCGAGGCTGCATTTTCTTCCAATCTTGCCGATCCAAGCCTGAAGAGGCTTACACGCGAAAGCAATGCCCCATTTGGGGCGGAGCAGGTAATTACCGTGAGTTTGGAGCTTCTGCTTATCAGCCTGATTCGCAGGGGAGTCGCTGGGAGCACGCACATCACCTCCACAATTTGTGAGCAGGCGCAGCAGGACACCTTCGCTGCTGTTGTCGGGTACCTGAACCGGAATATTGGCCGGAAGATTACGCTTGGTGATGTTTGCCGTGACAATCTCTGCGGTTGCTCCATGCTCCAGAAGATTTTCCGTGAAAAAACGGGCGGCGGTGTAATGGAATACTTCGGGAAAATGAAAATCAGCCGCGCAAAGCAGGAAATCCGGGAAGGGAAAAAAAATTTTACCCAGATTGCAAGTGGTCTGGGCTATTCCTCCATTCAATATTTTTCGCGTCATTTTAAAAAAATAACGGGTATGACACCTTCGGAATACTCTTCTTCTGTAAAGCTGGTTGCGGAAAATGAGAAAAAATGCCCGATCCTTCTGGATCGCTGAGCATTTTTGCTGCCGAAGGAAAATTATTTGTGCAAAAAATGTGGCAGAAAGGGTATTTATTTTACTTTGCCTATCCGATAGAATAAAACTGTTACAAAAAAATTGAAAAATCGGCACCCGCCGCATGAGTCGGATTGGAGTGCCTAAGGGAACGGCGGAAAGCCGTCCGGAAAGGAGAATTGATTCATGAAAGAGCCTGTTCTTGTTGTTATGGCCGCCGGAATGGGAAGCCGGTATGGCGGACTGAAACAGATCGACCCTGTTGGTGACAATGGAGAAATTATTATCGACTTTTCTCTCTATGATGCTGTTCATGCTGGATTTAAGAAAGTCGTTTTTCTAATTAAGCGGGATATTGAGGCGGATTTTAAAGAAATTATCGGGAACCGGATGTCAAAAATCGTAGACGTCCGCTATGCCTATCAGGAGTTGGATGCTTTACCAAAGGGCTGCGCTGTCCCGGCTGTCCGTAAGAAACCGTGGGGGACTGCACATGCGGTCCTCTGTTGCCGTGACCAGATTGATGCACCATTTGCCGTCATCAATTCTGACGATTACTATGGCCGCGAAGCGTTCCGCCTTATCTATAATTATCTTGCACATATGGAGAATCCAATGAGCCCGCATTACGCGATGATAGGCTATCAGCTGGAAAACACGCTGACTGAAAACGGCCATGTAGCCCGCGGAGTCTGCAGTGTTTCTCCGAATGGGTACCTTTCAGATATTCACGAACGCACCCATATTGAAAGGCGTAACGGTGGTGCCGCCTATACGGAAGATGACGGCAAGACCTGGGTAATGATTCCGAAAGGCAGTACCGTTTCCATGAATCTCTGGGGTTTTTCCGAAGCCATCCTTGGCGAAATTGAAAACGGTTTTTCTGATTTTTGGAAAAATGAAGTCTCTGTAAATCCGGAAAAGGCGGAATATTTCCTGCCATCCGTTGTGGATGCACAGCTCAAGGCCGGTACGGCAGATGTCCGCGTACTGCATACGCCGGACCGCTGGTATGGCGTAACCTACCGGAAAGACAAGCCTGTTGTAGTAGAAGCTATGCGCCGGCTGAAAGCGGAAGGCTTTTATCCGGCCGACCTCTGGGAGGAAACAAAATGAAACCGATAACCAATACCATTTTGAATGATACCATTAAGCACTTCCGCTTTGAAGGAAACTTTATCCGGGTATCCTCCTACGGCAGCGGCCATATCAATGACACGTTTGCCGCCTGGTTCCAGCAGGGAGACCATTCTTGCCGCTATATCCTTCAGCGTATCAACACGCATGTTTTCAGTGACCCCGTGAGCCTGATGGAAAATGTCGTAGGCGTTACGAATTTTCTCCGCCGCAAAATTCTTGCAAATGGAGGGAACCCGGAGCGGGAAACGCTGAACCTGATTCCAGCCGTGGAAGGCGGATATTATGTGGTAGATGCTGACGGCGGTTACTGGCGTGCCTACCGCTTCATTGAAGGGACGGTAACGCTCCAGCAGGCCCGCAGTCCAAAAGATTTTTATGAATCCGCACGCGCACTTGGAAAATTTCAAATGCTGCTTGCAGATTATCCTGCCGGTACGCTCCATGAGACAATCGCCCGTTTCCACGATACACCGGACCGTATCCGCCAGTTCCATGAAGCTTTGGATGCGGATGCGAAAGGACGTGCTGCCAGCGCAAAACAGGAAATCGGGTTTGTTAAGGCTCGGGAAAAATATACAGGCCTTTTAACTGGTTTGCTCGCACAGAAAAAGCTGCCGCTGCGTGTTACACATAACGATACAAAGCTGAACAATATTTTGCTTGATGAAAAGACCGGCAGGGGCATCTGCCTGATTGACCTTGATACGGTGATGCCGGGCCTCTCCCTCTATGACTTCGGCGATTCCATTCGTTTTGGTGCGTCGACGGCCGCTGAAGATGAGCCTGATCTCTCAAAAGTCCACTTTGATATCAGCCTGTTCGAGGCGTTTACAAAAGGCTATCTTGAGATTGCCGGCAGCGTACTTACCCCAGAAGAAATCGACCATCTTCCTGATGGCGCGAAAATGATGACACTGGAATGCGGGACGAGGTTCCTGACAGACTATCTGAGTGGTGATGTCTATTTTAAAACATCCCGTGAAAACCATAACCTTGACCGCTGCCGCACGCAGTTCAAACTGGTCAGTGAAATGGAGCAGCAGTGGAATGATATGAAGCGGGTTGTTAAGAAGTACTGCTGAAAGTGTTGTTGGCATAGGCGCAAAATACAAGTAGTTGTCCTCTTTTTCCTGACGGAGAGGATATTTGCGGTTCACTAAAGCAGAGAATCTATCTTACAATCAATGTTAAATTGAAAATAAATATTGCATGGCACAATAAAAAAGTATTCCGCCGCAAAGCAATTACGACGGAATACTTTTTGTATTCCAAGGGTACGAAAAATACCAGACAGAACTGTAATAGCTTCCCGTCTAAGTAATTGATGAGAAGCTATTACAAAATTCAGTCCTTAAACTAAAACATCTTAGCACTTGAACTTATTATTATATTTTTTGGTGTGCCCGCGGGAAATTTGAAACCGGGATCTTCTGATTACGGGTTAGTCTTTTCTACGGTTTGTATCCGAACTTTAAGATATTTTCAAAACTGAAATGTTAGCCTGAACTGCAGCCGTGGCGAAGTTTACCGTGCCGCCCGACGTATTCGCGAGCGCTACCGTTACTGGACTGCCACCAACGGTAATCAGCGCATCACCAGAGACCTGACTGATGCCCCACTGTGTGTTGCCGGCTGAAACTGCAATGCCGTTCGCTTTTACAGAGAACGCGAGGCTCGGAGCGGGCCCGCCGTTTGTTGCTACCCACCAGGCAATATAATAGTTTCCTGCTCCCGTGAGAGTGAATTCGCCTGTTGCATTGTTGTAGCTGATATTACTGGGAAGCTGATTGACGTACGGTGTAGCGAATATGACGTTGGCAGCGTCGAGAATCGTCCCGCCGGAACTACCTGTCAGTTGGGCACTGGCTCCGCCGGTTGTCGAAGGGATAGTAGTGTGATAGTTTATAACCAATCTTGGGAAATAGGGTGCCCATGTGATAATATTTGTCGCGAACTGCACAAGAGTCGTGACGTCGGAATTTGTCAGAGCAAAGCCGTTGTTTACATAAGTCCCGGCGTACCACTGTTCTACAAGCTGTTTCACATCAAACTGGACCGCGGTATACAAATCAGCTGCCGTTACATTGACAACAGTTGGTGTCGCAACGAAAGTCGGCTGAGTAGCATAAGTCACCGTGCTTGTATCCAGAGCAGATGTTACTCTGTTAACAGTAATCGGGCTGGGAGCGGCGCCTGATTTAACAATTACAGACAATTCGAGATAAGCGCTGTCTATGACTGAATAGGGAGGCAATGCCGGCAGTGTATACTTCAAAAAGCTGTTGCAGGTTAAAAACGCAGGGTCGTTGCCTACATACATGAGCGGATAAAATGAAAAATTATTAGTTGGCTGGGCCGAGGAAACAAAGGTGGTTTGTGTCGTGTTCAGAGTTATCGTTGACATAGCAATAATACACACTTCCTTATAAAAATTACCAAAAACAGGTAATAAATATCCTGTCCTTATCATTGTATTGCTGATGCCAGCTTTGTGTGACAGACTTGGAAAGATGTCCTTTCCTTACTGTTTTTCAGGAAAATCTGTTTCCTTTTAATTTTCGACAATATAATTATCAGGAGGCATGATCGTTGAAAACCGAAGAATTAAAAGAACTGGATCGATGCACTTTCTCATAGTCCCGCCGAGAAATCGGAGAGGAAATTTCCATTAAAGGAATTAGTAACAACGCCGTAGTAACTGCCTCGATTTTTAGCAGTTTTCAGCATTTGTAGGATATAAAGAAAAATCGCATCAAACAGCCATTTGGGCTATTCAATGCGATTTTCACTTATTTCTTTGGTGCGCCCGCGGGGACTCGAACCCGGGACCTTCTGATTCGTAGTCAGACACTCTATCCAGCTGAGCTACGAGCGCTTATATCACTGCCATTACATTTCAGACAGCTCCACTATTATAAGCTGTTGAGTAAAAAAAGTCAAGCCTTAATTTTAAGAGGCTTTTATCATTAGATAGCAAAAGCTAACCTACAACATTTTCTAAGTCGTATATGAAAAGTTAAGAAAGGCTGATTTTCTCTTCTTCCAGAATTTTTAAAATACTGTAGTTCAGCTTCCCGCGAACCTGCAAAAATTTATTGTAGTCAGTAACAAGTGCATAGCAACTTACCGTAAAAGTTGGTCCGTTTCCGTCAAGACTATTCAGGGTGACAAGAGAGGTACCGTTTTCAATCCTTTCACTGTTTTTCAGCAGTCTGCGGATATGTTCGGCACAGGCTTCCAGCTGGTCAGCAGAATAGCTGTACTTTAGAGTAAGCGGGAATTCAATATGACGTTTGCCCATACGGCTAAAATTGTAGATCGGTTCAGCCGCCGTTATAGAATTCGGGACAGTAACAAGCGCCTGGTCACCTGTGCGGACTTTTAGGCTGCGAAAGTTGATATCCTCTACAACGCCTTCAACTTTACCTGTGCGAATCCAGTCACCAATAGAAAAGGGATGGTCCAAAAGGATAGCAAGGCCACCGAAAAGGTTGGAGAGCATGTCTTTCGCCGCAAGGGCAAAAGCCAGACCGCCAAGGCCAAGCCCGGCAAGCAGGCCACTAATGCTGAAATTCCATTCCTGCGCTACAATCAGTACTGCAAGTGCAATGAGCAGGAAGCGCAGCACACCGGACAGGATGGGCGTCAATGCTTTGTCAATCCGGATATCCAGCTTTTTAGCTATGGCGGAGTTGCCAAGCTCTACAACGTCCGCCATACGGCAAAACCCCCAAGTAATGGCAATAACAAGGAAGCTCCGGAAACAACGGACAATGGTTCCCTGTGCCACCGGGTTGCCCCATACAACAGGGCATATGCTCAGCGCGACATAAATACCGGTAACGACGAGGATAAGCCGGAGCGGCTTGTGAAAGCCATGGTCAATTTTTTGGCCCCACTGCTTTCCGGCTTTCTGCGAAGCTTTTTGCAGTAGCCGGAAGACGAGCCGTGTCAGCGGCACACTGATCAAGAAAAACAGGCAGAAAACCAGAGCGGGAATCAGAAAATTCTCTACCCATGGGTTATGAAAAAAATTTGACATATGGAACACCCTTTAAAATTTTAAAATATTATCAGACAATCTGCCAGGGATTTTCTTTCCCTGTCTGAAAAAGGACACAGCTTTCCAAAGAATGTTCTACCATGTCGCTGACCGCCTGGTCGGTATAAAATGCAGTGTGGGGAGTGACGATAACATTTGGGTAGGATTTCAGGACCGCGAGGTCACGGTTAGAAAGGACAGTATCTTCCCGGTTGCTGTAATACATATTTCCTTCCTTTTCAATGACATCGAGCGCAGCACCGCCGACCTTGCCGCTCTCCACGGCGTCGAGAAATGCGCCGGTATCAATGATTGAGCCGCGTGCTGTATTTACAATGAAAATGCCGTCTTTCATCCGGGCCAGCGTATCATGGTTAATGAGGTGAAAATTATCTTTTGTAGCAGGCGCATGAATGGTGATGAGGTCACTTTCTGCAAAAAGCTGTTCAAGTGACACGTATTCACCATATTGCTTCAGCTCGTCGTTCTGATACGGATCGTAAGCGATAATCCGACAATCGAAAGCAGAAAGGCGCTTTGCTACAAGGCATCCAATGTGCCCTGTGCCAATAATGCCAATAGTCAAATTGTGAAGCTCTACTCCCTGCAAGCCGCTGAGAGAAAAGTTCTGGACAGCACTATGGCGGGCGATTGCCTTGGCCTTCCGCGTTACCATTAGGATCAGCATGACAGTATAGTCGGCAACACTGCTTGGCGTATAACTGACGTTTCCAACGTGCATGCCGATTTCCCGCGCTGCCTTGATGTCAATATGGTCATAGCCGATACTGCGTGTGGAAATAAAGCGAATACCTGCGCCATAAAAACGTTGGAGCAGGTCCCTGTCCATTCGTGACACAATCATGCTGAGGCAGGTGCAGCCCTTGGTGATTCCGAGCGTTTCCTCTGAGGGACTTCCTTTTTCCAGGGCAAGCTCAACACCATATTTCTTTGCAAATTTTGAAAAATAGGCCAGTTCATCCGGACGGTAGCTGTAGACGGCAATTTTCATTCTATTCTAAACCCTTTCACTTTAAAAATCAGAGAAGTGCCATTTGGTCAAGCCGATAGAGCAGGCTTCTGATTTGCCGGAGGCTTTCCGCGTCTGTAATTTTTCTTCCTGACCGGTAGTATTCCACGGAACAGGCTCCAGATTCTGTCTGACCATTTTCTCTTAGAATTCTTGCAAGATGGTTAATAGTGCCGGCACAGCTGTCGAGGATAACAGTCTTCTGCGGAAAAATTTTACGGAATGTATCCTTGAAATAATTAAAATGCGTGCAGCCAAGCACAAGCGAGGAGTAGGCAGAAAGCTCATGCCCGGCAAATGCGCTGCGCAGGTAGGATACAACGGCATCGGAGTGGAACTCAAAGCGCTCTGCAAACCGGACGAGTTCCGGCAGCGGCAGCAGGTCAACAATATGTTTGCAGTCCACCCGCTCAATCAGGTCGTGAAGCTTCTTTTCGCGTACTGTAACAGGTGTTGCAACAACCAGAACACGCCCGCTGTTGCTTCGTTCTACAGCAGGCTTTACTGCTGGTTCCACACCAAGGATGGGAACCGGATACTTTCGGCGTAAAGCCTCAATGGCAACGCTGGTTGCCGTATTGCAGGCGACAACAACTGCCCCTGCGCCCTCCTGAAGCAGGAAATGCACTGCTCCATCTACGTACTCAGCAATTTCACCGTTGCTTTTTTCCCCATAAGGAACGTGATCAGAGTCTGCATAAAAGAGATAATCTTCCCTGGGCAGGATTTCAAGCGCCTGGTGCAGCACGGACAGACCGCCGATACCGGAATCAAAAAAGCCGATTTTCAAATCTATCTTCCATTCTTTTAAAATTCTTTCCGAAGCTTTTTATAAAAAAGTTGAGACATTCCTACTTGGTTATTATAAACAAAATTTATCTGCGGCGCAAGAAATCAGAAAAGCTTTTGCCTGTTTTCCTGTCCCGAAAGCAGGCATATATTATCCTCATTCCGTATTTCAATTCCGGCACGGTACAACAGGTTGGCCGTCACGCCGTTTCCTTCGATCAAAGTGCCGGAAAAGGTTCCGTCGTAAATTTGCCCGAAGCCGCAGGAGGGACTGCGGCTTTTTAAAACAGCAGTATGGCAACAAAACAGCTTTGCAAGTTTTAGAGTTTCGCAGGCGCCAAGCTCATATTGCTTTGTACGGTCTTCACCGCTTTGCGTGACAGCCCGCCCGCCGCGCAGCTCTACGGGAGGCCGGGGTGTCGGGAGACCGCCAAGCTGTTCCGGGCAGACGGGAATCAAGTGGTGCTGTCCATGCAGGGACAGGACTGCCGGACAGGGCTTACCGTCACCACTGTAGCGGCAGCAGACGCCGAGCAGACAGGCACTGACAAGGATGTTCACAGGAAAAACTCCTTTCTGCTTAATCTATTGAATTTGGCTGACAATTCTGCGGTGCTCCGCGCTGCCAAGCAGGCTTTCACTCCCAAGCGGTTTTTCAGAATCAAGCCCGTACTTTTTCTTGAGGGAAAGAATCCGCGCGACGGATTCATCAACACGCGATTCTGAGATTTCTCCGCTTTTTACAGCGGCAAGCACTGTGTTGTATGCGGCTGCGGGGTCTGACGGGAGCATGAGGATGTCTGCACCGGCTTTTACAGCGCGGACGGCTGCCTCACCGGGGGAGAAGTGCTTTGCTATGGCACCCATCCCGAGGGAATCTGTAATAATAACACCATGGAAACCGAGTTCTTCCCTCAGAAGCCCCTGAATAATTTTCGGGGAAAGACTTGCGGGGGTTTCATCGCCGTTGACCTTTGGCAGGCTGATATGTGCAACCATAATCATTTCCGCACCGGCTTTAATCTGCTCCTCAAATGGGATAAGCTCCGTCTTTTTTAGTTCATCGAGTGTCTTGTCAACAGAAGCATAGCCCTCATGCGTATCGGCTTCTGTGTCGCCATGACCTGGAAAATGCTTGCAGACAGGAATCATCCCCGTGCTGCGTAGGCCTTCGCTCAGGGCGACGGAAAAGATGGCGGCTTGCTGCGGGTTGCTTGAAAACGAGCGCGTCCCAATGACTTTATTGTTTGGATTGGAAAAGACATCACAGTCCGGAGCAAAGTCCATATTGAAGCCAAAAACGCTGAGTTCACTTCCGAGGACGCTGCCTACCTGGCGCGCAAGCTCTGTATTCCCGGTTTTGCCGACGTCCCACATGGAAGGGACGTCCGTTGCAGAAATCAGGTCTGTATGACGGATACGCTGAACTTTTCCGCCTTCCTGGTCAACTGCGACAAACGGTGAAATCCGGCAGTCATCTTTCATCCTGCGGATCAGAGCGCGAACCTGCGCCGTTGTATGGATGTTTTCTCCGAACAGCACAAAACCGCCCGGCTGGATTGCCTGGACCGTGCTGTGTGCTGCCTGATTGTAGGTCCAAAAATCGGTGCCATCCGCGTTTTTACGAAAAGCAAGAAAAAACATCTGGCCGATTTTTTGCTCCAGAGTCATGTCGGCAAGCTTTCTTGAAACTGCGGGAGAAAGAGAAGAAGAAAGCTTTTTGGAAGTCGCTGAAACAATTTTGGAAACAGTTTGCTGCGTAGAGCTGTTGTAGGAATCTTTTTGCACTTTAAAAGCTGTGCATCCCGGGAGCCAGCATCCGGCGGCAGTACAGCAAATCATAGTCAGGAAAGCGGTCAACTTTGGTTTCTGATTCATAAGTAAATCCCCTCCATATCCACAGTATAGCATAATGCGGATGGTATGGCACGGCGACCCGGGAGAATAAAAGAGTCTCCCGCAGGACGGGAGACTCTCAGATTGTCGAAGGACCCATCCAACGCGTTAAGCGAAGGATGGGTCCT
>ENA-UOOE01001249-UOOE01001249.1-fermentation-metagenome-genome-assembly--contig:-NODE-1249-length-22006-cov-4.034759_pt1 | contig 22006 bp, 19 predicted proteins | sample MGYA00245776_ERZ724021 | MGnify/ENA primary metagenome ERZ724021 (study PRJEB28704, sample SAMN03018321) | fermentation metagenome | biome: anthropogenic terrestrial biome; feature: soil; material... | reverse complement strand
ACGCCTACGCCGGGATGGGCGAGACACGAAAAGCAATCGAATACTATGAGCAGGCCCTGAAGATCAGCAGGGAGATCGGCGACCGGAGGGGCGAAGGAAATCACCTGGGTAACCTGGGCAACGCCTACGCCGGGATGGGCGAGACACGAAAAGCTATCGAGTGCGCTAAATCAGCCTTGAAAATCCTGGAGTCAATCGAATCGCCCCACGCCGAGAAAGTAAAGCGAAAGCTGCATGAATGGGAAGAGGCATCGAATCAAATACAATGAAACCGGAAAACAAAGAGCTTATACGAGCCCTGCTGGAGAACGAGGACTCGATTCAAGAGGACATCTTCGAAGACAGCGAGGAGATGCTGGGAACAGTGCCCTTCATCCTGCGGGTCATGGCCCGGCGGCCGGAGTTCATGATCTTCTCCTGCCTGAAGGACTTCTACGTCCTGCGGCCCAACAGCCTGGAGCCCAAGACCGCGGAGCTACTGGCCGTTGCCGCCGCTGCCGCCTCAGGTGCAGACAAGTGCCTGAAGGTGCACATGAACGCCGCCCTTCGGGCGGGGGCAAGCCTAGACGAGATACTGGATACGCTGTTTATCGCCGCCCTCATCGGCCAGACAAAGGTCCTGGCCTCGTCCTTGCGCACCTTCCAGGAGTTCGAGGGCAGCCTGGATGAGAAGTAGCTATTTTTGCCGAAAGACAGGTATGCTCCTGGTCCCATATGGCTCTGCCTCATCCAGAGCTATGGCCACTTATGAGAAGATCCTGGCTCTATACAGAAAGGATTTTCCCGGCATGCCCGTTCTTTTGGCCTTCACCTCTCGTCTTATGATAAAGAGGCTAGAGGAGCGGGAAGGAATCGCCATCCCGAATATCGAGGAGGGCCTGGGCAAACTCTCCGGCCAGGACTGCAAGCAGGCGGTGGTCCAATCCCTGCAGATCGTTCCTGGGGGAGAGTTCCACCGACTGGTATCCCTATCAAGAGAGTACGAAAAGAAGGATGCCGATCCGGAAAAGAGGCTGAAGATCACGATCGGCCTTCCTCTCCTCTCCGGCCTCGAGGACTGCCGGAGGGTCTCAAAAAATCTGCCAGATCTGTGGAATGAGCCCACAAAAGATGCTGGCTCGAATGCAAGAGATGAAGCAGGCAGGAAGAGCCAGTTCGCAGTCGAACCGAAAAAAGAAGCGGTGCTGCTTGCAGGCCATGGCACCGGCCACCCGGCGGACGCCATCTACTCCCAGATGGCTCAAGTCTTGAAGAAGGACTATGGCCAGGTATTACTGGGCACCATAGAGGGCTTTCCGGGCCTCTTGGAGATGATAGATGAGCTGAAGGCCACCGGCGTGCAAAAGGTCAGGTTGCGCCCCTTTTTGCTTGTAGCCGGAGGGCATGCCGAAAATGATATCTCGGGGCCTGCTCCAGATTCATGGAAGAGCACTCTGGAGAGGGCGGGAATTGAGGTTGATTTTCATCTATCCGCCCTGGGCGAGATCGAAGGCATCGTCCAGATACTGAAAGAGCATAGCCTGAAGGCTCTGGAAGAGATGGAGATGCAAGCGGACAAAAGTGGGTGAACGCTCTGAATATCCGAGGAGCAGAGTATAATAACCAGAATCGTCTCATATTTGCATACGATGGCTCAAAAGAAGACCTACTGGGAGATGCAAAAGTCCTTCTGGAAAACACCGCCGGGGGTTGTCATCTGGACTGCAGCGCTGATGGCAATCATGGCTGGAGGGATACTGGCGCTGAACTTCTTGGGATCACCCTATCCGGTGATCGAGTTCTTCGATGCCGAACCGGAATTCCTGGCACCGGGCCAGTCCTCTGTTCTCAGCTGGAGCGTTGTCGGCGCAAGCCTGGTCGAGATCGACCAGGATATCGGCCCGGTGGCCCTGGAGGGATCCAGATCTGTATCTCCATCTGAGGATACCATATACAGGCTTATTGCCGTCAACGGCAGCAGAAACCGATCTGCAGAGCTGAAGGTGAGCGTATCATGAGAGCTTATGGCAAAAGGAGATATTTGGAATTGAATATATCTTACCTCCTCCGGTTATTCGTTCTGATACTGACAATTTTTTCGGTGCTATCCCTCCTGCCCGGATCTTCGGCCTCCCCAGACGAGGTCTACGGGGTAGTCACAAATGTGATCGATGGCGATACATTCGACCTCAGGATAGAGAAAGCCGACTCCAGAATTTCAGACAGTGTGGAACGGATCACTCTGGCCGACATCCGTTCACCGGATATGAAGTCAATCCAGGGCCCAGCGGCCAGGGATTTCACATATGCCGTGCTCATGGACAAGAGGGTCTACCTGGATGTTGACGACTTCAACCGGGGACGGGATGATGAGGGCAGGCTGATCGCAGTAGCCTATCTAGCCGGAGCCTATGGCCAGCCCATACCTTATCCCAACTTCAACCTCTTGCTGGTGGATGCCGGTCATGCGATCCTGGCGAATCAGACGGACAATGAGTTCGATCCGAAAAACTGGAGAGAGGAGTATAATTCAGAGAGCGGCAGCTCTGATACTCTGCAAAGGGTGGAGGAGAATCTGCGAGAGAGGCTGGAAGAGAGCTTGCAGGGATCCGGTCAAGAGCAGAAAGGGACGCAGAATGATGGATGGCAGAACGACAGCCAGAACGGTCTACTATCCCGGATCGAGGACGCTGCCGGAGAGAAGCTAAATCGAGCAACTCAGGCCGCCTGGAACTGGCTGAAGGCAGAGATAACCAATACCAGCCAGGAGATGGTAAACAGCAGCCTGGATCGAGCATTGAACCGCAGCTGATCCAGACCATCTTAATTTTATCTCTCTTGGATTCTTCTCTATCCCGTTCCGCCCACTGTGGCCCTGTCGACGAGCAGATGGGGCGATCCGTCGCTCACAGGCACCAGCTGGCCGGACTTTCCGCATCGACCGCTGTTATACCGCAGGTCATCGCCCACCGCCAACACACGCAAGAGCGTCTCCAGGATCTTTCCGGATAGGGATACATCTCGCAACAGTTGCGTCTTCTCCCCGTTCTCTACGATATAGCCCTTCTTGGCATTGAACTGGAAGATTCCCTCGCCGGTGCTGACCTGCCCCCCCCGGCTCCCTGCCAGATAGACACCGCTTTTGAGCTCCTCTAAGATCTCCTCCAGCTTCCAGTCGCCATTGGCGATGTAGGTATTGCTCATCCGCACTACCGGCCGGCTAATCCCCTCTGCTCGGGCATTGCGCGGCACACCACCTAACCTGGCGGCGGTCTCGCGGGTGTTGAGGTATGACCGAAGCACACCATTCTCCACCAGAACCGTCTCCCGGGCTCGGCTTCCCTCATCATCGAAGGGATAGTAGCCGTTGAGCATCAGACTGGGGTCGTCCTTGACCGTCACCAGCTCCGATCCTATCCTCTGGCCCAGCTTTCCTTCCAGGCACGAGTCCCCCTCCAGGATTATGTCTCCCTCAGTGGCATGGCCCACCGCCTCATGGACGAACACCCCAGCCAACTCCTGATCCAAGACTACAGGGTGAGTCCCTCCTCTCGCCGCCTTGGCATCCAGGAGGGCGACCGCCGTCTCCCCCACCTGCCTGGCCAGAGCTATTGGATCTTCCCGGTCGAATAGCTCCAGGCCGCCCACACCGGCTCTGCCTTCGCCATCGGTCTGATAAAGGCCATTCCTATGAGCCACAGCGCTGATCACAAAGCCCATTCTGGTCATCCTTGATTCCAGATCCAGGCCCTCAGAACTAGAATAGTAGGCCACCAGATCCATCTCTGAGTAGACCGCCTGAGTCGAGGATATGCCCTTCACCTTCGCTGCGTCCTCGATCTCTCTCAAAAGAGCTACCTTCTCCTCTAAAGATAGGTCTTTTGGATCTCTTTTAACTGGCACCACCACGCTTCTGCCGGGCGGAGCCTCTGCCAGACTGAGATCCTCCTTCCGGCCGATCTTCCGAGCAATGCGCTTGGCCAGATCTATCTCCTGGCCAAGACCGTCCACCCGATCAGTGGTTACAAAACCCCAGGCACCGCCAAAAAGAGCCCGAACCGATGCCCCCTGGAAGGGCACCTGGGCTATTTCCTCAAGCTTTCCATTGTCCAGAACGATCCTGGTTCGACTCCCCTGCAGAATGCGGGTATCATGGAACTCCGCGGTCAAGCGATCAGATGCTCCGGATGGGGGTGGGGATCGTCTCTGGGATGTTGATGCCGATCTTCTTCTCGGTGGCGAACTTCTTCAGTTTCTCTATCAGCCTGGTCCTCTGGCTACCCATGGCATACTCGAATACCTCGCTGATATTGGATACAGGTATGATCTCAATAGAGTTTTTCATGGAATCATCTATCAGGACATCCCCCATATTGGATTTGGGAATGAGGACCGTCTTGATTCCCGCCTGGGCAGCAGCCTCGATCTTCTGGGTGACTCCGGCTCGCTCTCCGCCCACAGGCATGACATCCCCCCGCACGGAGAGCGAGCCGGTCATGGCTACCGTCTGTTTCACGGGCACCCCTTCCAACGCGGATATGACAGCAGTGGCGATGGAGATGGATGCGCTGTCGCCCTCTACACCCTCATATGTGCCTATGAACTGAATATGCACATCCTTCTTGGTGATATCCTCGCCCAGGAACTTCTTGATCAGCACAGAGACGTTTGTCACCGCCTCTTTGGCGATCTCCTGCAGCTTTCCAGTGGCGATGATCTTGCCCTCTTCCTTGGATTGAGCAGGGGTGATCTCGGCCATGATGGGCAGAACAATGCCCGAGTCGCCCATGACTGCCAGGCCGTTGACCCTGCCGATCTCATCTCCGGAGGAGTGGAACATGCTGTAGTCTTTGCGCCTCTCCATGTATCTGTCCGCCAGCTGCTGCTCGACCGAACGGGCCATCTTCTTGGCCTGCATGACGTGATTAACCTCGGTGAGGTGAGAGGATTCCGCCCGGGCTACATCTCCAGAGACCCTGATCAGGCCCCCCAGGTCGCGGAGCATGAGGGTGAGATGTCCCTTTCTGCCCGAACGCCTCTTGGCCTCTCTCATGATCTCCGCCACTGCATCTTGAGTGAAGTGGGGGATCTTTCCGTCTCTCACGATCTCCTGAGCCACGAACCTGATTAGCTTGTTCCTGTTCTCCAGGGTGTCCTCCATGGTATCCCGCATGTAGACCTCATAACCATAGCCCTTGATGCGCGACCTCAGTGCAGGATGCATTCCCTGAACGGCATCCAGGTTTCCGGCAGCGATCATGATAAAGCTGCAGGGAACAGGCTCAGTTCTCACCAGGGCGCCGGAGCTTCTCTCGCTCTGGCCGGTTATTTGATAGACCCCTTCTTGCAGGGCGGTGAGGAGGCTCTGTTGTGATTCCGGCCGGAGGGTGTTCACCTCATCGATGAACAGCACCCCCTTATGGGCTTTATGAATGGAGCCGCACTCAACCCGTTCGTGGGATGGCGTCTCCAGGCCGCCGGACTGAAAAGGATCATGACGGACGTCACCCAGCAATGCCCCGGCATGAGCCCCGGTGGCATCCACATAGGGCGCCTTCTTCTTGCCGTTGTTATCCACCAACAGCTTGGGGACCATGGCATCCTCTTTGGGCAGCATATAGCGCAAAGAGATGAATAGCAATGCTGCGGCAATGATTCCGAAAAGAAGCTGGCCCATATAATAGGCATAGACGATAAGGGCCATTACGATGATCATCAAGAACATATTTCTCGTCTGGACCTTCTTTCTTGCCTCCAGCTTCTGGGCATCGACGATCTGTTTGCCCCTGCCCGCGGGAACGACGCGAACCCTGGGGGTATTGTTATCCTCTGGATTGGCATAGACCAGAACATCCTGCAGATCCTCCACCGGAAGAAGCTCGCTCATTGCTTTGCCGAGCATTGACTTGCCAGTACCAGGCGACCCTATGAGCATGACATGCCTTCTCTGGCTTGCCGCCTTCTTGATCACCTCAACTGCCTCGTCCTGGCCAATAACCTGATCTATGAGGTTTTCAGGTACGGTTATGCTGCTCGTATCCTCGAATTTAATATCGCCGAGCAGTTCATTAGACTCGTCTTCTGAAGTCAATTTTTCGGTCCTCACAGCAATTATTGGTTGTTCTTGACTATATATTTGGTGCTTTGTCTCCATGCTCTTCTCTTTCCAAATCATTAAGTTTTCATACCTGGAATTCACGGATCATCTTAGTGTATCCCTGCAGCATATCTTTTGACAGATGCGGCCTGATATACTCGCTGGCCTCCTGGAAATGCTTCTCTGTAACAAGGATCTTGTCAACTATCAGCTCTTCTCTTTTCATTCCCGGCCGGATATGCTCTCGCAAAGCAAGCATCCCCGCCTCCCGGCAGAGCATCTCCAGATCGGCACCGCTGAAGTTCTCAGTGATATCCGCCAGCCATTGAGCAGAGACCTCATAGGCGGGCATCTTTGAGAGATAGATCTCCAGTATCTTCTGACGAGCTTCTTTATCCGGCATGGGAATATAAACTAAACGATCGAACCTGCCCGGCCGGAGCAACGAGCTATCCAAAAGGTCCGGCCGGTTGGTGGCCGCCACTATCACCACATCCTTCAGCTCCATGAGTCCGTCCATCTCCGTCAGGAACTGGCTGACCACTCTTTCGGTAACATGCGAGTCAGATCCGCTGCCCCGGGCGGGAACAATGGAATCGATCTCGTCGAAGAATACCAGGGCAGGAGCAGCCTGGCGGGCTTTGCGAAAGATCTCTCTGACCGCCCTCTCCGACTCGCCCACCCATTTGCTCAATAGCTCTGGTCCCTTGACGCTGATGAAGTTGACATTGCTCTCCGTGGCCAGGGCTCTGACCAGGAGGGTCTTGCCCGTACCGGGAAGACCGTAGAGCAGAATACCCCGCGGCGGCCGGACACCCACCGAGGCGAAGGCCTCTGGGTACATCAACGGCCATTCCACAGCCTCGACCAGGGACCGCTTGGCCTCATCCAGGCCGCCCACTTCATCCCAATGGACCTCTGCCACCTCGACGAAGACCTCTCTCATCGCCGATGGCTCGATCTTCTTCAGGGCGGACAGGAAATCCTCTCTGGTCACATTGAGATTGTCCAGCACATCCAATGGTATGTCCTCTTTCACGTCCAGGTCGGGCAGAGCCCTTTCCAGTGTGCGCATGGCCGCCTCTTTGCACAGGGCATAAAGGTCTGCTCCTACGAAGCCGTGAGTCGAGTCTGCGATCTCCATCAAGTCCAGCGATTCATCCAAGGGCATGCCCCTGGTGTGGACATAGAGCACCTCCAGCCTGCCGTTTCTGTTTGGTATGCCTATCTCAATCTCCCGGTCGAATCGGCCCCCCCTGCGAATGGCAGGATCGAGGGCATTGGGCCGGTTGGTAGCCGCTATCACTATCACCTCTCCCCTGGAGGAGAGGCCGTCCATCAGGGAGAGGATCTGGGCCACCACCCGCCGCTCCAGGTCGCCCGAGACCTCCTCCCTCTTGGGAGCGATGGAATCGATCTCATCGATGAATATGATGGAAGGAGCCGCCTTCGACGCTTCATCGAATATCTGGCGCAGCCGCTGCTCGCTCTCGCCATAGAACTTGGATACGATCTCCGGCCCGGAGATGGAGATGAAGTTGGCGTCGGTCTCGCCTGCCACCGCTCTGGCGATGAGCGTCTTTCCCGTTCCCGGAGGACCGTGCAGGAGCACCCCACGGGGAGGATTGATTCCCAGCCGGCTGAAGAGCTCTGGATGGCGCAGCGGAACCTCGATCATCTCCCTGATCTCCCTGATCTCCCGGGACAGACCGCCGATGTCCTCATAGGATATGTCCCGCACATGCAGGGCCAGCTCATCCAGGGTCTCTCTGGTGATGCTGATGATCGTCTCCTGAGTTACCAGAACCGGCCCGTTTGGCACGGTGCTCACCACTGCCAGGTTGAGGTTGCTGTTTATCATCTCCACCCGCAGCATTTCCCCCTTAACCACCGCCCTCCCCTGGAGCATGCGCAAGAGATACTGCTGTCCTCCCATCAGGCGGATCTGGCGGGTGGGGGCGACCACGATCTTTCTGGCGGGCCTGGCCGTGGCCCGGCGGACATTCACCCGGTTGTCTATTCCCGTTCCCAGGTTGGACCGGGTGTTTCCATCGATCCTGATTATATCCTGGGGGTCCTCAGGAGTTCCAGGCCAGGCGATGGCATAGACCTTATCCCGGGCATTGATCTCCACCACCCCGCCGTTTTCCACTCCCAATTGGGCGAGAATGATGGGATTGATCCTGGCCACGCCCTTCCCCGCGTCCTTATGATATGCTTCAGCCACTCGAAGCAAAACTGATGCATCCTCTGCTGGCTTCATGCCTCCCTGGACGATCTCCTCGATGCTGGGGCTGGATTCATCCCCTGGAGAGGGATTGTCTGCAGATGGCGAGGACGCTGATGATGACGGGTTGCTTGAGGATATTCTCATATGCTCCATTCCTGACCTCTTAAGTGCACTGCACTGCGCTCTTTGAGCTTATTCAAGCTATCTAAAACCACCGCTTCTGGAACCTCCAGCCTGGTCGCGAGCTGGGATGAATTTGCGCCGCCGCTGAGCAATGCAGTCATGATCTCCGACTCAAGCTGGTTCTCTGCCCGAAATCCGGCAACGCAGGATGCTCTCTGCTTGATCTCCATCTCTCGCGATTCGATCTGGGCCAATAGTTCGCGCAGCTCATGCCTTTTTTTCTCCAGGCCCATGAGCTCATCTTTGAGCATCTTCAGATCCAAAGAGGCCTCAGCCTCCTCAAAGCCCGAGGCGTCCTTTGGAGCATCTTCTGAAAGATATGCCCGGACCCCATATGAATGAGGAGAGACTGCTATCTCCAGAACGGTTCTCCTGGCAATGCGGAAGTATTTTCTCCGTCCCTGCTCTTGATAGCACTCGACCAGCCCCGCTCTCTCCAGCATCTCCAGGTGGTCGATCACCGCTTTCGGCCCTACATCCAGCCGTTTGGCCATCTCATTGAAGTAAAAGGGGCGGAAAGAGAGGAGCTGGAGGATACGTCTTCTATTTTCATTCCCCAGAATGTCAAGAAGCTCAATAGGATCCAACATGTTGCTCATAATCATTCATTGAACTTATGGTTAGTAACGTTAGGTTATAAATCTTGTGGTCTTGATCGAACTCCAGAAGCATCGATTGCGGCAGCAGTTGCAGAAAAAATTGGAGGAGAATCTCATATCCTCTAATCGATGCCAAGGATAGACCAGAAGGATAGAACTCCGATGGCGATGAGGAGCAGATTCACCAGCTTTTCGTGCCCCACCCTCCAGCGGGCCAGGGTGAATTTGGTGCTGATCAGTACATGCACCAGGAAGAAGAAGACCAGGTACAGGTCCAGCTCTGTGTGCATATGTTTGGCCTGACGTAGAGGAAGAAGGATTCCATTGTTCCAGGCGTATCCCGATATCAAGAAGACGATCATGAATACGAGCAGTATCCAGGCTGATAGCCTGTTTATCTTGACGAGCATCCGGCCAGCGTTCAGGGAAAGTCACCGCATTGGGATCGAGGTGCAGGGATAAAAAATGATGGTTTCATTTGGATTGATGGCGGCCATATAAAGCCAATCTTCAGCTGTCCTGATATCAAAGCAGGAAAACATTGTTGGATGCTCATTTTTGGCAGGCGGCAATCGGATTATTGCTGCTCGCTGCAGAGACTTGCGGATCCTTCTTCCTCTCCTTCCACTCATTCGTAGAGCACAACCTCCACCATATCCCCCTCCTCGAATCCCTCCAGCTCTTCGGGCACAACCACAAATCCGTCCGCCCGGGCCACGGAGCTCAGTATCCCCGCCCCAGAGACCATGATCGGCTCTACCCGGCCATCCTCTCTGAAGGCCACCCGGACCAGGCTCAGGTAGCCGGGCTTGGAGGGCATCTTCCGGGCCAGCCGGGCCTGAACCCGGATCGGCTTATCATCCAGATGAGCCATCCTCTTTATGGCCGGACGGACGAATAGATAAAGGTTAGAGAGCGCTGCCACCGGATAGCCAGGCAGGCAGACCACCGGCCTGCCGGCCACGTCTCCGAAGGCCGTAGGCTTTCCCGGCTGGAGGCGGACCCCATGCACATAAAGCTCTCCCATCTCTGATAATATCCGGGGAGCATAGTCCTTCTCCCCAACGCTGGTCCCGCCGATGATGACGATCATGTCGGCATCCAGGTTTGAGCTGATGGCCTCGCGAATGCGCTCAGAATCGTCCGGGACTATCTCCGTCTTACGGACATTTGCCCCCCATTTCTCTATATAGAGCCGGGCCATGAGGCCATTGATCTCATAGGCCTCTCCAGGCTCAAGCCTGCGGGCTCCGATATCCACCAGCTCGCCGCCAGTGGGGATTATGACCACATACGGTTTTGCATAAACCCTGATCCTATCAATTCCCAGAGCAGAGAGCAGGGCAAGATCGGGAGGTCTCAGCCTGTGCCCCTCGGTGAAGATCGTATCCCCCTCCATCACGTCCTCGCCCGCTCTGGCCACATTCTTGTAGGCGTGAGCCTCTGCAGTCACCTCCAGCACCTCGCCGCGAACTCTGGCATCCTCAAGCATCACGATAGCATCATATCCTTCGGGAACCACCATCCCTGTACGCTGAGGTATGAAGTCCGGGATGAATCTGGGACCGGACGGCCTGGCGCCCTTGGTATCAGTAGATCGAACGGCATAGCCGTCCATGGCCGACCGGTCAAAGGCAGGAAGATCAGCAGGAGAGCGGATGTCCTCCGATGCTACTCGATCTAATGCACAGGAGGTATTAAGCTCCTCGATATCCTTGAGGGGAAGACATCGCTCCAAGAGCATCCTTCTCGCCGCTATTGCCCCGGAAAAGCGTTTGAACATGCAGCATAGACTTGAATGATCCTGGATAAATGCTTTTGTATATATTCTATATATCATGTGAAAGCTTCATATAATGTTATGATGGAGGGGTGGGCATATTGACCTGTAATATTGGGCGGATGATTTAATGGAAGCTGTTGTATGGTTGGAGGATGTCGGCAAGGAAGACCTGTCCATTGTCGGCGGCAAAGGTGCAAGCCTCGGCGAGATGATCAGTATAGGCGTTCCCGTTCCTGGTGGTTTTGCGGTCACTGCTCAGGCCTTCAGGGATTTCATTAACCGGGCGGGCATCGCGGATAAGCTCTTTGAGGCACTTAACGTCGATGTGAACCAGGAGACTGAGCTTCATCGAGCCGAGCAGACGGCAAAAAAGCTCATCATGGACGCCAAGGTGCCGAAGGATATTGAAGAGGCCATAAAAACCCGCTACGAGGAGCTGTGCAAAAGGGAAGGAAAGCAGGTTTTCGTGGCGGTAAGGTCAAGCGCCACCGCCGAGGATCTACCCGACGCCAGCTTCGCCGGCCAGCAGGAGACCTACCTCAATATGCGCGGCGCAGAGGACGTATTCAATGCCGTGCGCAAGTGCTGGGCATCCCTTTACGGGGCCAGGGCCATCTTCTACCGGGTTGAGCAAGGCTTCGAGCACAATAAGGTCAATCTATCCGCCATAGTGCAGTTGATGGTGGACTCAGAGAAGGCAGGAGTGATGTTCAGCTCCCAGCCGAGCACTGGCGAGCCGCTGGTGGTCATTGAGGCCGCATGGGGTTTGGGGGAGTCAGTAGTCAGTGGCAGCGTATCACCGGACAACTATGTGGTGGACCGGAAGACCAAGAAGATAGTGAACAAGTATATCGCCACCAAAGAGATCATGATCACCAGAGATCCCAAGACCCATAAGACCACCACTACCAAGGTCCCTGCCAAGAAGAAAGAGGCAATGGTCCTCACCGATAAGGAGATAATCGAGCTGGCCAGGTACGGCGAGATCCTGGAAGAGCATTACGGCCTCCCTCAGGATATCGAGTGGGGTGTAGAGAAGAACAAGATCTACATCCTCCAGTCCCGTCCCATCACCACCATCAGCAGCGAGAAGAAGGCCGCCGGCTCAGCAGCATCCGGTAGCGGCAAGATCCTTTTGAACGGCCTTGGTGCAGCACCAGGTGTGGCCAGCGGCATTGTGAAGATTATCACCAGCGGCAGAGACCTGGATAAGATCAAGCAGGGCGACATCATGGTCACCAAGATGACCATGCCGGATATGGTTCCTGGGATGAAGCGGGCCGGTGCCATCGTCACCGATGAGGGCGGGATGGCCTGCCATGCGGCCATCGTCAGCCGAGAGCTGGGCTGTCCTGCAGTGGTGGGAACCAAGAAGGCCACCAGCATTTTGAAGGACGGCATGGAGATCACCGTGGATGGAGGCAAGGGGATAGTCTACGAGGGCATAGTGGCTCAGGCTGCGCCAGCGAAGGCTGCCCTTCCAGCGACTGCAGGAGGTGTCTTCTACTCCAAGCCCGTGACGGCCACGGAGATCAAGGTCAATGTCAGCGAGCCGGACAGGGCAGAGGTGGCGGCTGCTACCCAGGCCGATGGGGTGGGCCTGCTCAGGATCGAGCATATGATCTTGGGCATGGGCAAGACACCCAACTGGTATATCAGGAGCGGGAAGTCAGAGGAGTACATATCGGAGCTGGTCAATGGTATCAAGGTCGTTGCCGATGCTTTCTATCCCCGGCCGGTCTGGGTGCGCACTCTGGATGCCCCCACGGACGAGTTCCGGGCCATGGAAGGCGGAGAAGGAGAGCCTCATGAGCACAACCCCATGCTTGGCTGGAGGGGCATCCGGCGGGATATGACCGAGACAGATCACTTCCGCCTGGAGGTCAAAGCCTTCAAGAGGCTGCATGAGATGGGCCTGACCAATGTGGGCATCATGCTGCCCATGGTCCAACATGTCAGCGAGTTCCAGAAAGCCAAATCCATAATGAGGGACGAGGGCCTGGACCTGGATAAGATCGATGTAGGTATCATGATCGAGACACCAGGCGCCGCTCTGACCATTGAGGACTTCATTGAGGATGGAATAGATTTCATCTCCTTTGGCACCAACGACCTCACCCAGTATACCCTGGCAGTAGATCGAAACAATGAGAATGTGGCCGGGCTGTACTCCGAGCTTCATCCCGCCGTCCTGAAGCTGATCGAGTATGTGGTGGAGCAGTGCCGCGAAGCGGGAGTCAAGACCTCCATATGCGGCCAGGCTGGCTCCTATCCGGAGATGGCCAAAAAATTGGTCGAGATGGGTATCACCAGCATATCCGCTAACATCGATGCCGTGGCCACCGTCAGGGATACCGTAGCCAGGAGCGAGAAGATCCTGATCCTGGATGCCCTGAGAAATAGAGATTGAAGAAATGAGAGAGAAGTCCCTTCCCGCGGATGAGGTAATGGCCATTTTGGAGAGGACGAGAGAGCGCGACTACAGCTACGACCGCTTCCTCTCCACCATGTGCACCCGCCCCCATCCTATTGCGATAAAGGCTCATGACATGTTTCTGGAGACTAACCTGGGAGATCCGGGGCTGTTTCCGGGTGTAGCAGGGCTGGAAGAGGAGGTAGTTCGTATGCTGGGAGAGCTCCTGGGCTGCCCTCTGGCCCGGGGCTATATCTCCACCGGTGGCACTGAGTCGAACATCCAGGCCATTCGGGCGGCCAAGAACGAGTCCGGCAAGAGTGGGGGAAACATCGTCGTTCCTGCATCAGCTCATTTTTCATTTGACAAGATCGGAGATCTTCTCTCTTTAGAGGTCGATCTCTCCTCAGTGGAGTCGCTGACCGACGAGCAGACGGTAGCCCTGGTGGGAATAGCGGGAACCACGGAGTTCGGACAGGTGGATCCGATCGAAGAGCTATCCGATCTGGCCCTTGAATGGGGTGTTCACTTGCACGTCGATGCGGCATTTGGCGGATTCGTCCTCCCATTCCTGGATAGATCCTTTGCCTGGGATTTTTCCCTGCCAGGAGTCAAATCAATCACAATAGACCCACATAAGATGGGCCTTGCCACCATTCCCGCCGGAGGCTTGCTCTTTCGCAGCCAGGAGTGCATGAACGCTCTGGAGACAGAGACCCACTATCTTACCAAGGCCAGACAGGCTTCCCTGACCGGCACCAGGAGCGGTGCTGCCGCCGCCGCCACCTATGCGGTGATGATGCACCTGGGCAGGGAGGGATTCAGGGAGATGGTCGGCTATTGCATGGATCTCACAGATCATATGGTCGAAGGGGCAAAGGAGATCGGCGTTGAGCCCCTTATCGAACCGGTGATGAATGTGGTCGCTTTAAAGGTCCCTGAGCCCTCTAAGGTTCGTGAGAGGCTTATGGATCGTGACTGGCACGTCTCCATAACCCGGGAGCCAAATAGAGCATTGCGGCTTATCCTCATGGGGCATATGAGCCATGAAAACGTCGACCTCTTCTTGAAGGACCTGAAAGAGGTCCTGTCTGAATTTGTTTAGAATCGGCCAGACCAAATCAATATAGCGCAGAGTCCAAAAGCCCAGCTATTTAAATAAAACTGCCAAAAAGAGATTCCCTGCCATCCGGGACAGGACTAAGGCCAGAGGCCAAAGGCGATATTCAGGCCCATAACAACTGCGCCCGCGCCAATGCAGACGCCGAGCACCATCTTGGGGCTGAACTTGATCGAGTCATCATCGGCCTCAAAGTATCGCATCAGGCCGGCTGATGATTGGAGGCCGCTTCCTTCATTCTTTTTTCTTGCCATGCTCCAATCATATCCCATCATCATCTTAAGAAGATTGCGGTTTCAACCGGCAGCAATTATGCAAATCCGAAATGGCCTTGGGCAGCAATCTACGCTGCCAGCCAGCCATTCACATCCTGGAAGGGATAGCTATCCTTTGCATTTCCTCCTTTGATCGATCTGGGCCAGTCGCTGCTGGGGTTGCCCTTGGCGGAATGATCGCTCCAGTAGTTTCCGCCTGTGCTGTTGCCGGCATCCCAGCTGTTGCTGCCTTCGGTATCTATCGAATGCTCTATGTTATCTATGAAATTGTTGTGATAGATTGTATTCCCGGTGGAGAATGATAGCTGACAGCCAAGGGAATTGGCAGTGATATTGTTCTCATAGATCTGGTTGTCATTCGAGAGATTCAGCCAGATTCCTGTGACCAGATTTTTCTGGACAGAATTATCGCGAATGATATTCTGATTGCAGGAAAGAAGCGATAAGCCGTTCTGTTCGTTTTCCGATGCGACGTTCTTCTCAATCCGATTCCCATCCGATGAGTACAGGAACAAGCCACTGTATCCATTGCCATTAAAGAGGTTGCCCAGGATATCGTTTCCAGATGAATTTATAAGCCGCACGCCAAAGCATTCTGAGATATTGCTGTTGATAATGCTGTTGTTCATTGAATCGAACAGGAAGACGGCATCGCTGGTCAATGTGATATTATCTACTGCCATATTCTTGCAGTATGCCATGGTGAGATGGGCAAGTTGCTTATCCCTGATCTGCATCCCAGACTGGTCAAAGAGATAGGCTATAGGGACCAGGTCGACCACATTGGATTCGTCTATACTGTTATTGAAGCCCTCTTTTGTCTGGCTCTCCACATAAAGGCTCCAGGTAACATTCTGGAAGCGATTATCCTGGAGAAGGTTAGCGGGAGATTCTATGAGCATGATCCCTCGGAAGCCATCGGTAAACTCGTTTTCCAAGATCTTGCAGTTGCCAGACGATGTGATTTGCATTGCAGCATCGGTTATGCCCACAAATTGGTTTTTCAAGATCCGGTTATCTTCAGCCGCGCCGATATCTAGGGCGATGACAAAGTCTCTTGCCAGGTTTCCGATGATAGAATTTTGGCTGGAGTTGTCCACTCTTATGCCGTAATCACCCTCAATGAGGCTGTTGTTATTGATATTAAGACCGAATGCATCCTGTATATAGATTGCATTATTGCTCTGGGTGATATTGTTATACAGCAGCTCATTATTTTGGCAATCAAGAGCGGCGAGACCGATTTCACCTCCACCGATCTCATTTCTCTGAAAGACAACATCACTGACATTGGCAAGAAGTGCAGCCCTGCTGGTGGAATTGCCTTCGTCATCAATCAAAACCAGATTGTCGCTGACATAGAGGCTGCTGCCATTTAGCAGCAGTATGCCATGGCTTCTGCTCTGAATATCATTTCCCTCAATCTGGACCTGGCTGGAGTTATCAAGCCATATGCCCCAATAAGCATCTGAGATATTGTTCTCAATGATGCTGTTTCCATCCGCCTCTCCCAAGAATATAGAGATATTGCAGCTGGTGATCTCATTTCCGTCTATGCTGTTATTTCCTGAGGCATCTCTCAGTGCCACTCCGCCCTGGCAGTTGCTTATGAGGTTTCCATTTATCGAGTTTCCCTCCGAGCCGCTTGCCAGAATTGCCGGGCTGGCATCTTCGAACACATTCTTCTCAATGCGGTTTTTTCGGGAGAGGAGATGAACAGCCGCACCAGAATAACCTTGAAAGCTGAGCCCTTCCAGATAGCAGCCATCCGAATATACTGTTATTCCTGTCTCTTTTCCCTGGCCATTGAGAATTATGGGGCCGCTCTCTCCGATCAGGGGCATAAGGCTGAGGCTCTTGTTCAGGATAACCTCCTCACTGTAGTTTCCCGGCTTGACGTATATTGTATCGCCATCACTGGCTGCGATGACGGCATCTTGAATTGTTCTGTAATTAGAAAAACCGTCATCATCAACGATATAAGTTCTCGCGCCGCCAACCGGAGAAAGCCAGATGAGCAAGGCCATGAAGATGATCAATGGTAATCTTGGCATGATTACTACTTGCCAAGGCACCTTTTATAGTTAATGCAATTGAGGAGGAGAAGGAACAGCTCACCCAACCCCTTTATTTCCCGTGGAAAAATGTACTCGGATTTCTTTCCTTGATGGATGAAAAATCTGAGAAAGTGCGCCGAATTGTGCGGCCTATTTAATAATGTTATTTTGAGAGTTATACAAATAATGAGGAAAACCTTATCTACTCTCCCTCCTTGTTACCAATGGACGATGATTAAATGACAGATATTGTGCCGCACAAACACTGTCTGGTCTGCGGCAATTCAGTGCGCGCAGACGAGAACTTCTGCGATGAGCTCTGCGAGTCGAAATATAAGTCAGCGCAAAGAAAGCAACAGATAATGTTTATAATATTTATAATAATAATGGGATTGATATTGATTCTGCCGTCGGTCCTGAGGACAAATGGGTAAAGATGCGACACATCGCCTTAGCTCTATTATTATCAATGACAATGGTCCTATTAATCAGCGGCAGCGTTAGAGGTGAGTGCATTGAGATCAGGGATGTCACAATGCATCTGGACAAAGATCGCGCCACCTTTGAACTGAATTATACTCTGGATACCTTCACCCGCCTTTATGTACTCGCTTTGGGATGCCGGCATTTGGAGCCGGACCTGATCTCTTTCCTGGGTGGGTACAAAGATGTAAAGCTCATAAAGGCAGACGAGAATGGTGCGGCTCTTCAGGTTAACGGGGCGGGAAAGAATATCGATGACTTCTACCTATTTTACTCCTGTCCTTTTGGCTCAAAGGATAAACCGCTGAAAAAGGGGATAGAGAAGCTATCCGTGGTATATCCTGAGGGCAAGATTGAGACATTTTACAACGTCTTCTCCACGCAGAATGTCTTTTGTGGGGAGTAAGACAATATTCTATGCAAACACCATTCTGCTGCTTGTATGACCATCAGATGGCCATATCATCTGATATCGAAGGCTATATCATTGAGAAAAACCGCATGGAAATTGCTTGGAGCTGAAACAGATCATGAAAGGCATCAACGACAAATTTCCCCATCTGCCGGAGAGGATCGCCGGATTAAGAAAGCTGACCTACAACCTATGGTGGAGCTGGCACCCTGAGGGCAGGGAGCTATTTAAGCTCCTGCACAGGCAGGGCTGGCATCTGAGCGGTCACAATCCAGTAAAGATGCTCAACCAGATGGATGCGCATATGCTCAAAGCGGCATCAAATGATACTCATTTTCTGAGGCATTATGATTCTGTTATGGCCAGGTTCGAGGGCTATATGGAGCCTGAAACCAGCTGGTTTTGTGCCGGCAGTCGTGAGCCGGAGAGGTGCGCTATTGCCTACTTCTCAGCAGAATACGGCCTGCATCATGCCCTTCCCTTTTATGCCGGCGGTCTGGGATTCCTGGCCGGGGACTACCTGAAAGAGTGCAGTGACCTGGGCATCCCTCTGGTAGGATTGGGATTCATGTATCCCCAGGGCTACCTCCGCCAGATGGTCTCATCAGACGGCTGGCAGATTGGGGCTTGCGAGAAGTTGGACAGAGAGAATGCGCCCATTCACAAGGTGCTGGATGGGGATGGAAGCCCACTCTCGGTCAAGGTTCCGGTCATGGACCCTCCCCTCACACTCGAGGTCTGGATGGTTCAGGTAGGAAGGACCAAGCTCTATCTGATAGATACCTCCAGCGAGGCCAACGAATCGCAGAACCGGATCATCTCCGACCGGCTCTACACCGGCGACCGGGAGATGCGCCTACGCCAGGAGATTGTCCTGGGAATCGGCGGGGCAAGGGTATTGCAGGCTCTGGGCGAGGATTATTCCGTCCTTCATCTGAACGAGGGCCATCCCGCTTTCGCCGTGCTGGAGAGGATCAGAGAAAAGGTCGAGCAGGGGATGAACTACAGCGAAGCCTCTGAGCTGGTCAGAAATACCACAGTGTTCACTACCCACACCCCGGTTCCAGCGGGGCACGATGCTTTTGCCTATCCGCTTCTGGAAAAGTATCTCTCATCCTATCTTCCAACCCTGGATCTTTCTATGGAGGAGTTCCTGAGACAGGGGCTCAATCCTGACCGGCCTGGTGAGTTCAATATGACCGCCTTCGCTCTTCGCAACTCAGCCTACCGTAATGCTGTGAGCAAGAAGCACGGAGAGGTGAGCAGGAGCATGTGGCAGCCCCTGTGGCCTCATCTTCCTGTGGATGAGGTTCCCATCGATTATGTCACCAATGGGATTCACGTCCCCACCTGGATCGACCGCCGGCTAGGTTATGACATCTTCAGCCGCTATATGGGCCGGACCTGGCTGGAGGAGCATGATGAGAGCCGCATCTGGGAGCTGGTCTGCGAGATTCCGGATGAGATCATCTGGAACCACCATAATGCCATGAAAAACATGCTGATCACCAAGATAAAGGAGCGAGCGCGGAACAAATGGCTGGAAGGTGGTGCCGAACCAGGCCAGATCATGGCCTCTGGAGTGTTGCTCGATCCCGCCGCCCTCACCCTGGGGTTTGCCAGGCGCTTCGCCTCTTATAAGCGACCTACCCTTCTCCTGCAGGATATGGATCGGCTGAGAAGGATTCTCAATGATCCCTGGAGGCCGGTTCAGATCATCTTTGCAGGAAAAGCGCATGGGGACGACCAGCAGAGCAAGATGCTCCTCCAGCAGGTATTCAATGCCGCCAAGGATAGAGTATCCGGTGGCAGGATTGCATTTGTCGAGGACTATGATGAGCTGCTGGCCCAGTATTTGGTGCATGGCGTCGACGTCTGGGTGAACAACCCCATCCCTCCCATGGAGGCGAGCGGAACCAGCGGAATGAAGGCTTCGGTGAATGGCGTTCCCCAGCTATCCGTCCTGGACGGCTGGTGGATTGAAGGGTACAATGGCAAAAACGGCTGGGCGTTCTCTGGTGCGGATGATGGGCTACAGAGAGATGCCAAGGACGCAGCCTCTATCTATACTCTTCTGGAGAAGGATATAGTGCCACTGTATTATAATCTGGGCGAGGATGGCATTCCTCATGGCTGGGTGACAGTGATGAAGGAGGCCATCAGGATGAACGGTCCAAACTTCTCTGCCACCCGCATGGCCAAGGAGTATACTGACAAGTTCTATCGCCAGGCCATCGATGCCGCCATGATGGAAAGGCAAAAGAAAGAAAGAGGATTCGTAAAGCAGGATCTCTTCGGAAGGTTCTGATCGAACTCATGCCGATCTCCTGAGGCTCCTCGCTATTTGCTATGGGTGAACTTGAATCGCAAATTCTCTGAGTCTCTGTGCCTCTGTGGTGAAACGCTATGCACTGACCCAACCACAGAGGCACAGAGGAACAGAGGCCATATTCTCTGCCTGAACTGAACTCACCCACATAATTCAGCGAAGATCCTCTCCTGATACAGCTATCGATCTTTTGGTTAAGGCAGGATCCTGATCAGCTCTCGATCGGAATCAACCTCGATACAGGTTCCGTTCTTCAGCTGGAGGATGTCGGACGGTACCCTGTCCACCAGGGGGATGCCGCTGATGATGGCGCCTACGGCCACGATTGGCTCAGAGCGAAGGTTGATCATGGCTGCTGGTGCCAGATCTCTTTTCTTTAGCTGATAGATGACATAAGAGCCTACCGTAGATCCCTTTCCTCCGGGGAATATGAGCACCTTGCCGCTGATGCTCTCGCCATATAGCTCATGGCCGGGATCGACCACCATTCCCGTCCTGGGGTCGACATTCCCCAGAAATGAGATGGCCATTTTCGTTACCAGTGCCGGGCCACTGGCAAAGCCTGAGGCCACCTTATGGCAGGGAATCTCCCTCACGATCTCTTCCTCCCCAAAGCAACATCGATGCACTCCTCCAGGCTGCCGAAGGTAGCATCCACCCCCCCCAGCCCGGGCAGGTATACCAGGGCCTTGCCGGAGTTGACCATCATCTTTTCAAATCCTTCTGTTGCGGGCGAAACCACCATACAGGTATCGCAAAAAACCCTGGCTCCGGATGATTCGATCCTGGCAACCAGATCGGGGCAGGCATCCTTGATCTTCCGGGCGGTGCAGACCCACATCTCTTTTTTCACCTTCTGCCCGACCAGGAGATCGGCTATCCTCTCCAGCTCTTCTCCAGAGCAATGAGGGCAACCCAGGGCCACTATATCGGCATCGTCTCCCCCGTGCTCATCATAGACCGCCTCGATCTCTTCCCTCTCGATGCTGATCCTCTCGCATCCATCATAATTTGCGGTAGGCTCGGGCGGCTTGGGTGTGACGCCATCCACATAATAGAGGGCCACCGAGCCGCTGGCAGCCATCGCTGCCCCCAGGGCCTTTAGCTCGTCTTTAGTGGGAGAAGAGCGAAGCCGGAAGAGGGGAACTCCATCCCCGACCTCTTTGCCAACCAGAAATCCAAGAGCACCATAGTCAGAGCCCTCAAGTTCCGCTTTCGCCTCGATGACATGGCTGGGCTGCCGGTTGTGATCCAGATGGTAGCCATATAAAGCGGTCTTGCCGATCAAGGCAGCAGCCAGGGCAGATGGTCCTCCCTCCCGATTGGTCCGGGCGCCAATAACCGAGTTGGCATAACAGACCGCTGAGGACTCGCTCCAGGCCAGGTGGTCTCCCCATTCGGCCAGACTATCATAAATCTGATAGGGGGTGCAGGTGCAGTCGATGATCACACCCAGCCTCTGGTAGGCCTCGATCGTCTCCTGCTGCTTAGAGGCAAATTCCTCGCTGATTCCCATCTCTTTGTAGCGAAATAGGTCCATGCCAGCAGGATTGAGAATGCTGGGAACGACCACCTGGCCCTCAAGATCGGATATCCATTCCAGGCCAGCGTCCCCGATATTCTTGTAGGAGACCCCGGCGATCTGCACCGATCTCACAGGCACGAGCCTCTCTGCCCCATAAATGTCGCCCAGGGCGACCAGGATCTCCATCATCCGCCGGAGGGTCTCCCCCTGATCTCCCCGGTATATGGCCTCTTCATCGCGAGACAGATACATGCCCAGACTTCTCCTTTTGGGTATAAATCAGTACTGATATCGCTTCCATGAGGATTCGGAATGCGTACCTCTAAAAGGCCCCTTGACATTACTCGTGACCAGCACCAGGAAAAGGACCCACGAATCCCAATTTGCCCAACCGCCGGATGAGCTCTCTTCTTGGGACCGGCAAAAGCTTATTCGACAATGGATACCGTCTCCGCTGATGCATTGATCGAATGCCCGCCGATGGCGGGTATTGGATGGCCAAATCTCAGCGGAGACGGTAT
>ENA-UOOE01001243-UOOE01001243.1-fermentation-metagenome-genome-assembly--contig:-NODE-1243-length-22056-cov-29.901050_pt1 | contig 22056 bp, 19 predicted proteins | sample MGYA00245776_ERZ724021 | MGnify/ENA primary metagenome ERZ724021 (study PRJEB28704, sample SAMN03018321) | fermentation metagenome | biome: anthropogenic terrestrial biome; feature: soil... | reverse complement strand
AAGCATGGTTGAAAACGTTAGACTTCATAATTTGGTGACTCCGACTCCAAAGGCCAGAGGTTCGAATCCTCCCAGGCGCACCATCATCTACAATCCTTACGGTTAAATTGTTTTTCGATTTTTAACCGTGAGGATTATTTTTTTTCCTTTTCTAGAAGTGTGTTATGGACACGGAATTAAAGATACTTAAAACCTTTTTATTCTATTTAGACTATACTTTGTCTTGACATTCTCGCCTAAGTTAACAATTTATCAGAATTTTTAATTCCGTAAAGAGAACAATATAAAACTTCTTTACTCTATTAAGCATTAAAGCTCAATAAAGCAAAGAAGTTGATTTTTGCGGCTTAAAGGTTATTGCTTTTTCGTATTTGGTGCCTTTATAAACACCGAATGACTCTTAGTTTTTGATTTTCACCTTTTCAATTTTGTCGATAAGAGTTACCCTGCGGTCTTCATATGAAGACGCAGACGGTCAGAAATCATAGCGATAAATTCACTGTTTGTAGGTTTTCCACGGGTATTGTGAATGGTGTAACCAAAATAAGAATTTAAAATATCTACATCTCCGCGGTCCCATGCAACCTCAATGGCATGTCGAATAGCACGCTCTACTCGGGACGGAGTTGTATTATACTTTTTGGCAACACCGGGATAAAGCTGTTTCGTGACAGCGTTGATGATGTCCGGATCCTCAATAGCCATCAGAATGGAATCCCGAAGATAATGGTAACCTTTAATATGAGCAGGAACACCTATTTGATGCAGAATTTCTGTAACCTGAATTTCTAATGTTTCCTGACACGGAACAGCTGGATGATCCATTGATAAAATCTGATGAACTCTCTTTGCCAGCTGCACGGTATCATAGGGCTGCACAGCCAGATAACTGGCACCAGAAGATAGAAGCTCACGTTCAAGTGTTGGGCTGGTAAAATTACTTTCTACAATAAAGGCGGGCATTGGTGTTTGATTCTGTTCCTGCAAAGCATTCAGGACACCAACTGCATCCAAGCCCGGCATAAAAACAGGGGTAAGAACAGCATCTGGTTTCTGTGTTTGAATTGCCTTGAGCAAGGAATTCCCGTCTTTTTCGGTATAAATCGTTGAAATCCCATTTCTCTCAAAGATCGGATCATTGTCCTGCTGATATTTTGGGTTGTCATTCGCTATCATTAATTTTATGGTGTTTTCCATATTTAGTCCCCCTAAGATTTTTTGCACCATTATATTACCATATTTTGGGAAAGATGGCAATACTTTTATCGCACTTTTTTTGTTTTAGGGGCAAAATATTAGAAACAGCACTTACGATGCCTTTTTTTGAAACAAATTGTCTTCACCAGCCATCATATGCTCTACAAAAATTCCATATCCGCGTGTTGGATCATTTACAAAAACATGTGTGACTGCACCAACCAATTTTCCATTCTGCAGGATTGGACTTCCGCTCATTCCCTGCACAATTCCGCCAGTCTGACGAATCAGATTTTCATCCGTGACATGCACCACCATATTTTTGGTTTGGGCAGCTTTGGTATTCAATAGTTCGATTTCTGCATTATACTTTTGAGGTCCTTTTCCATTAATGGTGCATATAATTTGAACCGGCCCAACTTTTACTTCATCGGCAGGGCAAACAGGGATTGCTTTCCCTGCTGGTGGATGATTCATTTTTCCAAACACGCCCTGACCACAATTGGAATAAAGCGTTCCTACTGGAATATCTGAAGAAAAATATCCCTGAAGTTCTCCGGGATTCCCGTAAATTCCTTTTTGAATTCCGGAAATAGTAACTGGAACAATATCTCCGCATCCAAAGGGCATGATCTCTTTTGTATCCGGATCTGTAATACCGTGCCCAAGGCCAGCGAAGAAACCATTATTAGGATCATAGTAAGTTAGCGTTCCGACACCTGCAGCGCTGTCCCGCACCCATAACCCTGCACGGTAACAGCCTGTACTCTGCACCGGAGAAAGTTTTGCAATCACCTTACTGCCATTCCGGCTAATCCCAAGGTTTAGGGACCGGCCGCTGCAATTCAAAATAGCTTTGGAAAGCTGCTCATTGCTGTTTACCGGTTTTCCATCTATGGTCTGGATCACATCCCCTATCCGAACATCAGCTTCCTTTGGAGGATTCACCATCCCGCTGCTGGTTTCCAAGTCCGCAGTTCCTACAACCACAACGCCATTTGTAAAAAGTTTGATTCCGAACGGCATCCCGCACGGAACCAGCATCTGCACATTGGCAGTGCTGGCAGGTTCTGCTTCCGGCTCAGCTGCCGCAGCCGAACACATACTGAGCATTACTGCAGCAGCCAGTGCCGCAACCGACTGCTTTAAAAATATTTTTTTTTGATTCTTCATCAGCGCACCTCCTCACCGCTTTGTTACCTTTCCACGGTGAGATGCGTTTTAATTTGGGAATTGTATTGTACTCCGGTATGATCTGGTGAAGAAAAATATGGAGCTTGTGCTCTGACGCCGATTGCAAAAATTTGGAAACCAGACTTTCTAAAAATTGCATAAAAAGCTCTGCCAGTCAAGGCAGAGACTTCCTGATTTTTTCCATATTTATTTTAAAGTTTTACATTTTAAAATTTTTCGTCAACAGTCCTGCAAACCTACACTGACAAAAAATATACAAATTATCTGAAATTCCGATATTGTCTAAAAGTCCATTGCAAGTAATGCCGAAACAATTTCATCTGTATGCATGCCTCGTGAACCTTTCACCAGAATCGTATCCCCACGCTGAAGTGTCTGGCACAGAAAATGAATTGCCTCTTCATTGCTGCGGCAAACCTGACAAGGAATAGAGGGGAGGGTCTGTTTGGCACCCTCAGCCATTGCAGCTGCTTCCCTGCCAACGGTAATCAGAAGGTCCGTACCCGCTTTTGCCGCATATTGGCCGCAGTGATAATGCTCCTGCTGCGAAACTTTTCCCAGTTCCAGCATATCGGCTAACACAGCAATTCGCCGGTGTGGAAAACTGCAGAGTACATCCAACGCCCCGCGTACTGCATCCGGACTGGCATTATAGGAATCATCAATCACTGTAAGTCCGCCAACCTGATGAATCTGCTGATGCATGGCAAGCGGCTGATAATGCCCAAGCGCAGCAGCAGCATCCTGCAGATCCACATGCAGAATTTCCGCAATGGCAAGTGCCGACAATGCATTGATGACCTGATGGGTCCCTAAAGCCGGCAAAAGGACAGGCTGTTGGGAACCATGATGTTCCATGATGAAAAATGTCTTGCCATCCTGGATTTGGATATGGGAAGCGCGGTAATCACACCAATCATGTGTGCCGACAAAAACGGTATGAAACGGTAATTGGCCGCGCAGTGCAGCAAGCATCGGGTCGTCTCCATTCAGCACTAAAACCGACTGCGGAATAAATCCATCGACAATATGCAGTTTTTCACGCAAAATATTTTCACGTGTATGCAGATTTTCGATATGCGAAACACCGATATTGGTCAAAACCGCAAATTCCGGTGCTGCGATCTCTGCCAAACGAGCCATTTCCCCAAATTGGCTCATTCCCATCTCCACCACAGCTGCATCTGTTGTCTCGTCTATTTGAAACATAGTGAGCGGCACACCTATCTGACTGTTCTGATTTCCCTGCGTTTTCATAATATGAAAGCGCGCAGACAGAGCCAGCGCAACCATTTCTTTTGTCGTTGTTTTCCCCACGCTTCCGGTGATGCCGATAACCGGAATGGTAAATTTACGCCGGTAAGCTGCCGCAATTTGCTGCAGTGCAGCGGTCGTATCCGGCACAGCAATCAATGCTCCAGAAGCCGGCTGCTCCACCGACTCCTGCGTGAGTGCCGCCGCTGCACCTGCTTTGAATGTAGCTGGAATAAAAAGATGAGCATCTGTTTTTTTACCTTTTAAGGGAACAAACAAAGACCCGGGAACAACCTGCCGGCTGTCGGTTCTGACATTGGTAATAAAATCTTTGGGATTGCCGCAAAGCAGAGTCCCGCCGCACATCTGTGCAGCTTCTTGAATGGTTATCCGCATTTCTAATTGTCCTCACATTCTGTAAATTCCTGCAATTGTTTGACACGGCCCAGCTTAGGACTGCAAAGGAAGTTTTCCCTCTTCCGTTAGAATATTGTGAACAATTTTACGCTCATCAAATGGATACTTTACCCCTTTGATTTCCTGATACATTTCATGGCCCTTTCCAGCCAAAACAATTACATCTCCGTCCTGTGCAGTATCCAAACAATACTGAATGGCTTCTTTCCGGTCTGGAATGACAACATATTTTCCGCTTGTTTTGTGCAGACCGACTTCAATATCGGCAAGAATATCCATCACGTCTTCATCGCGGGAGTTATCGGCAGTAATGACGGAAAGGTCCGCAAGATTCCCGCTCATCTCCCCCATCTCATAGCGCCGGATTTTCGGGCGATTGCCGCCCGCACCGAACATGCAGACCAAGCGGTTGGGATGATATTGCCGCAAAGTTGTAAGAATATTCTGCATACTGACCGCATTGTGCGCATAGTCAATCAGCAGCGTATAATTTCCGGGTACAGGGACAGGTTCCACACGGCCTTTCACTTTTACCGTATCCAGCCCTTTTTGTATATTCTCAAGCGTTATATCAAACTGCTGACACACCGCCACTGCGCCCAGTGCATTATATACATTAAATTTACCGGGAATATCAATGCAGACATGTCCCTGCAAACTGCCGCACAAGTCAAATTCAATTCCCAGATAGCCCGGCTTTGAAATCAGGCGGTCATTCTCTGCACGGAGCTGTGCAGTTTCTCCAAAGCCATAGGTTGTCAGAGAACAAGTGTGCTCAGCGGTAATCCCCTTCCAGTTTGCATCATCCGTATTGATAACACCCAGCCTGCATTTACGGAACAGCAGTGCCTTGCAGGCCATATATTCCCGCATATCCTTATGCTCGTTCCCGCCGAGATGGTCCTCGCTGAAATTAGTAAACAGACCGATGTCAAATGTAAATCCATCCACACGGTGATCCCGCAAACCGATGGAACTTGCCTCCAGTACACAAACTTTACAGCCGGCCTCCACCATCATGTGCATGAATTTTTGAATGTCATAAGATTCCGGTGTGGTATTGCTTGTTGGAATCAGTTGTCTGCCAATTACTGTACCAATGGTTCCAATAATTCCCGTAGAAATTCCAGCCGATTCTAAAATAGAATGAATCATATAAGTGCAGGTGGTTTTTCCCTTTGTTCCGGTCACCCCAATAACTTTCATCTTTTGGGCCGGATGGCCAAACCACGCAGCAGACAGAAACGCCAGCGCCTCACGGGTATCTTTCACCCTGATTTCTGTACAGGGGACCGGCGGAATGTCATGCTGTGTCACAATCGCAGCCGCACCGGCCTTTGCTGCCTGTTCTGCGAAAACATGGCTATCCGTCTTGCTGCCAACCAGACAAACGAAAACGCTTCCCGGCTTCACTTTTCGGGAATCGTAAACAATGCCGGAAACGGAGGCAGCCGTACTGCCGGTTACACGGCACGGCATATCTTCCAGCAATTCTAAAATGGTCATTCAATCAGCACCTCAATTGTCAATTAAACATGCGCAGATGATGCTCCATCAATCAGCGCATAAAGTTTCTGAATTTCACTTTCATTGGAATAATCATGCCGGGCAAGTTCCTGCTCCAATGAAACACGCAGATTCCCATCTTGCAGCAGACGCTCCAGACCGTTGGCAACACCTTGGGAAGTCATGGGAACAATCAAGCCCGTTTTCCCATCTGTAATCTGGTCTTTTGCAGTAGAAAAATCCGTCAGCAAAATGGGCCGGCACAGGGCCATTGCTTCATCAACCGCAATACTTTTCCCCTCAAACCGAGACGGCTGCATATAAATGTCACAAGCTGATACAAACGGATATGGATTCCCCTGTTCACCCAAAAAGCATACATCTTTCTGCAGACCAAATTCCTGTATCCGCGCCTGCAGTGTCTCTTTTTCAGGACCGATTCCAATAATATACCAGCGAAAGTCAAGTCCTTTTTTCCGCAGCGCATAAACTGCCGGCAGTGCAATATCCAGCCCTTTCTGGTGAGAAAGGCGGGCAATTGTCAGCACGCGCAGGCCATGATAGTCTGGATCTGGAAAGTTTGCCGGTTCTTCTGCCATTTTGCGCAGAAATTGCGGAGAAAGCAGATTATACTGCACGTGGAACTTCTCCGCAAACTGCGGAAAATTCCGAACCAATGCATCACGGCAGGCTTCCGAAACCGTGCAGACCGCATCGAGTTTTGCAAAGTATGCCTCATCAAATGTCCGGTCTAACCCCATTGCTGTATAATCACCATGAATAAACCCAATTTTACGCTTAGCCAGGACATCATCCACACCGTAATAAATGGGCTGACCTTCCATGTAGGCAACAGCGGCGTCATAGGGTATTCCATTTTTGTGTACAAAATTCCGCTCAACTTTCCACATTTTGACCAGCCGCTCCCCCATTGTACCACGCAGACCAGCGAAGGTCACACCAGTCCGACAAAGCGCAGTCAGCGGGTGCCTGCTTTTCAGCAGAGCCGGCAATGCCTGACGAATATTCAATTTATACTCTTTTGGAAACAGCGGCGGCAGCAAATGCACCTGCTGCGGTACACGTTGCAGGAACAAGCCGTCATTTGCAAAAAGCTGCAAGTCCACATCATATTTCTGATAATCAAACAGAGACAGAAGCGTGACAAGACTTTTTTCAATACCGCCGCTGTGCAAACTGTAATTGATAAAAAGGATTTTCTTTTTCGGCATCATGATCTCCTATTGGTCCTTCGCATTTTTCTGCAGCCTCTTGGCATACCAGTTATAGAAAAGATAAACAAGCTCCGCCGATCCGGAACCAATAATCCAGCGAATGATTTTATCGGCTGCAGTGCCATTTTTCAGATACTGGCTTTGCGCCGCATGCTGAAGAAGCGGAATATTTAAGATCTCTCGGATTTCCTTCTTCTTCCCATTTTTATCTTTTACATTTCCGGCACTGAAAACATTGACAAAAGCACTGTGTCCGGCACTGCGGAGATACCACGCCAGATGCCGCTGTTCCATATCCGTATAAAGGTTCTGCTCTTTGAGAAATTCCGCGACCGAGTAAAAGCAGGCATCCAATTTTTTCATTTTATTGGCTCGATAGCGTGTACTCAGAGAATTTCCATTATAACGGTAATGATAGGCTGGTGTATCTAAAAATAAGGTTTTCTGTGAATAATAATGTGCCTGAATACTGACAGGCAAATCTTCCAGCATGACTTTTTCTTCATCAGGATAGGCCAGCTGGTGAGAAACGAACCATTCCCGGCGGTAAAGCCGCCGCCATGCACTGCCAAGCATTTCCACCCGTCGCCACGGCGTATCGGTGCTGTCTGGTCCAATTAATTTTTCCAGTACTGTCTGGTTGATTTCCATATCTTCTGTCGGGCAGTGAATGGGCAGGCCGCAGAAACGGCTGGTACCGCTTGCTTCATTCTCCCTGACAAAATCAAAGACCGTCAAATCAGCACCTGCTGACTCTGTAGGCTCCATAATGGCCGATAGTGCATTCTCTCCCAGCCAATCATCCGCATCAACAAATAACAGGTAAACTCCTTGCGCGCGCTTAGCTCCAAAGTTGCGGGTATCTCCCAATCCGCCATGCGGTTTATCATAAACCGTAATCCGCTTATCCCGCCGCTCCAAAATGTGGGCAGCCTCAAGTGATTTATCCGTGGAAGCATCGTTAATCAGTAAAAGTTCATAGTCCTGAAAAGATTGTGACAGGATACTTTCAACACAGGTTTTTAAATATTCCTCTGCATTATAGACGGGTACAAGAATGGATAGCTTCAAAATTACAGGCTCCTTCATTTTTTGTTCCCATTCGGTATCAAAAATTTTTTTATCCGAATAGACCGCAGATGATTCTAATTTGTTTATTATACCATTCCACGCCTGTCAATACAACGGAAAATTGTTGCTTATGGATTACATTCTTGTAAAACATTAAAAAGTATGCTATTCTTGATGCAGAAAATTGTATTTCTGTGCAGATCACTGGCATACAGGAGGAACATGGATGAAAGACTGTCTTGTCATGCTGACAAAGGTATATCCATTTGACAAAGGCGAAGAATTTATAGAGGACGAAATACCGGTGCTGGCGAAAGCTTTTAGTCAAATCGTCGTAATTGCAACCAGCACTGCAGACCATGCCGTACAAACTCGGATGGTCCCGCAAAATGTAACGGTTTATGCAATTCGTGCCAGTGCAATCCGGCGCAAGTTGCCTGGTATGGCTGCCCGACTTGTATTTTCACATGATATGCATGGATTTGCCGGAAAAGATGAAAAGAAAGCGGCCCGGGTCTCCTGCAAAGCACGGGTATTTTTGGATTATTTCATTGCGAAAAGTGAACTTGTTTTTGAGGAAAGCCGCCGTATTCTTCTCTCCCACCATTTAAAAGACTTCGATGGTGTTACTTTTTATGCGTACTGGTTTTATGACGTAGCAGTAGCAGCATGTCAGCTGAAAAAATACTGCACAGCTGGTTCCTGCAAAGCCATATGCCGGGCCCATGGCTATGATCTCTATCAGGAACGCCAACCCAGCGGTTACCTGCCGCTTCGGCCATTTTTGCTGAAAAATCTGGATGCTGTCTATCCTTGCAGTGAAAGCGGAACGCAGTACATTTTAAAATACTGGCCGGGTTTTGAAAGCAAAGTGCACACTGCATATCTTGGTACAAAAGATTTTGGAATCGGTCCACCGCCCAAAAATGATGCCTTTCACATTGTCAGCTGCTGTCACATTGTCCCATTGAAGCGTGTGAAATTACTGGCAGAGGCATTGGCCGTTCTGAAAGACAGTGGAATAAACCTGCAGTGGACACATATCGGCGGCGGTGATACATTAGAAGAACTGCGCGCTTTTGCAAAAGAAAATCTCAGTTTTATGGGAACAAACCTGCGCGGGGCAATGACCAATCCGGAAATCATGGAATTTTATCAACATACCCCTATTAATTTATTTGTCAATACAAGCAGCAGCGAGGGACTGCCTGTTTCGATTATGGAAGCTTTTTCTTTCGGTATTCCGGCCATTGCAACAGATGTCGGCGGCACTGGGGAATTGGTGCAGCAAGAGAAAACGGGGTGGCTTCTCCCCGCCGATTTGACTCCGGAGCAACTGGCAGCCGCTATCGTGAAAGCTGTTGAACAGCCGTTTCTACAAAAGCAAAAGATGCGAAGTGCCTGCCGCTCTTTGTGGGAACAGACCTTTGAAGCAAAGCAAAACTTTGAAAAATTTGCACAGGAAATCAAACCTCTGCATTCATGAAAAAGCAGGAACCGTAAAAAGCAACCATCACTTTCCCGTGGTGGCTGCTTTTTACGGTTCCTGTTGGTATTTTCTGCAGGTGCAGGGCAATACTAACCCATGGTGATAGAAAATGACGATTTCTTTTATTCGCACTTTGCTGCTATACATACTGATTATAGCAGCCGTCCGCCTGATGGGAAAACGGCAAATCAGCGAATTACAAACCAGCGAGTTGGTCGTAACACTGCTGATATCCGATATTGCTGCCATCCCGATGCAGGACAGCGGCCAGCCGCTCGTCAGCGGTATCCTGCCGATTGCTGTGCTGATTTTTTGTGAACTGTTTATTTCCTGGATAATGATGAAAAGCAGCCGGTTCCGAAAGGTGATATGCGGAAAACCTGTCATTGTCATTTTAGACGGCAAAATCCAGCAGCAGGAAATGCACAAGCTGCGCCTGACAACAGAAGATCTGTTTGAACAACTGCGGGAAAAAGATGTCTTTTCTATTAAAGATGTCGCTTATGCAATTGTGGAAACAAACGGGCGCATCAGTATCATTAAGAAACCCGATCAGTCACAGCCAACAGCTGGCATGCTTGGTATTGAAGTACCGGATACCGGAATTGAAGCAGTTGTCATAAGTGACGGCGTAATCAGTGCCTCTTCCCTGCAGCTCTGCGGAAAAAGCCGTCAATGGCTGGAAGAAACGCTCCGGCATCAAAAGATGCAGGTTTCCGATATTTTTATTATGACAGCCAACACAAAGGGAGATTTTCAAATCATTCCAAAGGAGGCCCACTCATGAAACGGATGGTAACCGCTTTTGCACTTCTTGTGGTTTCTGTGGTGCTTTGCATAGCAGGAAACCGAGTCACAACAAATCTCACCGGTAATCTGACACAGACACTTTCTGCTGCAGAGCAGGCAGCCTCCCGAAATGATCGTGCACAGGCCTATACCCTCAGCAAAAAAGCTTGCCAAGACTGGACCGACGCACATCAAGTGCTGTGCACGTTTCAGCCGCACAGCCGTTTGGAAACTATTGATCAGACACTGGCTACCCTGCCCGGGTTGGCAAAATGTGACAGTCTCTGGCAGTTTGCCAGCGAATGTGCACGCGGAAAAATTCTTGCTAAAAATCTTCAGGAAAGCGAACTTCCCTTACTGCAAAATATTTTGTAAAAGGCTGAAAAAATTTATGAGATTACGCTCTGCAGAAATCATGACAAGTGCTTAGGATTATTCTGCTGCTGGCGTGCCTGAATAATTTCATTGAGTTCATCCATGAAAGTATTAATATCCTGAAACTGCCGGTAAACGGACGCAAAGCGGACATAGGCAACTTCATCAATCACTTTCAGCTTATTCATTGCCAATTCCCCAATGTGAGAAGATTCCACCTCACGGTCAAGGGAATTCTGCAGGCTGGTTTCAATTTCATCTACTGCTCGTTCCAGCACAGAAAGAGAAACTGGACGCTTTTCACATGCACGCAGCAAACCTCGCAGTAACTTGTTGCGGTCAAATGCTTCTCTGGACTTATCTTTTTTAATAACAATGACGGGAACTGTCTCCACAACTTCATAGGTAGTAAACCGCTTGCCGCATTTCAGGCATTCCCTGCGGCGGCGGATTCGCTCCCCCTCATCTGTAGGCCTGGAATCAATAACTTTACTCTCCTCATGGCCGCAAAACGGACACTTCATAGTCAGCACCTCATATAGTAAATTTGTCACTTCAAAGCATATTCTGCTAACATTATACCATATAGGAATAGGAAAATACACCTGTAACTCTTTTCAGCTGCTGTGATCCGCAATGCGTGTAAACTGCTGCTGCAGGTTTTCTGTTACCCTCTTCGCCTGCAGCAGTTCCTGCACGCTGCCGAAACTATGACGATAAACCTCAATCATACAGTCCCCATGGAAATGCTGCTCTGCCAGCTGATGCATCAGGCGCCTATAATCCATTGCTCCGCTGCCAGGCAGAAGGCATGTTTTTCCCGCACAATTGTCATTAATATGCACATGGATCAGCTGGTCCCCCATCGCCGCACAAGTTTCAAACGGGCTGTGTCCAGCACGCACCGACTGTTTGATATCCAAAACGAACGCACAGTCTTTATGCAGGTAGCTTCTCATATGTTCCAAAAACATTGGGCTGCTGCTGCGGAATTTATTGACATTTTCCTGTGCAACTGTAATTCCAAAGGAACGTCCAGTTTCCAGAAGTTTGTGGTAATGTTCAAAATAATCACGTTCTTCCATGTCTCCCTGCTTATCCAGCCTTTGACCATGAAGGACAAGCAACGTGGCGCCAAGAATATTGGCCGCTTCAAAATAATGTTTATAAAATTCCAGTGTATCCTGAAAGCGGCGCTCATAGCCCGAAAACAGCAGAAAGCTTTCGTATCCGGAAGTGAACGGATGCACGCTCTTGGCAGTTGCCCCGTAATCCTGCAGCATCCGAGCGAGTTTCCTGACATAAACAGGGTCCAACTCACTAACCGTATTAAAAAAGAATTCAAAGTGCCGGAAACCAAGTGTCAGCAGCCTTTCCAGACTCTTTTCCAGCAAAGCGGGATATAGACACGCAGTAGAAATTCCAACTTTCACAGAACCGTCCCTCCCTAAATACAGACATCATTTAGCCCAGAGAATATCGTGATTAATGGTCTGATAAAAAAGCCGATCAATCATGCGGGGATTTTTTGTCTGTGCAAGCACCCACATCAGCTTGGTGACTGTAGACTCCAATGTCATATCATAAGTTTCTAACAGCCCAAGCCGTTCCTTAACCAAATGGCCGACTCGATAAATTGCCATGTCACTTCCCTCGTGCGGAACCTGTGTGGCAACAACCACCACTTTTCCCGCATGAGAAATCTGTGCCAGCGCATCACTGTAAAGGTCCGGCACACCACCAACCCCGTAACTTTCAATAATCAGGCCGTCACAAAAATTCCCAACGGCAGTAAAGGTATCAACAGAAAGGCCGGGTGTCAGCTTCAGTACAGACACTTTTGTATCCAACTGCCGGAAAAATTTCGGCCCGTGAGACGGCGGCGCCGGAATATAGCGGACAATAGTATCATCACGAATGACGGCAAGTTCCGGAAAGTTGATGCTGGAAAAAGCATTATAGCTTTTTGAGCGGCTTTTCCTCGCACGCGTTCCGGCAATCACTCGTCCGCCGAAAACAATGCAGACACCGCCGTCACCCTCACATGCCCAGTGCAGGCTGTCTTTCAAATTTGTCTTGGCATCGGTAATATCCATGTCAATCGGCTTTTGAGAACCCGTAACAACAATCGGCTTATCCGGCTCCTGAATCAGATAAGAAAGCGCTGCTGCTGTATAGGCCATGGTATCTGTACCGTGACAAATGACAAAACCGTCATAAGACTGGTAATGCTCCTGCACAGTCCGTGCAATTAGAAGCCAATGCTGCGGCTGAATGTTGGTACTGTCCAGATTAAAGAGCTGTATGGTATCCACTTGGCAAAATCCCGCAGGCAGTGGAACATAGGAAAGCAAATCTTTTGGCGTCAGCTGCGGAGTTAGCCCGTCTTTCGTTTTTCGTGAAGCAATGGTACCTCCCGTGGCAAGCAGTAAAATTTTTTTCATGAAAGGCCTCTAATGAAAATCATGTATAATTTGTAAAATTTATGAATTGTCCTGTACTGGAAAATGTCAGGAATATATCTAATTATTATATCACACAAGCTGCCTATCCGTCCAGTTTATCATCAGCAGTTCAGGGAATAATAAGTACAGCTAAAGGAGGTAGGTAGAATGCAGGAGCAAAACACGAACATTCTTAATGAAATTTATCAGGCCAGCAGTATGGGAATTGAAGCCACGGAAATGCTGCTGCCGAAAGTTCATAACGAGAAAATGCGCAAGCAGATTTGCAGTCAATGGCAGAACTATGAACAAGAAGCCAGCAAAGCCGCCCAAATGCTGAAGAAAAAAGGTTCTCAGCCAGAAGTGAAGAGGCAGCCTGTAAAAAAAGCCATGCTCTGGGGCAGTGTCCAAATGAATATGCTGGCAGACAGTTCCACAAAACATCTGGCCGAAATGATGATTCAGGGAACGACAATGGGCATTATCAAAATGCAGAAGCAGCTAAATGGCCTTCCACAGGCTGACGGTGAATCCCGAACACTTGCGGAAGATTTTCTCAAGAAGGAACAGCAGAATATCGACCAGTTGAAGCAAATGCTGTAACTTGCTTTTAAACTTGAATTTCAGTATAATAGATGGGCCTGAGAAGGCCTTTACATAGTGAAATAGACAGGTATTATTTACATATTGGAGACGAATTTGATGGCATTACTTGGCACCAGCAATCTTGAAAAAAGTTTTGGTACAAATGTGATTTTTCAGGGAGTTTCTTTTGAAATTCAGCAAAATGACCGGATTGGTCTGGTCGGTGTGAATGGTTCCGGCAAAACAACACTCCTTAAAACATTGACGGGAGAATATACGCCGGATGCCGGAAATATCTATCAGGCCAGCAGCACGGTACTCGGTTACATGGAACAGCATGTCTGCCGTGACTTGGACCGTACCGCCTATGCGGAAGTTTTGACTGTCTTTTCCAGTCTCATCAACATGGAAACAGAACTCAGTGAACTGAATGACGAGATTTCTGTCCATCCGGAAGATATCCTGATTGAGCGTCAGGCTCAACTGAATGATCAGTTTGTTCAAAACGGCGGCTTAACTTTCCGTTCCCGCGCACGAAGCGCTTTGCTGGGTTTGGGATTTACGGACGAGCAGATGGGGCAAGTGGTCGGCGTCCTCAGCGGCGGTCAGCGGGCAAAGTTACAGCTCGCAAAAATGCTCCTTTCCGGTGCGAACCTGTTACTGCTGGATGAACCAACAAACCATCTGGATATCCAAAGTGTTGAATGGCTGGAGGAATTTCTGCGCAGTTGGAACGGCGCTTTTCTGGTCATCTCCCATGACCGTTATTTTCTGGACCGGCTCTGCGGACACATCTTTGAAATGGAAAATGGACATCTCACTTCTTATAAAGGAAATTATACCGCTTATCAGGAACAGAAGGAATGGAAAGAGCGAACGGTCCAGCGGCAGTATGAAAACTCACAAAAAGAAATTCATCGGTTGGAAGATGTTGTTACCCAGCTCAAAAAATGGAATCGGGAAAAGAGCATAAAAACAGCAGAAAGCAAAGAAAAAGTAATTGCCCGCCTAAAAGAGGCACAAACGGTGCCGGAAGCAAAACAGGAGCATCTGCACTTTCACTTTCCTGTGGTGCAGCGCAGCGGAAATGATGTGCTGAAAGCAGAAAACCTTTCTCTTGCCTTCAAAGGACAAACGCTTTTTGAGCACGTTGATTTGGAACTGCACCGCTGTGAGCGTGTCTTTCTGCTCGGCCCGAATGGCTGTGGAAAGACCTCCTTATTGAAAGTATTGCTCCATCAATATCAGCCAATTTCAGGAAAAGTAAAATTTGGAGCAAATGTTCAGGTCGGATATTACGACCAGCTGCAGACCGGCCTTCACATGGAAAAACGGGTGATCGACGAAATCTGGGATTCCTACCCGAAAATGACAGAAACGGAAGTCCGCAGTGCACTTGCTGTTTTCCTCTTTCACGGCGATGATGTCTTTAAGCCAATTTCTGCGCTTTCCGGCGGAGAGCGTGCACGCGTTTTGCTGCTGCGCCTGATGCTGAGCAAGGCCAATTTCCTGTTGCTGGATGAACCGACAAACCATTTGGATATTTCCTCCAGTGAAGCGTTGGAGACCGCGCTGCAGGAATATGAAGGGACCCTTTTTATCGTTTCCCATGACCGCTACCTAATCAATAAGCTTGCCGACCGGATTTACTGGCTCACCCCAGAAGGTGCCGTTTCTTATAAAGGAAGCTATGACAGTTTTCTGGAACAGCGGAAAATTCAGCAGGAACGCGAGCCCTCTAAAAAAGCTCAGTCCTCCAAAGGCGCAGTTGCGTATCAGCAGCGAAAAGTTCAGCAGGCGTCAGTCCGCAAACAAAAAGCGCAAATCCGCAAGATCGAAAACCGCATTGAAGAACTGGATAATCTGACAAATTTGTTAAATGCACAGCTCTCCAGTCCTGAAATTGCCAGCGATTATGAAAAAGCAATGGACCTGACACATCAGCTTGAAACAGCCAAAAATGAAAATGACCGCCTGATGGAAGAATGGGAAACTCTTTCCCAAGCTGTTGAGGGGACATAAAAAAAGAGCCTTTCGGCTCTTTTCCTTGTCCGGCCCGTTATTTGTTTTCTTCTGAAGCCGGCTGGAAAGCTTTGAGCTTTTCCATAAAAGTATCTGCATGGTCCGCATCAATTTCCACGGTGACGGGCTTGCTGAGATCCAAGCTAAAAACTCCCATAATAGACTTTGCATCAATTTTGTATTTTTCATTCGTCAGGTTGATGTCATAGTCACACTGATTTGCAAAATTCACAAAATTGCGCACATCATCAATACTAGACAGCATAATTTTCGTAGTGTACATCACAGTTCCCTCCAAAAATACATTATTTTCTTTATCCCGCATATTCGCCACTTTTCTCATTCGGTGAATGGAACTATGATACAGCAATTCAACAAAATTTTCAAGTCCTGTTAATACACACAAACAGATGCAGTTCCTCTGCATCCGGAAAGAAGAATCAAAATGAAGGTTTCCGCTATCACACTCGGCTGCAAAGTGAATCAATATGAAACGCAGGCAATGCTGGGGCAGCTGCAGCAGGCTGGTTTTACAATCTGCGACGGCTCTGCCGATATCATTCTGATTAATTCCTGTACTGTTACCGCTCAGAGTGACCATAAAGTTCGCCAAACACTCCACCATGCCCGCCGGGAAAACCCTTCGGCGATATTGGTCCTGACCGGGTGCATGCCGCAGGCTTTTCCGGAAAAAGCTGCAGCTCTTTCGGACGCAGACATTGTGCTTGGAAATTCCAACCGTTCTTCCCTTGTAGAAAACATTCTGCATTATCTTTCCACACATCAGCGGATTGTTGATATTGAACCGCACGCAAAAACATTTGAGCCAATGAAAGTTACCAATTTTTATGAGCGCACACGTGCATTCGTGAAAATTGAAGACGGCTGCAACCGCTTCTGTTCCTATTGCATTATCCCCTATGCCCGCGGCCGTGTACGCTCCAAGCCGCTCTCTGATCTGCGCCCAGAGCTGCAATCAATTGGCGCTCATGGATACAAAGAGGTCGTACTGACCGGAATCAACCTTCCTGCTTACGGACAGGATTTGGGACTCACACTGTGCGATGCAGTGGAAACAGCCTGCGCAGTGCCTGAAATCCAGCGTGTCCGGCTGGGTTCACTGGAACCGGAACAACTGACACCAAGCGTAATCGATCGTCTGGCAAAGCAGCAAAAGCTCTGTCCGCAGTTTCATCTTTCCCTGCAAAGCGGCTGTGACCGAACTTTAAAACGGATGAATCGGCACTACACCGCGGATGAATACCGCACAATTGTCCGCAATTTACGGCATGTGTTTCCCAATGCAGCGATTACCACAGACATAATGGTGGGATTTGCGGGGGAAACCAAAGAAGAGTTTCAGGAAAGTCTTGCTTTTGCAAAAGAGATGGCTTTTGCAAAAGTGCATGTGTTTGCCTATTCCCGCCGTCCGGGCACCCGCGCCGCTGATTTTCCCGGGCAAATTACCCGGGCAGAAAAAGAACGCCGCAGCCACCGGATGGCAGCGACGGCGCAGAAAACAAGAACGGCCTTTTTGCAGGAACAGGTCGGTCGAACAGAACCGGTCCTGTTTGAGCGGCAAAAGGAAACCGGCGTATATGAAGGCTATACACCAAACTATACACCGGTTATGGTTGCCAGTGGAAATATTCTCAGTGGAAAGATTCTGCCGGTAAAAATCAATGATGCACTGAGCGACTGCTGCAGCGGAACCCTTGACAAAACTGATTCAATGGAATAATTTTGCTACATTCTGCACCTCCTGCTGCCGATTGGGTGCGAGCAGGTCTTCGTAAGAAAACAGCATAAAGCCATCACATTTCTGGGCACGCCCAGTTTGCACCTGCCTTGCTATAATATCCACGCTGTTTTGCCAGGACCCGCTGTCCACATCCGTATCCGTTTTATAAAGGCCAAGCCCAAAATACAATTTTATATTTTTTTCTGTTACGAGTTTTTTCCATGTCTGCACGGCCTTTTCAAACGGCAGAACCGGATTATCATAATTATAGTAGAGCTGCGGACAAATATAGTCCACATAACCCTGTGCCTGACACCACGCAGATACATCTGCGCCAAGTTTTCGGTCGTTGCTCAGATTTCCCTGAGGTGCCACCCCAAAAACAGCAGCCGGCCGGTTTTCTTTGACGGCCCGGTAAGTGCGGGAAATCAGGTCATTGATATTGGCACAGCGCCAGTCGGCCAAGGAAAGGGTTTCCCCCTGCTTTTTCCCGGCACAGTATGCCTGATAAGAAGCCTTGTCAAAAGCGTCTCCCTCATCCGGATAAAAATAATCATCGAACTGTACCCCATCCACTGGATAATTTTTCACAATCTCTGCGACACTGTCCGCTATGTATTTCCGTACTCCTTCCCATCCGGGGTCTAAATATTTTCCGTTTTTGTAAGAAACGGCCCATTGTGACCTCGCCGGGTCCCTGTGGAAAACGTTCCATGGATTATTTTGTGCTAAAATCGACGGCGTATTGTTCAATTGAATTCTGAGCGGATTCACCCATGCATGAAATTTCAGTCCCGCTTTGTGCGTAATTTCCACCATATCTTTCAAAGGATCATACCCCGGATTGACCCCCTGCGTATTGCCGGTTAAATGGGACCATGGATAGTATTGCGAGGGATAAAGGGCATCGCCGAAAGCCCGCACTTGAACCACAAGTGTGTTCATCCCCTTCGCTTTTGCATTTTGGACCACCTCCGTAAACTTGCTGATAAAGACAGGCTCTGTTTTGGCTGTCTGTCCGATTGTTCCTAAAGTAAGATAAGAAACCCACACAGCCCTCATTTCGTTCTTAGGAGCCGCTGCAGAAGCCGCCGCGGCAGTGTCGGACGTTGCCGCGGCGGGCGCAGAAGAAGCCGTTCCCTTTCGAGATACCGCCGTGGAGGAAATCCGGCTGGAAGAAACCGCACCCGACTGCAGCGAATGACTAGAGCGTTTTACCACCATAGTTACCACCACAACCGCAATCAGCAAAAGAACCGCCATCCCCTGCCGATGCTTATGATAGAAAGAAATCACCATATTTCTCACATCCCCATTTCTGATAGCCAGATCTTATTATGGACCTGCTATTATTATAAAAAGCGTAAATGGAAAAAGGTGCAGAAAATTGGTGAATCGTGAAAATTAAAAAGGCCTCTGTCTAGTGGAGATTTCTTCCACTCGGCAGAAGCCTTTTCATTTTGCAGACATACAGTTTATTTTCCAACTACCTGACGGATTGTTTTCGCAATGTTATCTGCACTCAAGCCAAATTCTTTCAGCAAATCCGCACCAGGACCAGAATGACCGAAACAGTCTTTTACCCCTATACGGATAACTGGAACTGGACAGGTTTCACACAGCGTACTGCAAACCGCTTCTCCGAGGCCTCCGATGATGTTGTGCTCTTCAACCGTAATGATTCTCCCTGTTTCGCGCGCAGCTTTCACAATCAGTTCACGATCCAGCGGTTTAATCGTATGGATATTAATGACACGGACAGAGATACCTTCTGACTTTAAAGCATCAGCAGCGATTAAGGCTTCTCTCACCATCAAACCAGTTGCCACAACGGTAATGTCACTGCCGCCCCGCAGAGTAATTCCTTTTCCCAGTTCAAATTTATAGTCGTCATTATTGTTAAAACTTTCGACTGCCAGACGGCCAAGGCGGATGTAACACGGCCCAACATACTCTGTGACCGCTTTAACAGCCGCTGTCATCTCATAATGGTCGGCTGGGTTAAGCACAACCATACCCGGGATGGTGCGCATCAATGCAATGTCCTCCAAACACTGATGCGTTGCACCGTCTTCTCCGACAGATATGCCGGCATGCGAACCGACAATTTTTACATTCAAATGCGGATATCCAACAGAGTTGCGGACCTGCTCAAATGCACGCCCTGTACTGAACATCGCAAAACTCGCAGCAAAAGGAATCTTCCCGCAAGTGGCAAGCCCCGCTGCTATCCCAACCATGTTGCATTCCGCAATCCCCACGTCAATGAAACGCTCCGGAAATTCTTTTTGAAAAATTGCAGTTTTGGTTGCTGCTGCAAGGTCGGCATCCAGCACAACAATATTCGGATTCGTTTTGGCAGCTTCTGTGACTGCTAAACCGAAAGATTCGCGTGTCGCCTTTTTAACCATTTCTGCCATTATTCTGCCTCCCGTTTGGCAAGTTCCGCTTTCAGTTCTGTCATAGCCTGCTGATACTGTTCATCATTTGGAGCTTTTCCGTGCCACCCGACCGCATTCTCCATATAGGAAACACCTTTGCCTTTAACTGTGTGCAGAATAATGCAGGAAGGCTTCCCTTTTACTGTCCGTGCATGTGCAAAAGCCGTTTCCATTGCCTCAAAATCATGTCCATCAATTGTCTGTACGTCAAAACCAAACGCTTCAAATTTTTGATCAATTGGCATCACGCCGCCAATTTCCGAGACAGGTCCGTCAATCTGCAGACCATTACAATCGACCATCACACAGAGATTGTCCAAATTATGGTGCCCCGCAAACATGGAAGCCTCCCAAACCTGTCCTTCTTCTGATTCGCCATCGCCTAAGAGCGTATAAACACGATAGTCCTTTTTATCCAGCTTTCCTGCCAGTGCAATGCCGCATGCCGCGGAGATTCCCTGACCAAGAGAGCCTGTACTCATATCAATTCCCGGAGTATGCTTCATATCAGGATGTCCCTGCAACATTGCCCCAATATGGCGCAGGGACTTCAGCTCCTCTTTCGGGAAATAGCCGCGCTCCGCCAGTGCGGCATAAAGGCCGGGGCAGGCATGACCCTTGCTTAACACAAAACGATCGCGGTCTGGGTCTTTTGGATTCTTCGGATCGACATGCATTTCCTTAAAATAAAGATACGTAAAGACATCTGCGGCAGAGAGCGAACCACCGGGATGGCCGGATTTTGCACAATACACGCCTGTTACGGCACCAATGCGGACTTTACAGGCAGTGACCCTCAGTGCCTTTTTCTCATTGCTGTTCATGTTATCCCTCCTGAACATTTTCCGAATACTTGCGCAATTTATTATACACTTTCACCGGAAAGTGTACAAGTCTGAAAAATCCAATGTCCGTGATAAAGCAGCTTAAAAGCAGCATAAAATAGAATATGCCAATAAAACAAAACTACTAGCCCACAATCAGCAATTCCATTATGAACAATTGTGTTGTTGATTCCCGAGTTTTGCCTATCCTTTCTGTTTGAATTTTGAGAATTCCTGTCATTTTAAATTTGCATGGAGATGCTGTTATAATGAAGCAATATTGTATTTACCTGCGCAAATCCAGAGCAGATGCAGAGGCGGAAGCGCACGGTGAGGGAGAAACTCTTGCACGGCATGAGCATACGCTGCTGGAACTCGCCAAACAACGAAACCTGAATGTCACGCAAATTTACCGGGAAATTGTATCTGGAGAAACAATTGCAGCGCGTCCGGTGATGCAGCAGCTTCTTCTCGATATTGAAAAAAGAACATGGGCAGGCGTCCTTGTCATGGAAGTAGAGCGTTTAGCCCGCGGAGATACGATTGATCAGGGAATTGTTACGCAGACTTTTAAATATTCCGAAACGGTTATCGTTACGCCAGTCAAAACGTATGATCCGAATAATGAATTTGACGAAGAGTATTTTGAATTCGGCTTATTTATGAGCAGACAGGAATACAAAACAATTAATCGGCGTTTGCAGCGCGGACGTATCGCTTCCGTACAAGAAGGAAAATTCATCGGCAGCCACCCACCATACGGATATCAGAAGAAAAAGATTGAGCACGACAAAGGATTTACTTTGCAGCCGGACACCGAGCAGGCAAAAGTTGTAAAGATGATTTTCGATTGGTATACGATTGGAGAAACAGAGGAAGGCGGTTTTCTGCGCCGGATTGGTTCCACCCGGATTGCACAAAAGCTGAACCGGATGAACATTAAGTCCCAGCAGGGCAGGGACTGGACAGCAACTTCCATTCGACAGATTTTGCACAATCCTGTCTATGCCGGAAAAATCCGTTGGCACTGGCGGCCGCAGCAGAAAATAATTTCCGGCAGCCATGTCATCAAAAAGCAAAAGTATCTTCCCTACAAAGATGCCGAAATCTCCGACGGCCTTCAGGAAGCAATTATCCCACCGGAATTATTTCAAAAAGCACAGGAATACTTGTCACAATATGCACCTGTACCCATTGGGCAAAATAAAGTATTGCAAAATCCGCTTGCCGGCATTTTGATTTGCGGTCAATGCGGACATCATCTTATCCGCCACAAAGATCGAAAAAACGATATGCTTCTTTGTCCAAAATCAGATTGTCCAAATGTCAGTTCCGTCTTATCCTACGTGGAAGAAAGGCTGCTGGAAGCACTTGAAAAATGGCTGTCCCAATACACAATCCATATCAAAAGCGGGCTGCTGGATTCCTCTGCCAATACTTTGCAAGGCAGTAAATCTGCCATTAAAAAAATG
>ENA-UOOE01001239-UOOE01001239.1-fermentation-metagenome-genome-assembly--contig:-NODE-1239-length-22082-cov-6.554320_pt1 | contig 22082 bp, 16 predicted proteins | sample MGYA00245776_ERZ724021 | MGnify/ENA primary metagenome ERZ724021 (study PRJEB28704, sample SAMN03018321) | fermentation metagenome | biome: anthropogenic terrestrial biome; feature: soil; material... | reverse complement strand
CATTGTCCTCTGTCCTCTGTCCTCTGTCAATTGTCCTGTGAAAAGTTGCTTCGCATTATTTTTATTTTTCGCAGCACAGCGGAGAAAAATCTACCGAAATTGTGCATTGTGAACTGTGAATTGTGAATTCATTGTTTGTGTGAAAGTTGAGTTTTTAACTATACTATTAATTTTTAATTGGAAACCCTATATTATTTTAATACTTGAAAATATATTTTTGTAACATCAGGTTTTAGACTATTTTTTTCTATATCCCGTATGTTGTATTTACCGGTGCCAAGCATTGTAATGGTGTATTTTTCTCCCCATTTATAACCCTCAGAAGGTGGATTTATTGCGATAGTGTTAGGACTTTCAAAAGTAAAAGAAACATTTACATAGTTTCCGCTGCTGTCAGTAACTCCAATATTGTCAGTCATAGTGTCATCTATATCATTTAAAACTGTATCATCTTTATTTGATCTAGTTTTGCTTGTGTCTATAGCTTTAGAAAATTTAATCTTCCATGTCTTAAAAGGATCTTTAGTTATGGTATTTGGAACAATTTTTGTATTAGCAATTTTAATCATATTGCAATTGTCATTTTTTACAGTTAAAGCACATCCATTATCAAAGTTAGAAGCACTTTCAAAATCATAATAAATAAAATTGGAACCATTTCTGTCGATATATCCCCATTTTACATATTTATTAATATAACTACTGTCTTTAAAATCTTTAATATTAGTATCATTTGTATTTTTTTCTACTACAGCATATCCGTCATGAAAATCTGAAGCATCTTCAAAAACAGGGTCTATTACAGTATCGCCTTTAGAGTTTATAAAACCGAATTTATTGTCCTTTTCTACTTTTGCCATACCTTCTTGAAAAGCATATACTTTATCAAACTGGGATTCATGGGTTATTTCACCTTTAGCATCTACAAATGAATATTTATCACCGGATGATACAATAGCCTTCCCTTCTTGGAAGGTATCTATCCAGTCAAATTGCGGTTTGACAATTATTTTACCAGTTGCGTCTATAATGCCATGTTTACCATTATAAATTATTTCAAACATTCCATTATTTGTAGGTATTATGCTGTCATAGCTTAAATTCAAAACAAAATGTGCAGTCTTATCTAAAGCACCATACTTACCTCCACTTGAAACTTTAATTAGGTTGTCATTTAAAGCTGACATATTAGTATATTTAGGTTCTAAAATTATTTTGCCATTAATATCTGAAAGACCCCAGAGGTTATCTTTTTTTACAGGAACCATTCCTAGGGCAGGAGATTTTATTTCATCAAAATCAAAGGATTTGAAATTACCGGATTTATCTATAAGTTCCCAAACGGTTCCTTTTTTTACAGCAGCATATTCGTCATTAAAATCATAGGCATTGTCATAATTACATTCTAAAAGCACACTGCCGTCACTTTTTAAAAATCCATATTTAGTTCCCTTCCTAACTCTCATAAATCCATCATAAAATCCGTAAACTACATCATATTGCGGTTCGGTAATAATTTTACCAGAACTGTTTATTAAACCCCACTTGGAATTTTTGCATACAGCCGCTACCCCATTCTCAAAAAAATCTGAGACATCATCAAACTGAGGTTGTACCACAACTTTTCCATCTGTATTTATAAAGCCAAATTTAGAACCTTTGGCAGCCTTTGCATATCCATTTTTAAAAGAGGATATGGCAGTAAATTCAGCTGCTGTTTTTACTGTCCCATCTTTTCCAATAAATCCATAGAAGTTACCACTTTTAAACTTTCCAAGTCCATCTTCAAAGTTATATACATAGTCACATGGTATATTTAAATTTGTAGTTGAATAATTTGCAGTATCTGCTGCCAGTACTTTAGGTAGGGTAAAGATAAATGCAGTGCTGAACGTAAATAGAGAAGTTAAAATCAAACTCAAATATTTTTTAAAGACTTTTTTCAAAGTCCTCCCCTCCTCAATTATATTTTTTAGATTATTATACCATTTATACTATGGAATTAGTACACACATCATTAAACTGAAATTCGTAATATACAATTTATACATTAAATATCCAAAGAATCAATGGGAAAATACGGGAAAATATTTGCTAGAAATTGAAAATTGACAACTGAAATTTGTAATGATATATTTAACTAAGAATATTAGCTAAATGAATCAAATCTATTTGGTATAAGCAATTTGGAGGTATAATATGGTTAAAAAAGCACAACACAGCAAGGCAAATGATAGTGAAGAATATGTTTCCACAGTTCTTTCACTCTTAGATGAAGAGGAAAATGTAGTTTCAGATGTGCAGAAAGAGATTTTTGAAGATGAAATAAAAGAATTGCCCCCAATAAAAGAGGGTGAACTTAATGTATCAGGTATATATGCTTATGATTTAGAAGACAAGCTTGAAGTTAAAATATATGTAAGAAATGGACTTTCGTATGACTTAAATTTACAAAGGATACCTTTTATAATTACAAATTCTAAAGGAGAAATTTTAGCAGCACAGGAATTTAATTTGGCCTGTCTTGGAGAGCTTCCACCCCATTCAGCAAGACCTGTAAAACTTTATTTTGATAAGAAGAATGTTAAAGTGGATAAAATACCTCAAGATGATTGGAAAGTTGCTTTAAATGGTACTTTTAATATTAGTTCAACTGTAAGACCTGTATATGAGGGACTTCCTGACGGAATAGACTTAAATGATAAATTGGTTTTTGATAAATTTTTGGAACAACTTCCTGAAATTAAACAGGGAGAATTTGACATATCTACTTTCAGCATAGGAATTCAAACAAATGGTAATATTTTAGTGACAGCTGTTATGAGAAATGCTACCAATAAGCCAATTACAATAAATAAAATGCCTATGACTGTATTGGATGACAAAAAGAGAGCTGTTAAATCTGAGAATTTTTTGTTAAAGGATTTTACAGTGAATCCTTGTAAGGCAAAAATATGTAATTTTGCATTTCCAACTAATGTATACCCAGAACAAGATCAAGCTTTAAACGGATGGTCTGTAGCATATAAATTGGTAAACATAAACGGTGGAAAAGATTTAAAAAGAAAATAGCGTGATAGTTAAAATTTAAAATAAATAGTTTTAGAATGTTAATTTTAGCAGGATTCCATAGTTCTTTTATTAAGTGATTAAGTTTTAAAGATATAAATATTAATTAAAGGATATAATAATTGGAGGAGTTCTACATGAAAAAAAATGGGAAGAAAATTCTATCAGCCTGCAGTATAGCATCCTTACTTATAACTACCACAGCCGTTTCAACGAATGTAAAAGCAGTAGGTTCATCTCAAAATAGATTAGGAGGCGCTGATAGATATGAGACATCAGCTAAAATATCTCAATCAGGATGGATCACATCAGATTATGCAATAGTAGCAAATGGAGAAGGTTATGCGGATGCACTTTGCGCCTCTCCACTTGCCAAAGCTAACAACGCACCTATACTTTTAACTACAAAGGACAGTTTAAATGAAAATACGTTAAATGAACTTAAGAGGATGAATGTTAAACACGTAATTGTAGTTGGGGGAACGGGAGTAGTATCAGATAGTGTCTTGAACAGTATAAAATCACAGGTTACTGACGTAGAAAGAATAGGTGGACAAGATAGGTATGAAACTTCAGTAAAAATAGCCCAAAAACTTGGAACAGTTACAAAAGTAATTGTTGCTAGCGGAGAAGGTTATGCAGATGCCCTTTCAACGGGACCTGCTGCGGCTATAAATGGAGTGCCTATTTTACTCATTAAAAGCAATATTTTACCAAACATTACATTAAATTACATTAAAGCAAATCCTCAAATAACTCAAACCTATGTAATAGGTGGTACAACTGCTGTAAATAATTCCGCTATAAATTCACTTCCATCTGTAAAGAGATTAGGTGGACAGGATAGATATGCTACAAATATAGCTGTTTTAAGAGAATTTGCTTCAAGCTTTAATTTCAGTAATATTTACACAGCACTTGGAAGCGGGCCAATAGGTAATGAATTTGCAGATGCCATTACAGGTGGAGCATTGGCAGCTAAAAATAGAAGCCCTCTTATAATAACGGGCAAGACATTGAGTTCTGTTACTACAGATTTTCTTAAGGAAAAAGGATATACAAACAGTATTCTTGTAGTATTAGGAGGAACAGCTAATATATCTGATACACTAGCTGAGAAAATTAAAGATTCAATTGGATCAAAATCCTCATCATCTGGTGGAAGTGGTGAATCAGGTTACAGTGATATTACTGATGATGTTTCCAAGTACTATGCATCAGAAATTACTGATGTTATATCTCAAGACACCAATTTAAGCAAATATTTTACTATAAGTACAACTGATGGAATAATATTAACACTTAATAAAACCTACAGCGATAAAGTAGTTTCTTATGAAACCATGTTTGATAACAAGGACAATGCTGATGTAGATACAATAAAAGCTAGATTGGAAGCAGCTTATAATCTACTTAGTGTACATGTAAATGCCATTAATATTGATGGAGATAAGAATAAGACATTTGAATACTATTTGAAACAAGAAAAGGCTAAAGACAATGGATCCAAATTTTCTCAATATATTAAAGAAGATGGAACTATAGATACACAAGCTGCAGCAGAAAAAATATACAGTGGACAAATTACTTATGGTGATTATGAGGAATTTGTTAGTAGTTTAAAATCTGTTATGAAGGATTCTATTGATTTAACACAGCCATCACCTACATTATATCTTAAAGATACACTTTTGAATATAACTAGAATTGATGAAAATAGTGACACATTATATGATAGCACCAATTCAAGATCAAGTAATATTGATTCAATTTTAAGTTCCACAAGTCCACTTGGATCATATAGGATATTTATTGGTAACAGTCAATATTTTATAATTACAATTCAAAAATAGAATTTTAATAATTTGTTAATTTTAAAAATAGAACTCAGGTTTTTAGCCTGGGTTCTATTAATAGGTACGTCTATTAATAAAAAATTCATAAAATTACCGTAAAATACAATAGAATAGCAGTTTCCAATCTGCTATACTTGCTTCGGGAGTGACTATTTCAGGAATTTTGACACTTCAAAGTAAATTTGGACTATAAAGGCTTAATTTATGTAAATTAATACAAAATATTTTGTAAATAAGTTATATAAAAGTATGCTATAATAATTATTGTGTTTTTAGCATAATTTATAAAATCAATTTTTAATTTTGGGAGAAATGATATGAGTAATTTAAAAACTAGTAAAAAGCCAATAGCTTTAATTATAATTGTCCTGTTAATTGCGGCAGTGGCAATTTTTGCAAAACTCCTTTTTTGGAATTCGTCTTATAGTTCACCTAAATATAAGTTTTCAACAGGACTTTTGGATAAAATATTAAAAGCCCAGGAGAGCGGCGCTAAGGTAGAACTTTCAAAAGAGGACGTAAACGGAGTTATATCTCTTTATTTCAAGCAGTATAGGACAAATGATCTTGTAGTAAAGTCTGTGGAAGCAGATTTTAAAGATGACAATATGGTATTTTATATACCAATTACCTATAAAGGTTTTAACCTTTTCTTGTGGTCTCAAGGGGATATTTCGCTGGGAAAAGGCAAAATCAAATACACTCCTGATTACTTTAAATTAGGTAAGATTACACTGCCAAAAGACTATGTATTAAAAAAATTAGGATCTAAATTAAAAGATGGAGCAGCTCTTGAAGGAGATTCTATAACTGTTAGTATAAGTGGACTTCCAATAAGTATTACTGGTGTAAATGTTAAGGATCAAAAGCTTTTAATTACACTTGAAAAGAAACAGATTAACATTGAAGATATACTTAAGGGAAAAATCAGCAGTTCGCTTCAAAGTTTTATAAAAAATTTCTCTAATATAAAGAATATAGACTCCTCTACGAAAACTAGTGGTGAGAGTACAGGTTTAAAAACGAGTGAAAGCAGTAATCAATCAGGCAGCAGCAGTACAGGCATTAGCAAAAGTTCCGTCTCACAAGAAAGACAGCAGGCCTTAAATAGGTTATCAAGTGGTCTTAATGCGGCTTCAGGTGCGGTAAGTACAGGAGCTCAAAAGGCAGTTATATCGCAGATGATATCTGTTGTAAACAACATGAAGGATTCTTCATATAATCCTTATTCAGAAGAAAGCAGTGTCAGGGCTGCTTATGCAAAATTGTCTTCTGAAGAAAAAGCCGGACTAAAAGCTGCTTTAGCTTCTAATGTAGATTCATCTGCTGCAAGTATATTAAGCAGTATGATTGGAAATTAATTTGTGCAAAATTTAAGGAGGACTGTTTTAATGGAAGAAGAAACAACACTAGATCTTAGAGATTTCTATTATATATTGAAAAAGAGATTTAAAATCATAGCAATAGTAACAGTAGCTTGTACTTTACTGACCGGTATTTTAAGCTTTTTTATAATAAAACCAACTTATGAGTCAGGCGCTACTATAATAGTTGGAAAACCTCAAAGCAGCCAGAAATCCAATACTCAATATAATGACGTTATGATGTATCAAAATTTGGTAAAGACCTATGCACAAATTGCACAATCAAATGCCGTTATGGAAAGTGCATCTAATAAGATGAAAGGTTCCATGAGTGCAGACCAACTTAAAAAGGTTATTACGATTACACCACAGCAAGGCACACAGATTTTAGAAATAAAAGGACAGAGCAAAAGTCCATCTCAGGCGGTAAATATGGTAAATGCAGTATCAAATTCTTTTATAACTGAATCTAAAAGGGTATTTCCAACAGGTGGAGATATACAGATTATGGATAAGCCTCAGTTCCCCGATAAACCGGTAAAGCCTAAAAAGGTGCTTAATATGGCAATTGCATTCTTTATCGCACTTATAGGATCTATTGGTTTTTCCTTTATGATTGAGTACATGGACAACACTATAAAGACAGAAGAAGATATAAACAAGATTTTGGGAATACCTGTAATAGGAATAATACCAAAAGGAAACGTTTAGGCAATTCACAATTCACAATGCACGATGCACAATTGAGAGTTGAGAATTGAGAATTAATTGTGAACTGTGAATTGTGAACTGTGCATTGAATAAGGGTGGTGTAAAGTGTGATAGATATACACAGTCATATACTTCCGGGTATAGATGATGGATCAAAATCAATGGAAGATACTATGAAGATGCTGAGGCTTACAGAAGAAGATGGAGTGGAAACTATAGTGGCAACTCCCCATTTTTATAGAGGATATTATGAAAGAAGTTATAAAGATGTGCTTGAATTAGTAAATAATGTAAGACATTCGGCTAGTGAGGAAAATATAGCTGTAAATATTGTTTCAGCCCAGGAAGTATTTTTAGATAGACATACCGTTGAAAACTTTAAGTCAGGGAAAATAGGATGTGTTGAAGGAACTAATTACATGCTGGTAGAGCTTCCAATGGTGAATGTACCCAAAAATGCCCTAGACATTATATACGAGCTTGAAATAAGAGGAGTACATCCAATCTTAGCCCACCCTGAAAGATATACATATATAATAGATACGCCTTCTAAAATAAATGAATTTATTAACGAAAAATGCTTACTTCAAATAAATACGGGAAGTATTTTGGGTATCTTTGGGAAAAAAGTAAAGAAAACTGCAGAATTTCTCATAAGCAGCGGGGTGTGCAGCTTTATAGCTTCAGATTCTCATTCCACGGGAGGAAGATGTCCAGGCATCAGTAAAGCTTTAGAACAAGCTTCACGATTTAACAAGGATATAACAGGACAAGTACTAGATAATTGTAAAAAAATGCTGAAAAATGAAATAATACAGCAGCCGCAGGAAAGAATAAAACAGAGAAGGGGTATTTTTAGTTTTTTGAGAAAATAAATAAAAGTATCATCTGAAAGATAAATGGAGGAAGAGAATGCAAAAACCAGATATTATCACTGTAAAAAATCCTAAAGATCCTATTGCCGAAGCTTATAGGACACTTAGAACCAATATTCAGTTTTCTTCTTTTGATAAGAAGATACAGACTATAATGCTTACAAGTTCCGGTCCTGGAGAAGGAAAATCAACTACCTGCTCAAATTTGGCAGTTGTTATGTCAGAGTCCGGATCAAAGACTATCATAATAGATTGTGATCAGAGAAAACCAAGACTTCACAAGATATTTTTGACTTCAAATGAAGTTGGATTGTCAGATGTTTTGGTTGGAAAAGTTCAATTTGAAGAGGCTGTAAAGGAAACGGGTATAGAAAATCTCAACCTGTTAACTTCCGGTACGAGGCCCCCAAATCCATCAGAGCTTTTGGCATCAAAAAAGATGGAGAATTTTTTGCAGGATCTAAAGGAAAAATATGAATACATAATAATAGATACACCCCCTGTAGTTGCAGTGACAGACGCCCAGCTTTTGGCCCGTTATGCAGATGGATGCCTACTTGTAATAGCATCTTCCCAGGTAGAAAAGGAAGCAGCAGTAAAGGCTAAAGAACTACTTGTAAAGGTAAATGCCAATATATTAGGTTCAGTTTTAAATAAGCTGGAGATAAAAGAAAAAGGTTATTATGGTTATTATTACCACTATTATTATGGCAGTGATGGAACAAAGATTAAAAAAAAGAATAAGAGTATATTAAAGAAATTTAAAGGTTATAGACAGAGAGCAAAATAACATATTTTTAAAAAGAGGTTAGGATTCTAAGTTAGATATCTTGACCCTTTTATTTTTTTTGAAAAAATTTATAAATGCAAATTGTGTTAAAAAAATAAAATAAGGTGGTAAAAAGTCTTTTTAATAATGTATCCATATTTAATTCCAGTAAAATTAAAAATAGATATTTTTATAATATTTTTATAATATTGCATAAACAAGTTATATTTAAATCTTGTATATATTCTACTAAGGTATTATAATTAAAAACAAGGATGTCGCATTAATGAAAACGTGGACAAGATTATCAAAATGTATGCTGATCAAAATGTATGATTTTTAACATGGATTTAATAATTTAAATAAAAACATAGAATTAAGAGACCTTAATTCAGATGAAAAATTTATGAGAAGTTTAACTCAAGAACAAGGATTTAACTAAATTTCCCATAAAAGCGTTTGTTATCAGGTCTACTTTTTGCGACTTTTGTATGAGGAGGAAGGAATCGCATGACAGAGCTGCAAAGCCGACCTATAGAAGTAACAGTAGAAAATGAAAAAGAGTATAAAAAAAGTGCTGCTTACTATTTTGTTAAAAGAAGCATAGATTTAATTTTATCTTTTTTAGGTATAATTGCCTTTTCTCCTATGATGATGGTAGTGGCTATTGTAATCAAATTAGATTCTAAAGGATCAGCTATATTTTCTCAAACGAGAGTTGGGAAAAATGGAAAACTATTTAAAATGTATAAATTTCGCTCTATGGTAAATGAGGCAGAGGATCTTTTGGACAACCTTCGAAGTAAAAATGAAATGACGGGACCTGTATTTAAGATAAAAAAAGACCCGAGGATTACAAGGGTGGGCAAATTCATAAGGAGAACCAGTATTGATGAACTTCCACAATTGTTTAATGTAATTAAAGGGGACATGTCACTGGTTGGTCCAAGGCCTAATCTTCCACAGGAGGTAGTAAAGTTTACAAGTAATCAGAAGAAAAAACTTCTTGTAAAACCTGGACTTACGTGCTATTGGCAGGTAATGGGGAGAAGTAATATTGATTTTGATGAATGGATGAGATTAGATTTAAAATACATAAGGGACAGAAATACGATGCTGGACATAAAGCTTATATTTAAAACTTTAGGTGTATTCTTTGGAGATGAAAATGCAGAATAAAGGGTTTGAAGTTTTTTAAGCCTTTTTAAGTTTTGTTGTAAAGTAATACAAATTTTAGAGAATTAAAATCGTCGCATTGCCGCGTTTTGATTATCTAAATACCATATTGTAAGTTTAAGGTATTTTAATGCTTAAAATAATTTAGATATGAAACTGTGACCATTAATTTAGATTAAATAATAAAAATTAAAAGGGGAACATTAGATGGAAATATTAGAAAATAGTTTAAGCAATTTAGATATAATTGAAAATTTAAATGAAAATATTGATGAAAATAATATTAATAAAAGAGTATGTATATTCGGACAAGGATTTGTAGGATTACCCCTTACTTTAAGTTTTGCTTTTAGGGGATGCAAGGCTATAGGTGTGGATGTAGACGATATGTTGGTAGCCAATACCAATAAAGGATTAACACATCATACAGAAAAGTTCTATGAAGCGTCTATAAAGGAAATATTAAATATGCAGCTGCAGAGTGGAAGATATAAGGCTACAGTAGATGGAGCAGCAGCAGTACGAGAATGTAATAACATAATTGTGACTGTAGGTATTCCTATAAAAAATGGTAAATACATAATGGATTATTTAGAAAGTGCATGTATAACTATAGGACAAAATTTAAAAAAGGGTGATTTGGTTATTATAAGAAGTACGGTGATTCCAGGCACCACAGAAGAATTTATAATGCCAATACTGGAAAGAGAATCGAAAATGAAGGCAGGAAAGGATTTTTATCTTGCCTATGCTTCAGAAAGAATTGCGGAAGGAAAAGCTTTTGAGGAATTTGCCAATATGCCCACACTTGTTGGTGCTGTAAATCAAAATAGTTTAAACAGGGCAGCAAAGCTTTTATCTGTAGTATGTAAGGCTGATGTTATAAAGGCATCCTGTATAAAGGCAGTGGAAACTTGTAAGGTATTTGAAAATGTTCAGAGAGATGTAAATATTGCCCTGTCACAGGAATTTGCAAGATTTACAGAAGCACTGGGAATAGATATTTTTGAAGTAGTAAAATTAGCAAACACCCATAAAAGAGTAAATCTTTTGACACCTGGTCCTGGAGTTGGTGGATACTGCATACCTAATGCATATCATTATATAGCTCCAAAGGCAGAAAAAATGGATGTTAATATGGAAATATTGAAACTTGCCAGAAAGAAAAATGAAATAATACCTAAATTTATAGTAAATAAGTTAAAAGAACTTTTAAGAAAACAAGGTAAACAAATTAGAAATTCCAAAGTAGCAGTTTTAGGATTAGCTATGAAGGACTATTCTAACGATGACAGAATAAGTCCACCTATCGATATATGCAAATTACTTATAGATACGGGTGCACAGGTTAAGGCCTTTGATCCAGTAGTTCCTACAGAGTATGATTTTAAAGTAAAGTCAGAGAAAGAGGCCCTGCAAGATGCTGATGCAGTATTGATTTTGACAAAACAGTATGATATTAATTTTGATGATTATGAATACATGGCTAAGCTTATGAATGAAAAGCCGGTATGTGTAGATACTAAGGCAGTAGTGAATGCTGTAGAAGCTAGAAAATATGGTTTTTTGTATTGGAGGATATAGATGATTAAATGAATATTTCAATTATATGTCCACTTTATAATGCAGAAAAGTATGCAGAAAATTTAGATAAAAGTTTAAAAATGCAAAAAAAAGTTAATTTAGAATCTATAAATTATATCTTAACGGAAAGTATTGATGATACTGAAGTAATATTAAAGAAATTAAAAGCTAAATATACACAAGTTAGTAAAAAAGAATTTTCACATAGCCTAACAAGGGAAAAAGCTGCAATGGAATCTAAAGGAGATATTATTGTATTCATAACACAAGATGTAATAATTAGGGATGAATTTTGGTTGCATAATTTAACTAAAAATATAATAGGTGGTGAATGTGAAGCAGCTTTTAGTAGGCAAATTTGTGAAAGTAAAGGGATTGAAAAATACATAAGAGCTAGAAATTATCCTAAAGAATCAAGAATTGTATCTAAAAAGGATATAAATAGGTTAGGGCTTATGACATTTTTCTTTTCAGATGCATCGTCAGCTATAAGAAAAGATATATTTGAAGAGTTGAATGGATATGATAATAAGAAGTTAATTATAAGTGAAGATATGTATCTAGCATATAAGATAATAATGAATGATTATAGAATAAAATATTGTGCGGATTCTATAGTGATTCATTCGCATAAATTCACATTGAAACAATTGTATAGAAGATATTATGATACAGGTGTGTTTTTTAAGGAGAATAGCTATTTGCAAAAATATAACGCAAACGGAAGTGGACTTGCATTAACTAAATATGTTTTTAAGCAGTCAATTAAAAGTAGAGATTATAAGACACTTTTAAATATAGTACCTAATTTTGCAGCTAGGTTTATTGGTATGCAGATGGGGAAGATATAAAAATGAACAAGGCAAAGGAAAATAGATTATGAGATTAAAAAACATTGTGGTAGTGAATGATTATTCATATATAAATGGTGGTGCTTCAAAAGTAGCGATAACGAGTGCTGTTGAATTAAGTAAAGTAGGATTTAATGTTTGTTTATTTTCAGCAGTTTTACCAATAAGTGAAGAACTAAATAATAGCAAAGTAAAGGTTATAAGCATTAATCAGTATGACATATTAAATAATCCAAATAGATTATCAGCGTTTTTTCAAGGTATATGGAACAAGAAAGCTGAAGAAGAAATTTCGAAATTGTTAAAAACTTTAGATAGAGAAAATACTATTATTCATGTACATACGTGGACAAAAGCTTTGTCATCTTCTGTAATAAGAGTAGCAATTGAAAATAAGTTTAAAATAGTGATGACCTTACATGATTATTTTACTGTATGTCCTAATGGTGGATTCTATAATTATAATACTCAAAAAATATGTAATTTAGAACCAATGTCAAAAAAATGTATATTATGCAATTGTGATTCGAGACAGTATTACCATAAGATATGGAGAGTATTAAGACAAAATAAGCAAAATAAAAAGGGATTGCTACCTTGTGGAGTTAAAAATTATATCTATATATCGGAAATGAGTAAAAATATATTGGCTCCATTTTTACCTAAAGATGCAAATTTTTATTATGTAAAAAATCCTGTTGATATGGAAAAGAAAGATCCAGTAGATACAGCAAAAAATCAAGCATTTGTTTACATAGGGAGGTTAAGCAAAGAAAAGGGATGTCTACTATTTGCTAAAGCAGCAAAGGAACTTAATCTTTATGCTGTATTTGTTGGAGATGGTGAACTTAAAGATGAAATAAAGAATATTTATCCTGAAGCTAAAATTACAGGATGGGTGGATAAAGCTCAAGTGCAAAATGAACTTGAGAATGCTAGGACACTAGTATTCCCATCATTATGGTATGAGGGTTTACCATTAACAGTTATAGAGACTTTGTCATTGGGCGTTCCTGTTATAGTATCTGATACTTGTACTGCGCGAGAAGTTGTTAAAAATAATCAAACAGGATTATGGTTTGAAAGAGGAAGTTTAGAGGATTTGAAGAATAAGATTAAAATAATGATGGATGATAAGTTAGTTCAAAGTTATGGTAATAATGCCTATAAAGAGTATTGGGAACAAAGCTTCAGCTTAAAAAATCACATTGATGAGCTTGAAAAAGTTTATGAAGATATATTGGAAAGAGGATAAAGCATGAAAAAAGTATTAATGGCTGAGTATTTAGAATACAATAGTGATTTCAAGGTTGGCAATCATCATTATGCAGAGATGTTTGCTCAAAATGGATATGAAGTATTATGGCTATCTCCAGTATATAATTATATGACAAAGATTATAGATAAAAAACTTTATAATCAGAGGAAAAAGTTAAATGAAAAAAAATTTAAACAAATCGATAAAAATATATTTGGATATTCACCTTATTCTGTAGTATTGTATGGTAAGTTGCCATTATTAGATACTAAATTTGCGAATAAAATGAGTATTAAATTAACAATACCTAATTTGAATAGATCACTTAGAAATAATAACTTCCATAATGTTGATATATTATGGCTTACTAATCCGAAATATTATTATTTAACAAAGATGATAAAATACAAGAAATTAATTTATAGGTGTGCAGATGATGTATCTGAATTTAACCAAATGTGCAAGACAATATCCTATTTTGAGGAACAGATAATAAAAGATGCAGATGAGGTTTTTGTTACAGCTCATAGCTTATTGGAAAAAAAGAAACATTTAAGGAATGACTTAATTTATTTACCTAATGGAGTTGAATTAAATAATTTTGTTAGAGATAGATATGTTATGCCTAAAGAATTTGAAAATAATATGAGCAAAAAATGTATCTATGTGGGAGCAATTGATCATTGGTTTAATATAGAACTTGTAAAGAAATGTGTAGAGAATTTAAAAGATATTGATTTCTATTTTATTGGACCAGTGAAAATAGATTTATCGCCCTTAAAGGAATACAAAAATGTTTACATATTAGGAAAAAAAGATTATAAAGATGTACCTAATTATTTGTATTATAGTGATGTTTCAATAATTCCATTTGAAGTAAATGCGCTTACTGATTCAATAACACCGATAAAGCTCTATGAATATATGAGTGTAGGACTTAGTGTGGTTTCTACTAATTTTAAGGAAATGAAATATATAAATAGTCCAGCTTATGTTGCAAAGAATTATGATGAATTTTGTAATAGCATAATAAAAGCGATTGACAATAAAGAGAGAGATAGAAGTAAAAATATTGAATTTGCAAAAGAAAATACATGGGAGAAAAGATTTGAGAAAATATATAGATATTTATAGCAAATTATTTTTTAAATAATGGGCGTAGTTCAAAAATTGATATAATGCTATATAAATAAAAATGATCAATGCCGTAAAATAGCATGATTAAAAATAATAACATATCCATATTTGAACTACGCCAAATAATGAATTCTAAATGATATTGTATGAGGATGTTTTATATGTATTACTTGGTAAAATATAATGAAAATTGTAGATGATGCAGGAGAGTAATTTATGATAAAAAGGACAAATGGAATTTTTATAGATTTTTGTACATATTTATTTATTTTTTTATTTCTATTTTCAAATTTGCTTACAAGGGTTATGAATTATTATGGAATGAATATTAATTTAAATACACTTATTTATATTATTTTGAGTATATTATTGATGAACTTATTTTTTAGAATAAGCAGAGCTTTAGTTAAAAAATATTATTGGTTATTAATATTGATTATATTTTTTACTATTAATATATTTAATATTACATACTGTAACTTAGCATCTAATTTTGCGTCTACAAAAGATATAATAGTACCTTTTTTTATTTCTTTTGTAGCATTATATTTTAGAAATCAAATTGATAAACTGATAAATTATATAAATAAATTGTTTATAGTATTTATTTCATATGGGGTGATTCAGGAAATTGTTTGGTATAAATTTAATTCACTTTCAAATTTGTTACCATGGGATGATAGTTATATACAAGAAATGCTTGAACAAGGTGTTGAAAATGTATTTCAAACAGGAGGATTGCTAAGATTCTTTGGTGTAATGAACGCTTTTGTTGAGTATCAAATAGTAGCTATTGTTTTAATATCATTTTTATATTTATATAGATATAAAATTAGAAACAAAGTGTTATACTATGTTAACTTTTTCTTATGTAGTTGTTTCCTTATATTTTCATTAGAAAGATCACCAATAATAATGTTTTTAATAATAATGTTTTTTTTAAATTACAAGAAAGTGTTTGATCGTTTATTTTTAATTAAGACAATCCCAATTGCTGTAATATTAATTATAGGATTTAATTTATTCTCAAGTTCTTTTAAAAATAATCCCAATACACAAGGGGCTTATATGAGGATATATAATATTATAACTTTTAATCTTTCAGAAGATGACGCTATAAATGCAAGGAAGGAAGTGCAATGGGCTAATAGTGAAAATATAATTAAGAAACCTCAAACATTTTTTGGATTAGGTGGGGGAACAATTTCATCTGAAGGTGAAAGTATTGATAGAGAACATTATATAGGTCCACATAATAATATATTTGGTTATTATATAGCCTATGGTTTTTGTGGACTTCTATTATTTCTAATACTTCATATTGATTTATTGAAGAAATCGAAGAAATTGAACAGGGATTGTAAAATGTATATGTACGGTTTAATGTTAGCTTATTTAGCAATGGCTTGGTTTAATATGCCTTATTTATCTAAACAAGGTAGTATATATTTTTTAGTGATTTTTACAATTTTGATAGATAAGAATAATTATGAAATTTTAGATGAGCATAGTAATTAAAATAAGCATAGTAATTATTAGAGGTAATTATGAAAAACGTAATTTTAAAACTTCAAAAATTAAAAAAATTATCGGATAAGCAAATTTTTAAAAAATTAAATATGAAAATTTATTATAGGTGGAGAAAAAAAAAGATTACAAATAGGCCCATTACATTAAAAAACTCGTTTTTTTACAACTTTAGTTCGAGCTGTAATTTTTTATATGATTTTAATAATAAAAAACATCATATTGAGGAATTGCGGAAGTTAAATTTAGTTGATTCCATAGTTATATCAGCTAATAATATTTGCAATCATAAATTTGATTTGTTAGGTTCAGGGAAAAAGAATTTAGGGAAATTTATTCCATGGCATGAAGATTTTAAATCATCATTTAAATGGAAAAATAAATTTTATAAAGATATAAAAATTGTAGATTTATCAAACAATGTAGATGTAAAAGTTCCTTGGGAGCTTTCGAGGTTTCAGCATATATTTATACTTGGAAAAGCCTATTGGATAACTGATGATAAAAAATATGCTCTGGAATTTAAAGAAGAAATAGTTGATTGGATAAAAAAAAATCCTATTGAAATGTCTGTAAATTGGACGTGTACTATGGATGTTGCTATAAGGGCAGTCAACTTAATCTGTGGGTGTTTTTTCTTCGAAAAATCTAGTAGCATAGAAAATGAATTTTGGATTAAATTTAATAAGTTATTATATCTTCATGGTAGATTTATATTTAAGAATCTTGAAAATGAAGGGCAGTATAATGGAAATCATTATTTATCAGATTTAACTGGATTAATATGGCTTGGAATATATTTTGGAGATTTCATTGTAGAAGACGATGAGAAGGAAAACAATCCTAAAGATTGGCTTGAATTTGGAATTATGGAATTTGAAAATGAAATGAAAAATGAAGTAAATGAAGATGGAACAAATTATGAAGCTTCTACATCTTATCATGGACTTGTAACTGAATTATTTTTAATTACTACAATTTTATGTAATAAAAATAATATACATTTTTCAAAGGAATATATGCAAAGGCTTGAGAAAATGTGTGAATTTATAATGGATATAACAAAACCTAATGGATTATCACCAATAATAGGTGATGCAGATGATGGAAGGTTATTGATAGTGTCCAATTATGGAAGCTGGGAAAAAAGAGATTTTAGACATATTTTAGCTGTTGCAGGAGAGTATTTTGATAGGGACGATTTTAGGTATGCAGGTAGAGATTATATAGAAGATTCATTATGGATTATAGGAGATTTTAAAAGTCCTCAAGTAATACCTAAGCTATCATCAAAATTTTATAATAATGGAGGTTATTATATATTACGAAATGATAGAATTTATTGTTTAATAAGATGTGGAGAATTATCTTGCAGAGGTGAAGGTGGACATAGTCATAATGATCAATTGAGCATTGAGTTAAATGTTGATGGCGAGGATTTTATTGTAGATCCAGGAACTTATGTTTATACTTCTGATTATAAGATGAGAAATTTGTTTAGAAGTACAAAGATGCACAATACTTTACAAATTGGTAATTGTGAACAAAATGATTTTGATAAATATGATTTATTTTATATGAAAGAACAGAGCTTTGCAAAGTGTATAAAGTTTAATGAAACTATGTTTTTAGGAGAACATTATGGGTATAAGAAAAAATGTAATGTAGTTCATCAAAGAATGATAAATTTACATGAAAATGAATTAAATGTAGAAGATAAACTTATAGGAAGTGAAATTAAAAATAAAGTTTGTGTAAATTTTATTCTTGATTATGGTGTAAAGATTATAGAGCAAAAAAATGGAATTGAATTAATTAAAAATAATAAAAAGGTTTTGGTTGAATTTAAAAATCCTTATAAGACAAATGATACTTATTTATCTTATGGTTATGGACAAAAATTAAAGACCAAGAAAATCAGCATTCAATTAGAAGAGTGTTGTAACAAGCTAAAATTTATTTGTTACTAAGGAGTGAACAATTTGAAACAGGTGTTAATAAAACAAGGGCAGGCAATAGTAGATAATATACCAGCGCCTGTAGTTTCAGATAATGGTGTTTTGGTTAAAGTATTGTATTCCTGTATTAGTGCAGGAACAGAAATGATGGGTGTTAATGAATCGGGAAAGTCTATTATAAAAAGAGCAATGGAACAACCTGAAAAAGTGAAAAAAGCTTTAAATATGTTTAAGAATCAAGGAATTAGTTCAGTATTAAATAAAGTTAAGGATATGGAATCAGGGAAGCCTACAGGTTACAGTACGTCAGGAATAGTAGTAGGCTTAGGCAAAAATATTAAGAATTTAAAAATAGGTGATAGGGTAGCTTGTGCAGGGGCAGGACTTGCCAATCATTCAGAATACATAGATGTACCAAGGAATCTTGTTATGAGAGTACCCGATAAGCTCAATATGGATTTAGCATCTACAGTTACTGTTGGTGGTATTGCTATGCAGGGAGTTAGAAGAGCAGATTTGAGACTTGGAGAAATTGCAGCTGTAATTGGAATGGGAATAATGGGACAGCTTTCAGTACAAATGTTAAAAGCTTCAGGATGCAAAGTTATTGGAATAGATGTTGATGATAGAAGACTAGGTATTGCAAAAAAAACAGGATGTGATTTTGTCATAAATTCTTCTCAGGTGGATGTAATTAAAGAAGTAGATAAAATCACAGAAGGCTATGGAGCTGACGCGGCAATAATAACAGCAGCAGCAAATTCAAATGAAATACTTTCTGAGGCTTTTAATATATGTAGAAGAAAGGGTAGAGTTGTACTTGTTGGTGTTGTTGGAGATGAATATAAAAGAGATGACATGTATAAAAAAGAATTGGATTTTATAATTTCAACTTCTTATGGCCCTGGAAGATATGATCCAAATTATGAAGAGAAATGCATTGATTATCCTTACGCATATGTGAGATGGACTGAAAATAGAAATATGGAGGAATATTTAAAACTTTTATCAGAAAGTAAAATAGATTTAAAACCGCTAATTGAAAGAGTATATTCTATAGATGAAGCACCAAAAGCTTATAATGAATTAAAAGATTCCAAAGATAAACCACTTATTATACTATTAAAATATAGTCAAGAGAATAAAGATAATATAGAAAGAAAAGTTTATGTAAATAGTACCAAAGCAGTAAAAAAGGATGGTAAAATAAATGTTGCAGTAGTAGGCGCAGGTGGATTTGCTAAAGGAATGCATCTCCCAAATTTGAAGAAGTTAGATAATATATATAACATTTATGCTATTATGAGTAGAACAGGAACTAATGCAAAGGCAATAGCAGAACAATATGGTGCTAATTATGCTACTACAGATTACAGTGAAATATTAGATGATTCCAATGTAGATATGGTTATGATCTGTACGAGACATAATCTCCATGCAGATATGGCAATTGAAGCAATTAAAAAAGGTAAGGCAGTATTTGTAGAGAAGCCTATGGCGCTTAATGAAGAAGAAATGAATAAAGTACTGGAAACCATAAATGAAACTAATGTACCGTATACTGTAGGCTTTAACAGGAGATTTTCGAAATATGCAGTTGAGGTAAAAAATCATATTACAAATAGAATAAATCCTATGATAATAAATTATCAGATGAATGCTGGGTATATTCCACTAGATCACTGGGTACATACGGAAGAAGGTGGAGGGCGTATTATAGGAGAAGGATGTCATATATTTGATTTATTTAATTATTTTACGAATTCAAAAGTTAAAAGTGTATCTGTAGATAGCATTGATTGTAAAAGCAAGAATATTTCCCAAAGAGATAATGTAGTAGCTACATTGAAATATGAAGACGGTTCATTATGCACGCTTATATATACATCTCTTGGGAATAGTAATTACTCGAAGGAATTTTGCCAAATTTATTGTGATGGTAATATTATAACTATAGATGATTATAAAAAACTTAATGGTTATGGTATTAAATTACAAAATATAGAAAGTAAAACTCCGGAGAAAGGACAATATGAAGAACTTATAGAATTTGCAAAGGCAATAAAAAGTGGGAAAAATTATAGTATACCACTTTGGCAACTTAAACAGGCAAGTGAGATAAGCTATTCGGTGGAGCGGGAGTTGAGAAAGTGAAAGGTTATAGTATTGCAATAATAGGTGGATATCCTCCACCTATTGGTGGTATATCAGTTCATGTAGAAAGATTAATAAGAAAGCTAGATAGCAAGTCTATGGATTATATACTATATAATACATCAAAAAATAAAATTAAAACAGATTATAATATATATAATGTTAGCAATTTGAAATTATGGTTAATAAAATATTTTTTCTGTTGTAGAGATAAAATTATTCACTGTCAAGAGAAAAATTGGTATTTAGTTTTTATTTTATGTTTAATAAAGAAAATTCATAAATCTAAATTAGTATTGACATTACATAGTTTTAGAGAAAACATCGAAAAGTTTGGTTCACTAAAGAAATTATGTTTTTATTATTCTATAAAAAATGTAGATTGTTTTATAGCAGTTGGTGAAAGTGAAAAAAATAAATTAGTTACATATGGATGCAAGGAAAATAAGATTTCAGTAATACCAGCGTATATTAATCCTGAATATAAAGAAACTGATGATAAATTGATTCCTGATTGTGTATGGAATTTTATGAAAAAAAATGATTTTAATATTGTTGCAAATGCTTTTAAAATATCATTTTATAAAAATCAAGATTTATATGGTATAGATATGTGTATAAAATTATGTTTTAGACTAAAAAAGTATTTTAAGAATAAAAATATAGGTTTTATTTTTTGCTTGCCAGATATAGGAGATTATCAATATTATAGTAAATTAAAAAATAAAATAAATGAATTAAAGATTGATAACCAATTTCTAATGATTAATGAGAAGTTACCTTTATATCCTATACTACAAAAGAGTCATATATTTTTACGTCCAACTAATACTGATGGTGATGCAGTTTCTATAAGAGAAGCTTTAAATTATAAAGTTCCTGCTATTGCAAGTGATGTTGTTATAAGACCTAAAGGAGCAATTCTATTTAAAACAAGGGATATGGAAGATTTCTATAACAAAACTGTTGATGTTATAGAAAATTATAACTTATATAGTGAAAAATTAAAAAATATAAAAATAGAAGATAACTCAGAAAAATTGTTAAATATTTATAAAAAGCTATCAAATTTATAAAAAAATATTGGGGAGATGTTTATGAAAGTATTAGTAACAGGTGGAGCGGGATTCATAGGTTCACATATCGTAGATATGCTTATTGATAAAAATTATGAAGTTTGTATTATTGACAATATGTCTCATGGTAAAAAAGAAAATGTTAATAGTAAGGCTACATTATATAAAATGGATATTAGAGATTCTAAAGTAATTGATATATTTCAAATAGAGAAACCAGATTATGTTATTCATGAAGCTGCACAAATATGTGTTAATAATTCAATAATTAATCCCATAGAGGATGCTGAGATAAATATTATAGGTACAATTAATGTTTTAGAAGGATGTAAGGTTGCTAAGGTTAAAAAGATAATTTATCCGGCATCTGCAGCTATATTTGGGAATCCTAAATATTTACCTATAGATGAAAATCATCCTCTTGATATGATATCGCCTTATGGTGTATCAAAACATACTGTTGAACATTATTTAAGTGTATATAAGCATCTTTATGGAATAGATTATGTATGTTTAAGATATTCAAATGTATATGGACCAAGGCAGGATTCATCAGGAGAAGGTGGAGTTGTTTCAATATTTTGTGATAAATTAAGAAAAAGAGAGACTCCTATAATATATGGTGATGGGAAGCAGATAAGAGATTTTGTGTATGTGAGAGACGTGGCAAGAGCTAATATAATGGCTCTAGAATCTGGAAAATCAGGAATATACAAT
>ENA-UOOE01001230-UOOE01001230.1-fermentation-metagenome-genome-assembly--contig:-NODE-1230-length-22182-cov-3.883807_pt1 | contig 22182 bp, 24 predicted proteins | sample MGYA00245776_ERZ724021 | MGnify/ENA primary metagenome ERZ724021 (study PRJEB28704, sample SAMN03018321) | fermentation metagenome | biome: anthropogenic terrestrial biome; feature: soil; material... | reverse complement strand
CACAATATGCACAGGCACATCTGCAAAAGCTAGAAAATTCAATGATAGCTCTTATCTGAACTTTATTTCCACAGTATTCTTCAGTTATTTCTTTTGCCTCATTGAATAGATAACTTACCTCATTCTCATTTAGTTTTAATAATATTACCATTTCATCTTGTGATAAGACTTCCCCTAAAGCTGCTTTATCAATTATTTCTTTGTAATTCATAAATGTACTCCTATATTATTTCTTTGTCATGGCAGATTTAACATTTACTCCAGTAACTTTTCCAAGCTTTCCTGTCATAGCGCTTATTTCGTCTGAAGTTCCGTCCACAATCAATGAAATTACACTTATTTCTTTTTCTTTATAAGGTATTCCCATTCTTCCAACAATTATATTTGCAAATTGGTGAAGGATTTCATTTACTTTATTTGCACTTTCAAATTCTTCTACTACAATGCCCACTACCCCTACTCTTTTCTCCATATCCATGATTCAATTCCTCCTATGCATATCACTAAAAGCAAAAAACCTTCCGGCAAAAACTGGAAGGTCTATATATCACAATGACATTTCATTTAAAAGTTATATACTCTATGTAATATATTTATATTTTCCTTCCCTTTTGCTTAGAATTTTCCTTACAATTAGGTTATATTTTTTCATTAAATCTCTTTTATCGGAAACACCAATAAATGGGATACATATTAATTATATTTTTATATACCAAACTTGTCAACTATGTATGTACAATTAAAATCTAATAATAAAGCTTTCTTTAAACACAAGATGAATAAACAGCATAATAATCAGAATAAAGGCTAAACTTCTATGAATCTTAACCCAATTACCCCTTACATTTTTATTAATATAAGTTCCATAAATACCAAGTAAGAAAACAATCCACATAGTACCTGCTGCTATTATTCCTGTTATAGAAAGTCCTTCTACATTAAACATTATAATAAAATGAACTATAACTGCTATAGAGCCTATAATACCAAAGTATCTATGATATTTCACAACAAATCTCATAAGTATTCTATAATAATTTACAAACTTTTTTTTATCTTTACTTAGTTTTACAATGTATTTTTTATTAATATACTTTATAAAAAAATTTAATAAGGCACCCCCATATCCTATTGCGCTTATCCAGCCAAAAAATCCTGCCAAATCTTTCATACTATTTCCCCCATTACAAAATTATATTCGTATTATATCACTTTATTATCTAAAACACACTATTTAAAAGAGCTGGTATTACACCAGCTTTAAGAAAATATTACCCTATCACTTAACTCTTCCTTAATTTTTAAATCACCAAAATGATCTAATAGTTTTTCTACTGTTAATTTTTTCTTTTCATCACCATTAAAGTCAAAAGTTACATTACCCCTATGCATCATTATTAATCTATTTCCCAAATTTATAGCATAGTTTAAATTATGAGTTACCATTATTGTAGTTATATTATTTTCATTTACTATATCTTCAGTTATCTTTATTATCTTTTCTGCAGTTTTAGGATCTAATGCTGCAGTGTGCTCATCTAGTAATAGTAATTTAGGTTTCTTCATAACAGACATAATAAGTGAAAGTGCCTGTCTTTGTCCTCCAGATAAAAGTCCAACCTTATTATTTAACTTATCTTCTAACCCTAAATCTATTTCCTTTAACATACTGCGAAATAATTCTATATTCTTTTTATCTATGCCAGAAGTTAATCCAAATCTTTTTCCCTTATTATATGCCATAGACATATTTTCTAAAATAGTCATATTTGACGCTGTCCCCATAGATGGATTTTGAAATACTCTTCCTATGTGCTCTGCACATTTATATTGAGGAATCTTATTTATTTCCACTCCATCTAGTATTATCTTGCCACTATCTTCTTTTATAGATTGAGATATTATATTTAATAGAGTTGACTTTCCTGCTCCGTTACTTCCTATTACAGTAATAAAATCTCCTTCATTGACAACTAAATTAAATCCCTTAAAAATTGTTACTTCGTTTATTGTATTCTTATTAAATGCTTTCCATAGATTTTCTATTGCTAGCAATGTTTTCACCCCCCAAAGAAGACTTTTTACCGATTTTAAAATTAAACTTTTTATTATTAAGCAAAAGAGCTATTACAACAATAATTGATGTTATAAGTTTTAAATCAGTAGGAGGTAGACCAAGTTTTAATGCTAATGCTACTGAAGCTTTATAAATTAATGCACCTATTATAGTTAAAGTAGTTCCATTTAAAATACTGCCTTCTTTAAAAATTGAATTTCCCATAATTATTGCTGCTAAGGCCATTACTACTGTACCAGCTCCCATTCCTACATCTGAAAATCCTTGATATTGGGCCATTATTGAACCTGACATAGCTACAAGACCATTAGATATCATTAAACCTAAAACCTTGATTTTATCCGTATCAACAGCTAAGGAAGTAACTAATTCTTCATTATCCCCTACAGCTTTTAACATAAATCCTAATTTAGTATTTAGAAATAAATCTAGTAGTATTTTAGATATTACTGCAAATATAAGAATAACTGCTAAAGACATAATATTTCCTGAAAAAATTGTGTCTTTACCAAATAAAGGAACATTCGATTTCCCCATTATTCTTAAATTTATAGAGTAAAGTCCTGTCATAACTAAGATACCTGATAATAAATTTGTTATTTTTAATTTTACATGTAATATTCCTGTTACCATTCCTCCAATAGCACCTGCTGCAAAGGACATTACACAAGCCAATAATGGATTTATTCCTTTCATTAAACATAGAGCTGTTACAGCAGCCCCTAAAGGAAATGTGCCATCTACAGATAAATCTGGGAAATCTAAAATTTTATAAGTTATATAAACACCCATAGAAGCTATGGAAAATATGAATCCGCCTTCTAATACATTTATCAAAATATCCATTATTTTACCCCTCCCTGTACCTTTTCAGATTTCTCAAATATATCCTTTGGCACTTGAATATTCAGCTTTTTAATAGCATCTTCATTTATAACTAACTCCATATCTTTCAAATTACCAACAGGTATTTCCTGGGGAATATTCCCATCTATTATTTTTACAGCTGCTTCTGCTGTTTGTAATCCTAGTTTATAATAATCTATACCTATTGTTGCAATAGCACCTGACACCACATGGGCTCTTTCTCCCCCAAATATAGGTATATTTTTGCTATAACAAGTATTTACTAACAGTGGAATTGCAGATGCCACTGTATTATCTGTAATTAAATATAATACATCTATTTTATTTATAATAGAATTCAAAGATTGAGGTATATCATTGACATTTGTAATTCCTGTGGAGATTACATTCAAATTAAATTCCTTGGAAATAGTTTCTGCCTCTTCTAATTGAATTTCAGAATTGCTTTCGCTGGTATTATAGATAATTCCTATATTTTTAGCTTTAGGTATTAATGTTTTTAATAGTTGAAATTGTTCTTTCATAGGAATTTTATCTGAGGTTCCAGTTACATTAGTTCCAGGCTTTTCTATGGATTTTACTAATCCTGATTTTACTGGATCTGTTACTGCGGTAATCAATATTGGTATATCCTTTGTGGCATTAAATGCTCCTTGAGCTGAAGGTGTTCCAATGGCAAATATTAAATCTTCCTTATTGGATACAAAATTCTTGGCAATATTTTGAGAAGTTTGCATATCCCCTTGAGCATTTTGATAATCAATTTTTATATTTTTACCTTCCTCATAACCCTTATCCTTTAATCCTTGGATAAAGCCTTTTCTTGCAGAATCTAAAGCGGGATGTTCCACAATTTGAGTTATACCAATTTTTAGTACCTTTTTGTCCTGAAGTGATTTTTCTGATCCTTGAGCTTTTGAACAGCCCATAAAAAATGAAGTGCTCAATACTAGTGAGAGTAATACTCCCACTTTTTTCTTTCCTACCATACTACCATCCTCCTAAAATATTAAATTATAAAGATATAAAAAACTCTCCATAGGGAGAGTTTGTATACTAAATAAACCTTAATTAAACAAAATTAAAGTTAACTTCCATATTCCCTACCTAACTACCATACTACGTTTTTTAACTATACTGCTAAACCTTTTAGAACTACCATACTACTAAATAAATTAAGTATATTTAGTATAGATTTTATTATATCTCTCATATTTTGTCAATACATTTTTTTATTTTTCTAATATATATCTGGTATAGAACGATGTCCTAACCCTATTACTACTTCATTTAAGTGTAGAAGTCCTATACTCATGAATAAACATACACTTAAATGTTCACCACATCTAGCTATACCTATCTTTCCTCCAACATTTAAACCATTTGCTTTTATGGATACCTGCATTATTGCCTCTCTTGTTGCCCCTACAACAGCTCCGTCATGAACATGGCAATCCTTTATAAGTCCACATCTTTTTGATGCCACCAATGCCCTCTCCACTATTTTAGTTATAGAATCATTTAAATTTCCACCTACATCTACCGCTACAGTTCTTATATCTCTCTTTTTGAAATTTTCTTCTAACATCTTTTCATCTTCTCTAGATGAAATAGCCATTTGAATAGAAGCCTTTGCTACATCTACACTTTCAATTTTCATTCTAAACCCTCCTTAATATTAAGCTCCGCTATTCTTCCTTCTTGTTTATATTTTATCATAAAACAAGCATGTATTAATAATTTCTTCTGTAACTTTTAAATTTCTTTCTAAAATAAATATACATTAAAATACCATCTACAGCCCACTGCAAGTTTGTTATCCACCAAACATAGGTAACAGGCTTTTTGAGATAATATATAAAATAAAACATTAAAGGTAATCTTATACACCAACCAGTAATTAAAGAAATAGTAAAAGTAGTTTTAGCATCTCCTGTTCCTTTCAAGGCTCCACAAAAAACATTAGAAATAGCTATAAAGGGTTGTTCAATAGAACCTATAAGCAAACATGCTGCAGTGAGATGTATAACTTCCCTTTCTTCACCATTTATAAAGACTTTAGCTAAAAAATTTGGCATAGTAATAAATATAATAGCAAAGAACATTATAATTCCCAAAGAAAATAAGCAACATTTATAAGCATATTTTTTTGCACCTTTAACATCTCTTTCCCCTACCTTCATTCCTACTAGAGTTGTAGCCGCAATACCTATAGCAATGCTGGGCATAACTGAAATGCCTTCTATGTTATTTGCAATTTGATTAGCTGCAAAGGATGCAGAACCTAAACCCATAATCATTGATGTACATATTAATCTACTTATACTATATGCTGCTTCCTCAAAAAAACATGGCATTGTGATAAAAAGTACTTTTTTAATTTTTTCATAGCTGCATCTTATTTTAAATTTAACCTTTATATTAAAGTTTTTTATTACATAAGAAAATAAATATATCATTCCAAAAAATTGAGCTAAAAGTGTAGCCATAGCAGCACCAATGACTCCCAAATCTTTAAACAATATGCCGAAAACCAATATAAAATCAAAAAATATTTTGCTTACAGAAATAATTATGGATACTCTAAATGGAGTCTTTGTATTTCCAACTCCTCTTAATATAGAATTTAAAATATTCACAAATAAACTTGGTAATAAAGACAATGCTGCTATTTTTATATAAATATCTCCATATTCTAATACTTTGCCATAGGCTTTAAAAAGCTTTAAAATTTCATTGCTAAATCTATAAAGAACAAAAGTACAAATGGAAGCTATAATAATACCAATTTTAATTCCTATGGAAGCATATTCTTCTGCACTTTTTATATCCTTTCCTCCTACGCTTCTAGCTATTAATGAGGTTACAGCTATTCCAAGTCCTGAGGAAATTAAAATATTATAAAAAGTATTTATAATTTCATTGCTCAAAGTCACTGCGCTTACCATTTTATTTCCGCCAAAATTTCCTATCATCATTATATCAAATATATTCATAAAATTATAAACTACCATTTCTGCAATTACAGGAAGGGATATATCTATCACTTCACTTAACACATTATTATTTTTCATTTTTGCATCCCTTCTAAATTGTATTTCATTCCATTACTTAAATATATTAACATGTTAACTTTTTTAACATAGTATTTTAGAAATTACCATACTATTAAACCTTTAAAATAAAGTTTTTAGGTAACAATATATAAAGATAATGTAATATTTCAATTGTTATTTTAGGAGGTGCCTATTTACTAATGAAAAATTGGCATAAAAACAAAACCTGGATTATCTTAATTATTTCATTTATTCTATATTGCAACTTTTATATAAATTCGGGTACTGCTGCTACTTTAGCTCCATCAGCCTCCATCGATAAAGAATTACTAAAAGAAGAAATTCAAAAAATATACAACAAGCGTTCAGAAGAATTCATAAATGGTGATCTAAGTTCTTTGCCACAATACTTTGACACTTCACAAAGATATGGTAAGTGGGCACTAGAACATGAAGTACAAAGAGTAAAATATTTAAGATCTTGGGCTTATCAAAGGGGAATAGTTTTTACTAATGTAAATTCCTCTGTGCTATTGTATAAAACCTATACAACTAAAAATGGTATTAGACTATCTTTAAAGGAACTTTATAAATTTGATTATATTTACAAAGATGACGAACAGCCTGTAACAAATTCATTTGGCGTAGGTATAAGACATACTGTTGATTTGGTCAAAAAAGGTGATAATTGGGTTATATATACTGATTGGTATACAGACTGCTTTGAAGATGGACTAAAAGCCTACACTGGAGATATAAAGGAAATTGATCTTTCTAGAGAAGAAATATATACTATGCCAAATTGTCCAAGGGAAATAAAAACCAGTTATACTGGTAGATATAATAGAATTAAAGCGGCGGAATATGCAGATAAATATTCCGGAGCTTCCCTACAGGAAGGTACAGATTATAAATACAATAGAAAATATAAAGACTTCAATGGTATTGGCGGCGATTGTACCAACTATGCCTCACAAGTATTGGGTGATAAAGAAGCCGGCGGATTAAAATTTGATGGGACCTGGCATTGCACCTATCATCCATTTGGAGGCGGCGAAGGCAGTAGAGCTTTTGTCAATGCAGATGCTTTTAGAGACTATTTAGTGTATAGTGGTAAAGGGCATTTGATAAAAAAAGGAGATTTTAAGCAGGTGGCAATTCCCACTGAAGCTCATCCCTGCGGTATAGTACAAAAACTAGAACTTGGTGATTTAATTTGTTATGCAAAGGGGCATGACATAGATCATTTTGCGGTTATTACCGCATGGGATTCCCATGGATATCCATTGATAAATTCTCACACTACAGATAGATATCATGTACCATGGGATTTAGGTTGGGGTGATAAAAATATATTCTTTCATCTAGTTCACATAAGATAAATATATAATAACAAAATAGGCAGAAGGTTAATCTGCCTATTTAAATTAAACTATTTTAGTTGTCCAATCCTCGCAATTCCATATATCTGTCACTACATCTCTATAAAACTCTGGTTCGTGGCATACAAGCAGTATAGTTCCTTTATTTCTTGTTCAAAATAACCCATGTATTGGTAATCTCCAAGCTCCACTTGGCCAGAAACAGGCTTTATTTGTCCAAGTAAGCTTTTTAAAAGTGTTGACTTACCAAGGCCGTTTGCTCCTACTAAAGCAATCTTTTGTCCTCTTTCCATGTAAAGATTTAATGGCTTTGTCAATGGCTCATCATATCCTATAACTAAATCCTTAGTTTCAAAAATCATCTTACCAGCAGCTCTAGCTTGCTTAAAGTTAAATTGCGGCTTTGGCTTTTCCGCTGTAAGTTCTATTCTATCAATCTTATCAAGCTTCTTTTGTCTAGATTTTGCCATATTAGCAGTAGCAACATTAGCCTTATTTCTAGCAACAAAGTCCTCCAGCTTATCTATTTCCTTTTGTTGTCTATCATAAGCTGCCTCTAATTGAGCCTTTTTAAGCTGGTATAATCTTTGGAATTCATTATAATCTCCAACATATCTTGTTAGTCTTCTATTTTCAATATGATAAATCAAATTAATTACACTGTTTAAGAATGGAATATCATGAGATATTAGCAAAAAGGCATTTTCATAATTTTGAAGATATCTCTTTAACCACTCTATATGCTCCTCATCCAAATAGTTTGTAGGCTCGTCTAGAAGTAATATATCCGGATTTTGAAGTAATAGCTTACCTAAAAGAATTTTGGTTCTTTGTCCACCAGATAAATCTGAAACATCTTTATCAAGTCCCAAATCTAAAAGTCCTAATCCTTTTGCCACTTCTTCTACCTTAGCATCTATAATATAAAAGCCATTATGATCTAGCATGTCTTGAACTACAGCAGTTCTTTCAAGAGCTTTATTCATCTCGTCTTCATTCATGTCTCCCATACTGCCATAAAGTGTGTTCATTTCTGTTTCAAGATCAAAAAGGTATTGAAATGCACCTCTTAATGCTTCTCTAATTGTCATACCCTTAATTAATGAACCATGCTGATCCATGTAGCCTACTCTAACATTATTTGACCAAATAACTTGTCCTTCGTCTGGCATAAGATTATCTGTTATTATGTTCATAAATGTGGATTTTCCCTCGCCATTAGCTCCAATAAGGCCAACATGTTCGCCTTTTAGCAATCTAAATGAAACATCTTCTAATATAGCTCTATCACCAAAGCCATGGCTAATATTTTTAACAGTTAAAATACTCAATATCTATCTCTCCTTAAATTTTAGAGTAAAGTTACACTTTTTTATATCTTATGAAATATTCTTTCTAAAGCCCCTTCCTTCTACTTCAGATACATCTATTATTGATATAAAGGCATTTTCATCTATTTCCCTTACCATTTGTTTTAACTGAGGCAGCTGAGATAAGGATACAACACAGTAAAGCACCTTTCTGCTTTTATTGGTATAGGCACCTTCTCCATATAAAAAAGTTACACCTCTTTTTATATTTTCCATAATACTTTTGCTTACTTCTTCTTCCTTATCTGTGATAATTAGAATTAATTTATCTCTGTCAAATCCCTTTATAACTATATCAATCATGTAAGAAGTAATATACATGGATACCAAAGTATACAAAGCACTTTTTATTTCAAATATAAAAGCTCCGATGATTACTATAACACAATTTACACCAAAAGTTATTTTACCTATATCAAGGTTCTCATTTTTTTTCTTTAGTACTGAGGCAACAATGTCAAAACCGCCCGTAGATCCATGATTACTAAATGCCATACCAATACCTGCTCCAACTAGTACTCCGCCATATATACATAATAATAAGGGATCATCTATGAAAATTAAGTCTTTTAATGGGGTTGTAATAATAAGCATAATAGAAAAAGATATAGTCCCTATGATTGTAAATACTGTAAACTTTCTATTCATCTTTTTGTAACTCAGATATAAAAGGGGAATATTTATAGCAAATACCGTATATCCTGCAGGTATTTTAAAAACATACTGTATTATTAAGGTAATACCAGATACTCCTCCACTAAGAAGCTTTGCATTTACTAAAAACACATTTATACCAATTGCTGATATTAAAGTCCCAAGTATTATTAAAAGTATATTTTTTGCACTTTTTTTATTGATGTAGTCACTTAATTTCGAATAATCCATCCTCTAATCCATCCTCCTTTACCTTTTTTGTAATGTTAATACTGCAATATTATTATACCCTTTAAATTAAAATACATATTTTAATAATATTACATTTTATTTGGGAAGGAAACAGTAATTTAAAAATTTTATTAAATGCAATTTGTGTCAGTATATTAAAGGTAACATATATTAATATTGTGAGTAATAATTTAATATTTAGAGAGGCGAATTTATGTTTTTTTGTCCACTTTTTACACCAACACTTTTTAGGGTTAATCCTCCTATAACCTATATAAGATTTCTACATGCCATACCTAGTGCGTTAAATATTGATATTTATTTAAATGATAGACTTATGGCAAGTAATCTTTCTTTTAAAAAATTTACTGAATATTCACCTATAGCACCAGGCTATTATACCCTAAAAATATTTGTTTCTGGCAAAACTTCAAATCCCATTATAGACACAAGCTTTTTTGCTACTCCAAATAATATTTTTACTGCAGCTGCCGCAGGTAATCTAAACAATATTCATTTAAAGCTCATAGAAGATACACCTATGACTATAGTTCCTGGTACAACCATGATTAGATTTATACATCTTTCTCCAGACACTCCTACTGTAAATGTAGCTTTAACAAGTAGAGAAGGTATAACCTTTAACAATGTTTCCTTTGGTGAAGTTACTAATTATCAGCAAGTAAGTCCTGGGCATTATGGAATACAAATAACAGCAGCTCACTCAGGCAGTGTAATTTTAATAGTGCCAAGTACGCCCTTTGGTCCTAATAAATTTTACAGCATTTATGCAGTTGGCCTATCCGCTGGTAATCCTCCATTACAAGTATTGCTTCCACTAGATGGCAACAGTTACTTAAAAGTTTAAATATAAAAGCATATGGTTCTAAACACCATATGCTTTTGCCTATATATATTGATTTGCTGCGCAAGCCCAATCTTTTGTTATTTCTCCCATATCTTCTATAGCTATGGTTACATCATTTTTTTCTATTTTTTTATTGGATAGTTTTTTTACTTCCCCAGGAGGGTTTATTAGTGACAAAGATTCTTCTGCCCCTGTGAGCACCCACAATGTTTTACTATTTATAGGTTTTATGCTAAGTTCTCTTTCTCCAATGCCATCTGTAAAATATATGAGAAGATGATTTCTTAATTTTTTTTCGTATATATATTGAAATACTGGTGAAAAGGCAGTTGCCCCTCTGGTATCCACCTTGGCCTTAATATCCCTAATACCCTTTACTCTATACGCCCTTCTAATTGCATCATCACACTCAATTATGGTTATTTCACAAGGATGATTTTTTACTATAGCAAATATTTCTATCATAATCTTTTCTATTTCCCTATCAGTTATACTTCCACTTATATCTATAGCTACTAATATCTGAGCCACATGATTAGATAGCTTACCTCTAAGATCCAATCTATCTGGCTGTCTCCTATCTTTTCTTGTTATAGTCTTTTTATATCCTACAGGCAGTGTACCTATAATCTTTTTAAGATACTCTGCCCAGGATATTTCTGGTCTTTCATTTAGATCCTTTAAAGTTTTTTTTAGTGATTCAGGCATTTTACCTCTATTAGCATTATTTGCAGTGTTTTTAGTAAGCTCCTTTAATTCTTCAAAATTATAGTCATCTTTAGATTCTCTCCAAATATCATGTGCCTTCCATATTTCATGTTTTTTCTCATATTTCCTTGAAGCCTCCACATTTTTTCTCTCTAAAATTTCTGGGCCCTTTTCATCCTTCAATTTTTCCATTGCTTTTTGCAATTCTTCAGCATAGTACTCAGCATTTCTTTCATATTCTAAGTTTGCATTAAAGGATAATTTAATGTTTTCAATAGTAGAGCTCCATGATGGTAGGTGCTGAATATATTGATTTATAGATATATCTAATGCAGTATTAACTACAAAATCACTATATTTTTTTCTCATTTCCTGTCCTCTTTTAACATGATTAAACATAATATGGTATATTTCATGTTTTATCAAAGCCTTCATTTCTTCTAAATTACATTCTAGAAAAATACATGGGTTAAAATGAAGAATAAAATGTGATAAAGATACTGTAGTGCCAATGGCAGTGGCCATATTTAAATCTATCTTTCTCTTCATTTGTATAGTAAAAAGAGCAAAAAAGTTATCCTCATCCTTCATTAATGAAAAAGTACACAGCTCTACTAATTTATAAAACTTCTGAATAAATTCCTTATTTAAAGTTGGCTCTTCTCCCCAACTGTACACTTCCTTTAATAAATTTTTTCTTAAAACCTCAAACTTACTATTTTCCTCCATAATTCTTCCCTCTAATCTTCTATTTGTTCATACATTGAAAAATATCCATTAACAAAGGTTTCATTCATCATAAATTCTTTATAAAGGTTATCTCCATAGTTGAATTTAATTTCCTGCATAATTCCCATTCTAAGATCTGCCGGATATAATTGTAGAAATTTTGAAAATAAATCTATTTCCTTTGTTCTATTTTCTTTATCCTTTAAATAAAGCAATGCATTTTTAGAGGCTAAATATAGTCTTGAATGGCTCTCCTCCTTTACCCTTTCTATTAAAGCTTTATCAATGTCTTCTCTATTAAATAGTTCTTCAGATGTTATTAAGGGATGCTTGTTTTCCTGAAGAAAATTAAAGAAATCTTGAGCAATACTTCCCCCTACATTGCCCTTTACCACATTATAAAATATTCTTGATGGGAAATTATCCTTTTCATTTAAATAAACTTTATAAGCTTTAGATATTCTTTCCCAACTTCTTGGGGTAGCTTTAATAGATTCTTGAGAGTAAGGAGTATGAAGGTATTCAGGGAATGTGGCAATAAACTGTACTATATCCTGATGAATATTAATTTTCTCATCCGTTGCCCACTGCAGCCATGCCTTTACATCTGCATCTAATTCAATCCATACAAATCTATCCTCTTGAGCAGGATCCATGTCCACTACCTGATAATCACTTTGCTCAAAAGCATCATATTTATTTGAAGGATTCATAGCAGCTATCACATCTACTTGAGATGGTAGAACATATCCATTTATTTCTCTATTTAAAATTATGTTCATTAGTTCCTGCTGTACACTGTGTTCACATCTATTTATTTCATCTATAAAAAGAAGTACTCTCCTATTAGGATTTTCATCTATAGATTTTTCTATTTCCAATAACTTTGTATGAACAGCGTATACTGTTCTTTTCTTATTAGTAAATATTCCATTTAAATTAGTAGTGTACTCCTCTACTGTTGGCAGCCCTCCAATTTCTCCTTCTTTTAATAAATTTCCATCTATATTTACTACATAATAGCCTTCATTTTCCCCTAATTTTCTTACTAAAGAGGTTTTACCTATACCACTTTCCCCTATAATAAGAGGAACCGCTCCACTCTTTATAACTAAACTTACTGTTAATAATGCATCATTAAAATTCATAAAAAACACTCCTTATATGCTTAATTTATAATCTAATAATATTCTTTTAGCTTTCATACTGCCAAATTTGTAAATATAGGTTACTTTATTAAAAGAAAATGCTTGGCATTGAATAAAATCTATTATATATTTATCTTCTACATCTTCTTTTCCTATTTGTTCTTGAATAACATCCATTACTGATTTCATGGCTTCTTTGTCTAAATACTTTACTATTTTAATATTTACCTTAACAAATTTTTTTATTTTATCTTTTGTTAAATTATTTATATATCTCATTGCTTCTTCATTGGATTTAATGGCTTCTATTTCAACTTTCTCACTAGGACTATTTATATATTTAATAGCTGTCCAACCATTCTTTACTGCAATTATCTGTATTTCTTCACAGGGTTCTTTAATAAACTTTATAGAATCAAAATCCCTTTCCACAGCAATTCTTTGAAGCTCAATACTAGGATCTTTTATAAATTGTATTGCCCATCCCTTGGAATTTACCGCTTCCTTAATCACTTCATAGCTTGGATTTTGAATAAATTTAATGGTATTCCATGCCTTCTTCACTGCAAACAAACACATTTCTTCTGTAGGATTTTCCACATATTCTATAGCCCACACATTTGATTTTAATGTATTCCATATATCAGTATCAGAAGGATTCTTAATATATTTTAATGAGTTGCCATTTCCCTTCACTGTAATCACCGCCTATTTTAATTATGTAATTATATTATCATAAAATAAAATTAAATTGAATATATAGTATCATTTAATAATAATTATTTTCTCTTAAAGGTCATTTTCTTTTAAAAATATTTAAGCATGTGACTTTTTATTAATCACATGCTTAAATTATTAATATATCAATGCTATAAATAATATAAGTAACACTATTCCGAAGATATAAACAGAATAAGTAATGCTATTTATTCTATAGCCAACTTTATTAATCTTTTCGTTTAAACTTATAGTTATTTTTTCTTTATCAATGCTTTTTCTATTGATATTCACATCATCAATTTTTTCTCTTATCTTATATGATAGTTTATTGTTAATTGATATTTGCTTTTTACCAAAAGTTTCAGCATAGTCACCCATGAAATCAATACTTCTAATTAGTCCCTCATCAAATATTCTTAGTACAAAACTAATACATTTAAATAAAAATTTAAATGTTGGTATATATATTTTTTTCTCCAAACTAAACCAATTTAAAGCTATATTTTCATACCACCAATTATTGTCGGAACCCTTTCTCAATATTTTTCTTATGAAACCCATGTAAAGTACTACGCCTAATACTATAGATGTAAATGAAGATTTTATATTTTCTAAAGTATAGAAATGAATGTCTATTCCACTATGTACATTAAAAGGAATTACCGCCTTATCTAAAATTGGTATTATACTTTTAGGAATAATACCTATAAATACTACTAAAATAGCTAGAATAATCATTGGTAATCCGATTCTATGCTTGTTTATAATATTTTGCTTAACAATAAGATTATCATTTTTCTCTACAAATACTGCAACAAATATTTTCAAAAGATAAGCTGTTGTAAATCCACTACTTATAACAAAAATTATTTCTCCTAAGGTTAGCCAAAATCCCCCATATATCTGAGTAGCTTCTGCTAAAGCATGATGAAGCATATTTTTACTAATAAACCCATTAAATCCTGGCATGCCTATGATACCACATAGTGCTATTAAAAATATTGCTTTTAATAGCTTTTTATTTATGCCAAAACCACCTATGCAATTTATACTTAATTCATGCAACACCATATAAATTTCGCCAGCAATCAAAAATAACAACACTTTAAAAATTACATGGTTTATTATGTGATATAGTGTGCCATACAATGCTATTGCCTTATGTTCACCTAATATTCCCATAAGTCCAATACCAACTATGATGTATCCCATTTGACTCATACTGCTGTAAGCCAAAATCCTCTTGATGTTTCTTTGAAACATAGCTAAAAGTCCACCTATAAACATAGTCATAAAGCCTAAAACTAAAAGAGCAATAGCCACATTTTTATCTCCTGGGACTACTATTTGAGCGGTTACCATAATACCGAATATTCCAGTTTTTAATAGTATACCTGACAGTATTGCACTGGCCGGTGCTGGTGCTGCTGGATGAGCCTTAGGTAGCCAAACATGAAGAGGAAACATACCTGCTTTTATGCCAAAACCAAACATTATTAATCCAGTTATTAAATATTTAATATCTCCTATACCTTCAATGGCTACTCTTAACTTAGTAATTTCTAAGGTTTGGGTATAATCATATAATAGAAATAAACCCATTAGGAGAACTAATCCCCCTAACACCGCCATAATTATATAGGTCTCTCCTGCCTCATGTGAATATTTATCTTCATCATGTACTATTAAAGGATAGGAGGTTAAAGACATAATTTCGAAAAACGCAAATAAGTTTAAAAAATTCTCAGAAATAAATATACCTATAGTGCTCCAATAGGTAAGCATAAAAAATAGATAATATCTGTTTCTATTTTTATAACTTATTAAATATTCAGTGGAATATATAGTAACTAAAAACCATATAAAAGTAGTCAGCCACACAAAAATATATCTAAACATATCCATCTTTAATTGAAGACCTACTCCCATAATATAAGGTATATTTAAATCTATTCTTTCCTTACTTACGACTGGAAACAAGGCACAGGTAAGTAGAAATACATACCCAGTGATGGCTACATTGAATAAATCTCTATATTTTTCATTTACCATTCCCATTATAAATCCTATAAAGGTTCCCAATAGAGGTAATATCAAAATTAGTAACAATATTAGATGGGCATTCAATAAAATTCACCTTCTCTCTTATATTAGTTCATTAGCTATTTCCCGTACAAACACCAATATAGGATTTGGAAATAATCCTAATAATACAGTTATCATAGTTATGCATACTATAGGAATAACCATTTTTTTAGGTGCTTCCTTTTTCAATAAAATAACATTATCTCCTTTTTTAAAGAAAGCTTCTGTAATCACAGGTAAAAGGTACATTGCAGTAAGTAATGCACTCAATAAAAGAATAGCTGGGAAAACAGCTTTACCATCTATAAGTCCTCCTAAAGCTAAATTCCATTTACTTACAAAGCCATTAGTAGGAGGTATTCCTATTAATGATATGGAAGAAATGGTAAAGCACCACATAGTAATAGGCATTTGTCTTCCTATTCCTGCAATTTGTCCTATTTCTGTCTTTCCAGTGGTATACATAATAGCCCCCGTACAAAAGAATAGGGTTATTTTTATTACAGCATGGTTTATAAGATGCAGCATTCCCCCCACAAGGGAACTTTCATTTAGTAAAATTATTCCAAGTAAAATATATCCCAACTGGCTTATGGTAGAGTAAGCCAGCCTTTTTTTCAAATTTTCTTGATGCAGTGCTAAAAAGGATCCCATAAGTATTGATATCACAATTAATACTGTTAGATATCCAGCACTATGAGTTTTCCTTATAACCTCTGCTCCGAATATATAATAAGTAATTCTAATTAAGGCAAATGCCCCAGATTTTACTACAGCTACAGCATGTAAAAGTGAACTTACTGGAGTTGGTGCCACCATTGCCTGTGGTAACCAAGCATGAAAAGGTACAAGAGCTGCTTTGACACCAAAGCCAATAAACATAACTAAATAACTTAGTGATATTAAATAGATATTTGAATCAGAAACATTATTTAATATTCCTTTAGGTACAAAAGTTAAATTATTGGTTAAACTAAATAAAATAATCATCCCAAATAGTACTAAAGTAGCTCCTCCAAAGGAATATATTAAATACTTTTTGCCGCTTTCTAAAGCCTCTTTGCTTCCCGAATGAATAACTAAAGGAAATGTAGCTAAGGTTAAAAATTCATAAAATAAATATAAAGTAATTAAATTTCCTGAAAAAGCTATACCTAAAGTTATTCCTAATGTAGCTATAAAGTATGAAAAAAATCTATCTTCCTTTCCTTCATGTTTCATATACTCCATGGAATAAATAGTAGTAAACACCCAAAGAATTGAAACTAAACTGGAAAAGAAAATGCTCAATTTATCGATTTTAAAGTATATATCTAAAAATTCATTAATTTTAAGCAGATGCAGCTTTCCTCCTGGCATATGATGAGATAAGTAAACTACAAAAACTAAGTTTAAAATAACCGAAACTGCCGCAAACACATTTCTTTTTTTCTCTTGAAATTTAGCTACTGCTATAGTTATGGCAGCTAAGAAAGGAAACAATATGGGTAGTATTATCAATAAATTCTTCAAAATATAATCCTCCTATACTAGTCCTGTCTTAATCAAATTTATTATGCTCTGTGAGTCTATGCCAATGTATATCATAGCTATGACTAAAATAATTATTGGTAATAACTCTTTTAAAGATTTGCTTTTACTTTTATAAATCTTTCCTCTCAAATTTTCCTCTCCGAAAAAGCCATTAATGGATACTGGAAAATAGTATACTGCATTTAACAAACTGCTTGCCAGTATTACAGCAATTAATAAGGTCTTATTTGCTTCTATGCTGCCTAAAGCTAAATACCACTTGCTGACAAATCCCGGTAACAATGGTATGCCTATCATAGATAGTGATGCTATAAAAAACAATCCAAGAGTATATGGCATTTCCTTACCTACACCTTTTAACTCATCTAAGTTCTTATGTCCTGTACCTTGTATAATAGCTCCAGTACATAAGAACAAGGCTGCCTTAGTAACCGCATGTCCAATAATATGAAATATGGACATAATAATTCCTAATTCTGTACCAAGACCTATAGCAAAGAAAATATATCCCATTTGTGCTACAGTAGAGTATGCAATAACCCTTTTTAAATTCTTTTGAAATATTGCGAAAATAGAACCAAGTATCATTCCAAGACATCCTAATACAAGTATTATGTTCAATATTGGAAAGTTTCTAATTATTTCTATTCCGAAAACTCTATAAAGAACCTTTATCAAAAATAAAATATACCCTTTTAAAACCAAGGATGATAATATAGCACTAGAGGTGGTTGGTGCATTAGAATGAGCATCTGGCAGCCAGGTGTGGAGCGGAAACATAGCACTCTTTACTCCTAAGCCTACTGTAAATAGCCCTAAAGTTATGAGAATGGTTCTTGGATAATGTATATAATTTTTTACTAATTCATTATGAATATATGTCATATTCAAATGTCCAGTTATAGAATATAGAAATGCAATTCCCATAAGAACTAATCCTGATCCTAGGCAGCTCATGATTAAGTATTTCATTCCTGCTTTTATATTTTCCTTTTTATCCTTTACCACTACAATACCACAGGAAGCAAGGTTTCCTATTTCAATAAATACAAATACATTAAACATATCATTTGAAAACACAATACCTAGTAGAGAAGCAATAAGTATATTCACTAGAAGATAATAAAGTGGTATCTTGTCCTCCCTTATATCAAAGTGTATATTGTAAATAGAATTCCAAATAACCATAATAGCTACAAAGGTAAATAATATTCCCATTATACATTCCACTGTTCCTACATGAAACTCTATACCAAAGGGTGCATTAAAATGTCCAACCCTATAGAAATAGTCTCCAGTTTTCAAAACTCTATTTAGTGTAGCTAAATACATGACAAAGCTTACAATAAAAGATATTATACATATACCCTTAACCAAATTACTTTTCTTAAGTAAAGGCATTATACTTGCAGTGATAAATAAAAGCAGTACCGTTAAAAGTGGAAAACTATCAATCAGCAAATTTATTACTCTCCTTTATTTAAAATTTTATCTAACTCCACTGTTCCATATTTCTCATATATTTTTACAGTTAAAGCTAAGGCAAAGGCAGTAGTACTTACTGCTACAACTATACCTGTAAGCATAAGTGAGGTTGGTATTGGATTTATATATCCTTCCATACCTTTAAAATTTCCAGATATAATAGGAGCTTCTTTCCCCTGTATGTAACCCTTTGCAATAAAAAATAGGAATACAGCGGTATCCATTATATTCATACCTATAATTTTTTTTATTAAATTATTGTTTAACAATAAAGTCATAAAACCAATTCCAAATAAAATTATTGCTCCAGTTTCGTAATAATTAGTTAAGAGTTTTTCCATAATTATATTTCTCCTTCATCAAATAAACTGTAAAAAAAGTACATGGTAATACCTACTACAGCTCCTACTACAATGTTTAATGGCAGTAAAAAACCCCCACTTAGAATTTTACCTGGAGTGCCCAAAGGCGGCGATGGCCAGTTTAAATGACTTCCACCTGATACAAAACTATAGCCCTTCATGGTTCCATAGGCTAGTAGCCCAAAGGAAACTATTTTCATTAATCTTTTATAACTAAATTTCATTGAAGCCTTTTCTTTACCGTATACTATTCTATACAATATAAAACTTGCTCCTATTATGGTTCCTCCCGCAAATCCTCCACCAGGACTTAAATGTCCATGAAATATAACATAAACTCCGAATACTTGTATTAAAGGTATTATTACCTTTGCTACTTCCTCTAATATTTCGTCCTTCATATAATCACTCCTTTACCTCTTTTTTTAAAACTATTAACACTACCACTGCGGAGGTAAATAATACGCTAGATTCTATAAAGGTATCAAAGGCTCTGTAATCTAATATTACTCCTGTAATAATATTAGTAGCACCTGTATCCTTTACTGCGTTTTCTATATAGTATTTTGAAACTTCATTGTGAGTTGGAGTATCCTCTTTGCCAAAGGCAGGCAGCTCCGCCACTCCAAGTTAGTCCAAGAGTAACTATGACAGCTATCACTTTCTTCATCTTTTTACCCCTCTAATTCTCTTTAAAGTCACAATAAATAACACTGTAGTTATGCCTGCCCCAACTGCGGCCTCGGTAATGGCAAGATCTGGTGCATTGAGCTGCTGCCATAATATTGCCATTATTAAACTATAAACCATAAAAACTATAATAGCTCCCAATAAACTTTTCATAGAGGATACAATGATTGATGAAAAAATTAAAAATATTAACATTATTACACTAAATGTTTTCATCTTTATTTATTCCCGCCCCTTCATCTAATGTTCTTAAATATTCCGCTTTTCCAATTAAATGTGTAGCTGTTGGATTAGTTATCCATATAAAAATTAAAACAAGTATTAATTTTAAGGCTGTCCAATTAAAGCCATTGAAAATTATCAATCCCATTAGGCTTAGTAATGCTCCAAGAGTATCGCATTTAGCCGCACTGTGTATCCTAGTAAAAACATCTGGGAATCTTAATATTCCAAGGGTTCCTACCATAAAGAAGAAAAGTCCTCCAAAAATAAATATTCCCGCTATAATAGTTTTAATCATCTACTTTTTCCTCCTAAGCTTTCAATATAATTTGATATCACTACAGATGCAATAAAACTAATTAATGCATATACTAATGCCACATCCACAAAATAGGTTTCATGTAGAATAAAGGAAACCATTAGTATTAATATTATAGTTTTAGTCCCAATTACATTTATAGCTATAAGCCTGTCTGCAGAACTAGGCCCCTTAATAGCTCTATATATGCAACCCATAATTGTTAATGATAGAAATATAATTGAAAATACTAGTATTTTAACCATTTACGCATTCCTCAGCTTTCAATAGTATCTTCTCAAAATCCGATTGAATTAAATCCTCTCCATTCTCCTTTTGGAGACAGTGTATGACTAATTTATCTTCCTCCATTAAAAGAGTAAGTGTTCCTGGAGTTAAAGTTATTGAGTTTGCCAACACAGTTTTATATAAATGGGATTTGATTTTTGTATCAATAGTGATAATTTGTGGAGATATGTTCATTTTAGGGCTAAGAACTATTTTTGCTACATGAAAATTTGATTTGAATATTTCTTTTATTAAAATTATGAAATACTGTATAGCACATATTATGGTCTTTCCATTGATTATTCCTTTTTGTTCTTCATCTATTATCATATCTTTATTAAAATTAAAAATAAAATAACAAAGCAAACTTCCAATTATAGCAGTCTCCATATTTAGGAAACCACATAATATAATCCAAAACCCAAAATAAAGCGAAATAATCCAATATTTCATGAATAGTACCCTCCTTCCTTCTATTATTTCATGTTATATTATTATATTATCAAATCTTATATATCGCCGTCTACATTTTTTTTATTATTTATTCAGTTTTTTAAATTGTTTAAATTGTTTAATATTTAATTTATCAAGCTATTGTAATATGCGTTCAATTATTCCTCCGCCAACCAAAACTTCACCTGAATAAAATACCACTGACTGACCTTTTGTAATAGCTCTATGAGGATTATAAAGCTGAATCTTTACCTTTCCATTTTCTAATGGTGATATTAAACCCTTGGAAGACCCATTAGAATATCTTACTTTCACATCTACCTCCATAGGGGACAATAGATTATCAAAGGGAATAAAATTTAAATCCCTGGAGATAAATTCTTTTTTAAACAACTCCTCATTCCCTCCTAGGGTGATTTGATTTTTTTCAGCATCAATTTTTACAACATACATAGTTTTTTTTAATGCAATGCCTAAACCTTTTCTTTGACCAATGGTGTAATATACTATTCCTTTATGAGTGCCAAGTACTGTACCACTTTTATCCACGAAGTAACCTTCTTTTATTTCCTCTCCTATTTCCTTTTTTATAAATCTCCCATGATCATTATCTGGTATAAAACATATATCCTGGCTGTCCTTTTTATTGTATACATTAAGGCCAATATCCTTAGCAATGCTTCTTATTTCATTCTTGTTGTATCCTCCACAAGGCATCAAGGTATGCTTTAGCTGAAATTGAGTAAAATTATATAATACATAGCTTTGGTCTTTTCTTGGATCAACACCTTTTTTTATAATAAATCTTCCCTGTTCATTTTCCTCTATCCTTGCATAATGACCTGTAGCAATATAATCACCACCTAAATTCATGGCCCTTTTTAAAAAAGAATCAAATTTTATATATTTATTACACGCAATGCAAGGATTAGGGGTTCTTCCTTTCTTATATTCTT
>ENA-UOOE01001228-UOOE01001228.1-fermentation-metagenome-genome-assembly--contig:-NODE-1228-length-22190-cov-167.694601_pt1 | contig 22190 bp, 16 predicted proteins | sample MGYA00245776_ERZ724021 | MGnify/ENA primary metagenome ERZ724021 (study PRJEB28704, sample SAMN03018321) | fermentation metagenome | biome: anthropogenic terrestrial biome; feature: soil... | reverse complement strand
AGTGCCATCGGAAAAATGTAAAAAAAACTTCCACACAACCTTTTCTTTTTAAAATTGTTGTTTTTTTATATAAATTCTACTTCTGAAGATTATTTTCATCATTCTTAATGAAAAAAGTTTTAAAAACATTTAATTAAAGAATTAATGTTTTTTTAAGTGGATTTAGGTGCCCAGACTGAAACCTCATCATTCTCATAGACTTGGGTAAAATAGGTCATGTTAGTCCTTTCAACAACCATTTTTGTGAAGGTAGAATTTTCGAATTCTTTACTGAGAACAAGATCTTGCTTGGTATCCATCTGGAGTACAATGCAATTATCACTATTAATATTTAGGTATTTCTTCTTAACAACACCATCTTCTACTATGATTAAGGAGTATGGGACTTCACCGTACCATTTTACACTTCCTGTTTCAGGATCGATGGTCACTCCATTGGTGGTTTCAAAATAGTTTGATGAGCCAGTTATGTTTCCATGGGAGTATGTACAGTCATAACTTTTCATTGTAGTGAAATTCCATTCTCCAAAGTAAAAATTCCAGTAACCATCATTTAACATATCTTCATATGTTAAAACTAGAAATGGACGGGAATCGTCAGGATGAGTTATATTCACAATTTTTACAGCTTGATCTGTACTTAAATTATAGTTTTTTGTCAGTACACTCAAAGCTGAATTTTTATCAAGCCCTAATATACTGTTCATTATTTCAGCAGTTTTAGTTGAGTTCTTAGTATAATTATCCAAAGTTAAATAGCCCAAATCGCCCGTTGTAGCAATCATTTTGAATATACCCAAAGATAAAGTTTCATTATCTGTAGAAAAGGCCTTATATATCCAGTATGCCCTCGGATTATTGGTAGATCCGCCATCAATAGAAAAAGGACGATCTGCAGAGGCTGTGAAAAAGTGACCATAACTCCAATCTGAAAAGATAACTGTTTCGTTAGTAGTATTCTGATTTAACCATGCTGAAGCATCCATCATATCGTCATTCACACTATGTTTCAAAACTGGGACATCTTTTAAATCGCTTAAAGCTGAAGGAATAACCATGATAATTAAAAGAATTGTTAAAATGATCACTGAAACTTTCTTTATTTGAAAGATTTTAAATTTTGGGTTAGCTTTAAGTATTTTAAAATATTCAACACAAATGCCCACCATAACTCCAGAACTCACAATTAATGGAGGTATCACTAATATAATAAATCTTGAACCATATTTAAGTGAGAAAAGCCCAATTACAGTCCACATAACAAGTAACACATAAAAAAACCATTTGAAATTAGGTAATTGCTGTTTTCTCAATTTTTCATTTATTAAAACTCTTAATATCCATATGAAACCAAAAATACCTGTGAAAAAAACCAGGCCCAATGCAGATAGGAACTCCTCAAAAGAAGGTTTAACAAGTTCAGAAACAGAAACATTAATATTAGGCCATGTGCTTTGAACTGTAATTCCTAGAAAACTTAGAGGGGCTAATAACTTTACCCACGTTCCCAAAAAGAATAAGAATGTAATGGTGGTTAATAGGTATATTAAAAAGATTAATGTAGATTTTAGATGAAAATCTTTTGATTCCCTCAAAGACATGGCTCTAAATAACACCATATAAACCATAAATGATCCTAAGATTATGTAAAATACATAAGACCATCCATTCCATGCTATCGAAAAAATAGCCGTTGTAAAAGCAGCTAAAACTGCTAAAAATGAACTTTTTTTAGGATTTTCATTTGAAATTGCCTCAACAATGAACCACATTATCAGAAGGGGAAATAAAACATTGAACATATCCGTATCAAACCACCCCGGAATAGTCCTTAAAAAATAAAAAGGAATAGTTACAACAAATAATCCTGCAGCAAATCCCCCATATTCATTACTGAACCTCCTAACAAATAAATAAGCGATTATTCCACTAATAGGGCCCACAAAAGCAGGTAGCCAGAAACATGTTACAATTAGTGGCACATTTGCAAATAGGTTCACAACTTTATAGAAAAATGCTGCGACATACACTATCACCGGAGGATAATTCATTTCAACACCTGGAGGATAATGGGAGTGTAAATCCCAATTTTTCCCATTTACCTTGATATCCCCAATATAACCATGTTCAATATAATTTCGGGTTAAACGGTAGTTGTAATAGGAATCCATCTCATACATGTAAGGAAGATCATTTTGATCATGATAGTAATCTTGTTCACTTAGGGGAATACTTGTTAAATTAACAGATTCTACCCTAAGGATAAAACCTGTGGCAAAAATGATTACACACAGAAAAATTATTAATATTTCCTTTTTTGGCATTTGAATCCTCTAAACGAATAAAGATTAGTTATAGTTTTTTTATACATATTGCCACACAGTAACTGCACCTTTTCTGTAAATTGGTTTGAAATCTGTTGAATTACTGTTTTCAACCCACAGTTTCATGAACAGGGAATTTTCAAAAGTTTTATCAATAACAACAGTTTTATTTCTATCCCATAATACTGCAATAGAAAATTCGCTGCTTTTATCTACTTGTTGCTTTTTTATAGTCCCATTTTTAACTAGAATAAATGAATAAGGTGATTTTCCATTCCAAGTTATGTTACCGGTTTCAACATTCATGAAAACTCCATTCTTTGAAGTTAAAATAGTTCCATTTATAACAAAACTACCTGTTGAGTAAGTGTAATTACTTGCTTTAATTTCATTAAAATTCCAGTTTCCAAATTTAAAGATGGACTTTTGTCTATTCAAATCATTTAAGGAAGTTACAAGTACAAAAGGTCTTGGATGACTTGGATGAGTGTATTGAAGTACATTTCCCGTTTGTTCTTCATTTAAACCATAATCATTCACTAGAATCGATCTTGCAGTTTCTTTATTAACTCCCAGTATGTTGTTTAATATTTCAACACTTTTAGTCGTATTTTTTGTGTATTTATCTAGAGTTATGTATCCCATATCACCACTGGTTGTAATCATTTTGAATATACCATATGATAAACTTTCATTGTTTGTTGAAAAGGCTTTATCTATCCAATATCCTCGTGATGTGCTTGGAGATTCATTTCCATAAGGATATGCCTTGTCAAACTGTCTTGAGGGCAACGTTTCAACATAAGCAATTCTACCGTCAAAAGCAACCGGACGATCTGCTACCGCAGAAAATAGATGCCCATAACTCCAATCTGTAATGATCACAGTATAATTAGGCGTGTTGCTGTTTATCCAAGTTGCTGCACCCCACATATCATCATCTGCACCTGGTTTCAGAAGGTTCATAGTTTCAAACGTGCTGAAAACTGCAAACACAACCAATACCATTATTATAAATAAAGAGATTATCGTTATGAAATTTTTATTTCTCTGGAATACCTTGAAATGTTCACTTTTTTTAAGTAAAAACAGGTATTCAGCTGCAAGACCCATCATTATCCCTGAATTTATAACAAGTGGGGGGATTAGAAGTATTATAAACCTTGCACCCTTTGTAAGTGAAAAAAATCCCACAACTGTCCATGATACTAATAACAAATAAAAGAACCATGTCATTCTACTTAAAAATTGTTCTTTAAGTTTTTTATCCAGTAGAACCCTTAGTATCCAGAAAAATCCAAAGATACCAACGAGGAATGAAATACCCACTCCGGTCACTACTTCAGAGAATGATGGAATTCCAAGTTCTGATACTGACACGTATATATCTGGCCATGGGGCCCAGGGGCCCTGAGCACTTGATAAACCAATAAGTTCAATGGGCCCCAGGAAGAACTTAACAACATTCAAAAATCCGGTTACTAAACCAACCAGTAGAAGGGTTAAAATTGAAAAAATACCGAATATGGTAAGAAAGTCCTTAACAGATTCCCCTTTCAATTTTCTCCAAACTGTGTAAACTGCTGAAAATACTATCAGTATATAAAATTGGTACTGCCATCCATTCCATGCCATTGAAAAGATCAACATGGAAAACGCTGCAAGAACTGAGTATAACATCCTCAGCCTTCTATCTTCACTTTGAACCGCTTCAATAAAAAGCCACGTTACAAGAAGGGGGAAGAAAACGTTGAACATGTCGGTGTCAAACCATGCAGGTACTGTTCTTATGAAATAAAATGGAGCTGCGACTGTTAGTATTCCTGCAGCAAATGCACCGTACTCATTTGTGAACCTGCGTGTGAATAGATATGCAACCACTCCTGCAAGTGGGGCAAAGAATGCAGGCAACCAGAAACAGATTGATAAAAGGGGTACAGCCCCAAACAAGTTTATGAATTTGTAGATAAACGCTGTGAGGTAAACTATGAGTGGAGGATAATCCATTGGAACTCCAGATGGAGCATAGGAATGAAAATCCCATTCTGTACCATTTACTTTTGTATCTCCCAAATAACCATGGTTGAGGTAATTCTTGGTCAACCTGTAGTTGTAGTAGGAGTCCATATCATACATGTAAGCATGTCCATTAGAGTCCTCGTAGTATGCGTGTTCATTGGACGGAATTCCAGGAAGCTGAGTTGATTCCACCCTCAAAGTGAATCCCACCAAAAATATAATGGAAATTATCGCGATTGTAATTGCTAATTGCTTTTTGGACATTTTGTGCCTCTAATAATCATATTTAGATTCCCAAATTATTACATTCTTATTTTCATAAACAGATTTAAATATTTAGTATTTTACTTCTATAACCTAATCTTAAAGACCAATTTCATAATACTTGTTCAAAATACGGATCTACCTCATACATGTTATTACAGAAAATCACCAGAAAGGTCACCGTCATCTGCTTGACATTTGATATTGATTATGTTGCCCTGTTAATTCTGATTTTTTCCAATGTTGAATTGTTAATGTCTTTAATTAGGAAATATCCATCTGCTCTGTAGATATTGATATTTTGATGGGTTTCAACAAATCCTCGCGTAGCACCATATGTTCCATCAGGATAAAATCCATTGGAAACTTTCCTTCCCGTCATCCATGCTACCTTCTCTGCAAGATCTGGTTGTGTCCAGATTATATCTGTTTTGTTTGTGTTATATTCTATGTAATCCTTTAATGGAGCATATTTTCCTTCAAATGGATAATTTAGAGCATTCCAGTTATTAACCGGCTGATCTGGTAATTGTTCATAATAGATTACAACACCAATAACTGAAATACATAAGAAAATGAAAATAAAAAGTAATGAGAGAATAGGTCTGTAATTTTTGGATAAATAATTGTATCCTTTCTGAATTGTTAGGCCGGATAAAATTGCCATTGGCAATGCTATAAATTGTAAACCTCTTAAAAAATCCCCATTAAATCCAAATAGACTAAATCCAACTACAGTTACTAAATAAGTCATGTATAATTTGAACTGTTTGTTATTGATTTTGTACAAAATATATAGGCCAATAACTCCCAATAATAAGATAGACAAGAAAATGAGAAATGATTCCGATAAAGGATCAACAGTTATAAATTTAGGATGAGTGATTGAATAGAAAATGCCCCCTGTAACTAACCTATTGCTGAAATAAATCCAGTATCCTACCCAAAATAACCAGGAAGGTATTAAAAGTGCAATTATTTTTTGATTAGTCTTATCTTTATAATTATCTACAATAAATAAAGGTATAAAACTGATTAATGCAACCATGTGAGTCCACAAAGCAAGTAAAGCTGTTATAAATGCCTTCTTTTTGTCTCTAGGAATATAATAAATAGTTAATACTGCTAAAATTGGTATGTACGTTGCAGGGATGGCATCTATGAGAGTTGATGGTGCAGGAACGAAGAATGCAAAAAAACCTGCAAAAAAACCTGCTAAAACACCATATTCTTTTTTTGCTATCCACGATGCAACACCAACCGTTAATAAGACTTGTAAAATGCACATGAAAGATTGTGCAAATCGTACACCGCCCACATACCACACAAATGCGTACAATGTAGTGAAAAGAGGTTGATGCCACAATGGTCTTCCCATAGGGTAGTAAGTGATGTTATCCCAAAAAAGGCCTAGTAAAGGATTCTCAAGCAGTTCTCTTGCTCTTGCCAGATGGAAATTGGTGTCTCCCCCTAATGAGAGTAGATAATATGGTTTGATAATCAATATCAAAACCGCCACAAGCAATGGGATAAAAGGGAGTATAATTTTTAGTTTATTGACATTCTTCAAAAAATCACCTTAAATATCATGGAATATATCCTGGAATTATATAAAGTTACATAAAGCCAATATAGATAAATAGATTAGTAATAAGGACATAATAAATATTAGTTATTTGAAAGTTAATTATAAAATATTAACTTGAGGTAAAAATGCCATCTATAAATAAGAGATCAGGGACTTGGAACATGGAAAGATTTAAAAATTTATTTTCTGGATCAGAAGGTCCTACTTCCATTAATAGCTTGGAAGTTCAGGAAAATGTACAGATAGGCATAAAATACAAAATGAGATCCAAAAGCCCATCAATAGGAGAAAATGCATTTATACGTTCAAATTCAGTCATATACAACGATGTAGAAATAGGGGACAACTTTAGAACAGGACACGGTGTTACGATACGTGAAAAAACCAAAATTGGAGACAATGTTTTAGTTGGAACCAATTCTGTTGTAGAAGGACATTGTACAATAGGAAGCAATGTAAGCATACAGTCAAATGTATACATACCAACAAACACTTCTATAGAAGATTATGTTTTTATAGGTCCATGTGCATGTTTTACAAATGATAAATATCCCATAAGAATTGATTTCGAACTGAAAGGCCCTACTATCAGAAGAGGTGCTTCAGTAGGGGCTAATTCAACTTTTTTATCTGACGTTGAAATTGGAGAGGGTGCTATGGTTGCTGCAGGAGCTATTGTCACAAGGGATGTCCCACCACACTTCCTTGCAATAGGTGCACCAGCAAAAATAAAACCACTCCCTAAACATTTAAAAACTTTGAATAAAATTTAGGTACCAAATTTTTCTTTAATATACTTTTTTTAGTGTATTCACAATTTTCAAGGGTGTACCATCATTAAGATTAATCTTTAATCGTTTCATTGCACTTATCTTTTCCTCATCAGATAAGAGTTCAATTACTAAATCAACAATTCTACTTCGCTCTGTTCCTAAAAGTAGATTTTTACCCATGTCCACGTAATGCATCCATTCAGTTGTGTCCCTTAAAATTAAACAAGGGATATTTAAAACCGCAGCTTCTTCTTGTATTCCACCAGAATCTGTTAAAACAAATTTGGAATTTGACAATAGACCCATGAAATCCTTGTAACCCATTGGATCCGTTAAAATAACATTTTCGTTTATATTTATTTTATTTTCTTTAATAATTTCCCTCGTTCTTAGATGGGCCGGGAATAAAATCGTTATTTTATTAGAAATCTTATTAATAGAACTTATAATTTCTTTTAATTTCTCAGAAGAAGTGTTTTCTTGTCTGTGAATTGTTAAAACTGCATAACTTTCAGTTGTCAATGAAAAATCCTTAAGTTTTTCCTGATTAAATAGTTCTTTGGCTCTTAAACATGCATCAACAGATGTGTTTCCAACAAGGTAAATTTTTTCTTTTGGTATTCCTTCATTGATAAGATTTTTGTAGGCATTTTCATCAGGCGCAAATAAAAAATCTGATAAATGATCAACCACCACCCTGTTAACTTCTTCGGGCATATTCTTGTCAAAGGACCTGCATCCTGCCTCAACATGCGCCACTTTAATGTTTAATTTCGAAGCCGTTAAAGCTCCTGCAAGGGTTGAATTTGTATCTCCTTGAACCAGTGCTAAATCTGGTTTCTCTTTGAGTAATACTTCCTCCAATTTGATCATCATTTCTCCAGTTTGCTGTGCGTGACTCCCTGATCCGACATTCAAAGTGTAATCACATCTTCTGAGGTTTAGATCTTCGAAAAATATTTTATCCATGCTGTAGGAATAATGTTGGCCCGTATGGATCAGTATTTGGGTAAATTCTTGATCCAAAAGGGGAATTAAAGGTGAAAACTTAATTATTTCCGGTCTTGTTCCAAGAATAGTGGCAATTTTCATATAATTACTTTAGAAAAGGATATATAATAAGTATTTCCCAACAAGTTATTATGAAAATCTCTGTGATAATTCCAATGTACAATGAAGAGGACAACGTTCAAAGAACACTTCAAGAAGTCAATAACAGTTTAAAAGATTACGAAAACTATGAAATCCTTGCGGTAAACGACGGAAGCAAAGATAACACTTACAAACTACTAAAAGAATTTTCATCTGAAAACCCAAAGGTGTGTGTTCTCCAGAATCCTACGAATATGGGTATGGGCAGAGCATTAAGAACTGGTTTTGAAAATACAACTGGCGATATAATTGTTACAATCGATGCGGATCTCAGTTACAGTGCGGATCATATCATTAAACTTGCATCTGAATTGATAAATGATGAAAGCATTGATATAGTTGTTGGTTCCCCATACATGGAAGGTGGAGCCGTTAAAAATGTTCCATTTGTAAGATTATTCATAAGCAAAGTGGCCAATCTTTTCGTGGGGTTTTCAATTCCCGGAGATTTAAGTACAGTAACCAGTGTTTTAAGAGCATATAAAAAAGAAGTTCTGGATTCGTTGGAATTAGAATCAAATGGCACGGAAATTAACCTCGAAATTTTATCAAAGGTTAATGCGAATCATTTTCGAATAAAAGAAGTTCCAGCTATACTTGAAGGAAGAAAGTTAGGACAGTCAAAACTCAAGTTCAAGGCAAAAACCATTACACATGTCTTATTTTCGTTTCATGAAAAACCAATGATGTTATTCGGCATGGTTGGTTTTGTTTTATGTTTTATTGGAATAATAAGCGCCATATATCTATTCTATCAATATTTAATGAGTACTCTTGATCCTACAAGGCCCTTAATGCTTTTCATGGCCATTATGATAATTTCTGGAATACAAATATTGATGTTTGGATTTGTTGCAACACAAATAAGTTTGCTTAAACGAGAAGTTTACATAATCCAAAAGGAGAATAAGTTACTTAAAAAGAAAATTAAAAAATAATTATTTCTTTGCCAAAACAACCAAATTTATCCCTTTATCATTATTTATAAAAGAATTATCTATTTTACATAAATTTCTTAATATCTGACCCGCTTTTCTAGCAAAAAAACTATTTTTTGGAGGGTTAATTTGTGATTTCTGTTTTTTGGCAAATGGTACACAAAATCCATTGACAAAAAAACGGATGAAAGGGAAACCATAATCAAATATTTCTTCAACCTCAAAATTAGCTAAATTCAATTTATTAGCCACATCTTCTTTTGAATATCTCCTACAATGACCCCCAACTTCATCAGAATAATTCCATAAATCTTGTCTATGAGGCATGCTCAAAATTAGTATTCCTCCCTTATTAAGCCAACCATTCATCTGTTTTAAAGCCTTTGTATCCTGTTCTATGTGTTCTAAAACTTCCAAACATAAAATAACATCATATTTTTCATTTGGTTCAAATTCAAATATGTTCTTATTGAATAAATTTACACAAGGAGTCAGTCCACTCTTTTCAAGCCGATCCTTTGTTGATTTAATTGCTTCCAAAGAGATATCAATAGCATCAACAGTATATCCTTGTTTAATTAAATTAAAAGTAAAAACCCCATCTCCACATCCAATATCTAAAGCTCTACCACTATTCTTTCCTACAAAAAATTTTTTTATTAAATCCATTTTATATTCAAGGAATGGTCTTGGGTTTTTTACAGTTATATCCTGCCATACCTTATCATATATCTCTTCTTGATTCATATAACCACTATTATAGAGCTTATAATACTTGAAAAATTTTAATTTTTAAAACTTATTTGTTCATAATTTGAGTATATAGGTTTATATAACTCTGTGCAATTTTTCTCCAATTGAATTTATCCCCAACTAATTTATAGCCACCATTAGCAAGTTTATTCCTAAAATCTTCATTTTCAACTAAGTTTATTACAGCTTTAGAAAGTTCAGATATATTCTTTTCAGGTACGAGCAACCCTGTTTCACCATCCTGAATTATATCAGGTATTCCACCAATATTTGACCCAATAACAGGTACTTTACATGCCATTGCCTCAAGTAAAACCACACCTAATCCTTCTGTATTTCCTTGAGAATCCACAATTGAGGGTAATATAAAAAGATCTGAGGAGTTGTACAAATTCAATAATTCTTCATCTGAAACATTTTTAAGGATTTCAACATTTTTATTCAAGTTTAAATTATTAATAAGGCATTTAAGATCTCCTTCCAATGGCCCAGAACCAACTATTTTTAATTTTACATTTGCATACTTTTTTAAAACATTTGGCATCGCTTTTATTAAATATTCAAAACCCTTCCTTTCTATCAAATATCCAACTGACAGTACTTGAAAGGTTTTCAAATTTCTATTAATATTTAAAGGTCTAAAAAAATCTGTATCAACTCCAAAAGGGATTACATCGAATGTTTCAGTTTTAAGACCAATTTTAAGACAGCTTTCCAATGTTCCTTTACTGATCGCTACGGATCTGTTTGAATTATTAATGAAACTACGAAGGATAAAGTCGATTTTATAACGTTTAGAAAGGTAAACTTCCTCTCCATATATGGTACTTATGTAAGGAATTTTAAAGATTTTTTTAACAATTAAAGCCCCTAATCCATTAGGTATCAACCAATGAACATGGATCAAATCTCTGTCTTTAAGTTTACTTACTGAATTCACCAAATTAAACAAAATAAATGTTAAAACCTGAAATTTTACAAAAAATCCTTCTTTAACATTATCTATCATGCCTGATCTGCCACATAACCTCTGGAATCGTTTAGGATAAAAGTAATGGAAACGTTCCACCTTTACTCCATCGAGCAGGTATTCAGTTTTACCACCTGTATAAGGTGCCATGACTTTCACATCATACCCTTGTTTACTTATCTCTTTCATGAGCCTATGCACAAAGATTCCATGAGGATCATCCTCAAATTCAGGATACGCTGAGGTTATAACTCCAATTTTCATATCAATTCCTAACCAATTTTTATTTTCTTACAATTATCAGAAATCCAAATAACCCGGGTATTACAGAATTCACAACTTGTGAAAATAATGAAACAAGAATCGCTAAAGTTGGTGATATATTAATTAAACTAAACAAGTACATAATCATTGCTTCACCTGTACCCAAACCATTAAACGTCAAGGGGAACAGTATGGCAAGATTCATCAATGGAGAAACTGCCAAAACATAGAAAAATGTTATGTCCACAGAAAATGACATGCAAAGTAAATAGAACTGGAAATATAAAATAATCCAAGCAAGCAGAGATATGCAAAATGTTTTAAATTTAATTATATTAGAAACCATAAAAGAAGATTCTAATTTTTTCTCATCTAATCTTATTTTAAGGGAAATTGAAAGTAATTTATTTAAAAAACTCCATGGCATTATTTTGGGATAAAAAAGCAGAAAAACAAGTAATAAAGTCAAAAATAATGAAAAAATGGATAATAAATATAATTTAAGAAAAATCGCTGCTAAAGTACCTATAAAAAATACAGAAAAAAGAGCCATGAATTTGTCGAATATGTTTGCTGACAACATTTCCTCTTTAATACCATGCCATTTGTATCCGTAGTATGATTTTGCAATGTCACCAGAGCTTGCAGGTAAAAAAAGGTTCAAAGTTATGCCTGCAAGATTCAGATAAAAAGAATCTTTGAGTGAAATAACTTTTCCATCTTTGTTCAATATTATCATCAATCTCCAAGCTCTTAAAAGTATATTAAAAGGAATTAATATCAAAACAATTAAAAATAAATCATTTAAATTTTTTAAACTGCTTAAGAGTAAGTTAAAATCTATGAATTTAAATAAAAAAAGGAGTATTAACACAGAAATTACAAGTTTAAGTGTCCTTTGAGTTTTAAGAGTTTCTTTTAAATGCATGATATCCATCTTTTGATAAATTATAGTACCCTACTCAGAAGTTTAACGTCTTTCATATATAATTACATTTCCAAACTGTTTAATTGGTTTGTAATGTGTTAAATTTAATCCTTTTCTCACAGAGAAATAATAATCCACATTATTACCATCCAGATAACTATTAAATGCTGAATTATCTGTTACGCTAATTGTTTCATCTTTTACACCATAATAAAATGTTTGATTATCCTTAAAAAATGGCACCTTCCCCACATCAGTCTTCAAGTACCAAGCGAATGCAGACCATTTATCCGCATAAATTATCTTATTTTTATAGTTGGGATCATAACTCACAAGCCATTCACTTGCTGAATTCATTTGTTCACCTGCAACTTTAACTTCATGCATATTTTTCTGAAATGCGGGCAAATAAGCTACTACTGAAAAAAGTAGTAAGAGTATCAAAATTACAGCGAAAAAATTAGATATCAAAGTTTTATTTCTAATTTTACACTTTAAACTATCTGATATTTTACTCAAACCTAAAATTAAGAAGTAGGATATGGGAGGGGCCATTGCAAGAAAATATCTATCAATTTTTATTAAGTAAACACTCTGAAATATAAAAAACGCCATAAACCAGGACAAAAAGAGAAAATGTAAATCCAAATCAATTATATCAAAACGTTTTAGCAATTCATACAACCAAAAAAGGAAAACCAGGAATATAACTTCACTTAACATGTGAAATACATTACCCAATGTACCAATAAATATTATTAAAAGAATTAAACTTGTTACTAATTTAATTTTTATGCCTTTTTCCAAATTCTGTGTGTTTAACAATCGTTTACCTACAGATCTGACTTTCTTCAAGTTATTAATTACAAAAACTATAATTCCTAAGAATATTACTGTAAAAAATGCACTACTTTCTATGCCTATGTAAATGGGCATCCTAAAGAGAAAATAAAACAAATCAGAATTATATGAGAAGTTTTCCGGTGAAATAAGTGATGAAGCAGAAGTTGCACCATAAAAACTGAAAAACGGATATAATAGATTGCCAAATGTTGAATAAAAAAACAATAGAACAGGGATCAGAACTAAAAATGATAAAAAGATTCCAATTAGAAGATCTTTGATATCTTTAAAAAGTCGTTTATTTATCAAGATGTAGAGCAGGATGGGAAATAGGGCAAATGCTATGGCATACCTGGTTAAAAATGCCAGCATCAAAAATGGAAATGCCAGATAAAAAAACTTTGAATTCTTTTTAACAGCCAAAACAGTGAAATAAATCGCCCATATAGCGAATGAGAGACTTGGAATATCAGTAAGACCAAAACCTATAAAAGAGAGAGTAACAGGAAACGTAACAAAAAGTAATGTCCCTAACAAACTTTCAATATCATTGAAACGTATTTTTAAGAGCAAATAAAACCCAATAACCCCAAATACAAAGATAGCACCATCCAAGGCAAAAATAACCGTTGGTGAAACATAACCCAACCTGAAAAACAAAGATGTTAAAAACGAAAGAAGTGGTGGTCGGGTTAAATCCGCGTACCCAATTCCCTGACCAGCAAATACAAGAGCATTTGACAGGTAAGTGTAAGTGTCCTCAGTTGGACCTATGTTTATTTGGATTATTACACGATAATATGTGATTATACTTACAATCAAGATTAATATAATGAAGGAAATATAATGAGAGTGTTTTTTTAGAGTATTATACAGTCTTACAAACTTTTTCTCAAATTTATTAGAATTATCCAAAAGAATCACCAGTAGTCCCCAAATGAATCACTAAAACAAATTATTTGATTTTGTCATTTATAATCTTAATGTAATAATTAAAATTATCACGTAGCTCAAATAACAAAAAAGGATCATTCTACTTCAGAAACTTGAATAAAAAAAGTGATTTAATCTACTCGTTCATACAAAACAAGGTTATTAAACTGTTTAATAGCTTTATAGCCTGTTAAATTCAATCCTTTTCTCACACAGAAATAATAATCCACATTATTAGAATCTAAATAACTGTTAAATGCCTTGTTGTCATTTGAGTTAAAGGAACAATGCTTAACACCACAGTAAAACTTTTGATTATCCTTAAAGATCGGCATCATACCCACATGAGTCCTCAAATACCAAGCATTACCCGCCCAAAGATCAGAATAAATTACTTTATTCTTATAGTTTGGATCATAATTCATAAGCCATTGACCTGCTGAATTTATCTGTCCATCAGAAACCTTAATTTCGTAATTATTTTCTTGAAAGTCAGACAAATAACTTAAAGGAGACAAAAGTATCATTGCTACTAAAAATACTGCAAAAAGATTAAATGTAATTTTTCTATTTTTAATTTTGTAACTTAATCTATCTGAAACCCCATTCAATCCCAATATTAAGAAATAAGAAATGGCAGGAACCATTGTAATGAAATATCTGTCATCTTTTATTACGTAAAAACTGTGAAATATAAAAAATGCCATAAACCATGACAAAAAGAGGAAATTTAAATCCATATCCTTTAACTCAAAGCTTTTTAACAGTTCATAAAATGCAAAAGAAAAAACAAAAAATAGAACTTCACTAAACATGTAAAATATCTTACCAAATGTGTCAAGGAATAGAATTAAAAGTAAGGAAGACACCAATAATTTAATTTTTGTAGCTTTTTGTAAATTTCGTATGTTTAACAATCGTTTACTTGTAGATCTCAGTTTTTTTAAATTATTAAACCCCCAAACTACAACTCCAAAGGATATTATCATCAAAACTGCAATACTTTCTATTCCCATATAAACAGGTATCCTAAAGAGAAAATAAAGAGTATTAAAGTTATATGAGAAGTTTTCTGGTGAAATATTTGAAGTTACAGTTGCACCATAAAAACTGAAAAAAGGATACACCGGATTTCCGAATGTTGAATAAAAAAACAGTAGCACTGGAATCACAAATAGAAATGATGTAAAAATTCCAATTAGGATATCTTTAATATCTCTAATAAGCCTTTTATTTATGAGTATGTAAAACATCATTGGGAATATAGCAAATGCTATGGCATACCTGGTTAAAAATGCCAACATCAAAAATGGAAATGCCAGATAAAAAAACTTTGAATTCTCCTTAACAGCCAAAACCGTGAAATAAATCGCCCATATAGAAAACGAAAGACTAGGAACATCCGTAAGACCAGATCCCGCAAAGCATAATACAATTGGAAATGTAACAAAAAGTAATGTCCCTAAAAAACTTTCAATATCATTGAAACGTATTTTTAGGAGCAAATAAAACCCAATAACCCCAAATACAAAAATTGCCCCATCCAAGGCAAAAATAACCGTTGGTGAAACATAACCCAACCTGAAAAACAAAGACGTTAAAAACGAAAGAAATGGTGGCCTGGTTAAATCCGCATACCCAATTCCCTGACCAGCAAATACAAGAGCATTTGACAAAAAATCGTAGGTATCCCAGATAGGTCCTAAGTTTATTTGGATCATTACACGATAATATGTGATTATACTTACTATCAAAAACAATAAAATGAAGGAAATATAATGAGAGTACTTTTTTAGAGTATTATACAGTCCTACAAACTTTTTCTCAAATTTATTAGAATTAAACAAAAAAATCACCAGTAGTCCCCAAATGAATCACTAAAACAAATTATTTGATTTTGTCATTTATAATCTTAATGTAATAATTAAAATTAGGACATAGCCCAAAATAACAAAAAAGGTATTTCTAATTAAGAAAACGAAATAAATAAAAAAAAGTAATTTAATCTACTCGTTCATACAAAACAAGATTATTAAACTGTTTAATAAGTTTATAGCCAGTTAAATTCAATCCTTTTCTCACAGAGAAGTAATAATCCACATTATTAGAATTTAAATAACTGTTAAATGCCTTGTTGTCATTTGAATTGAAGGAATAATGTTTAACACCGCAGTAAAACTTTTGATTATTCTTAAAAATGGGCATCATACCTACGTGAGTCCTCAAATACCAACCCGTGTAAGGCCAATCATCAGAATATATGGTTTTGTTTGCATAATCTGAATCGTAGCTTACAAGCCACTGACTCGCTGCTTTCATGTTTTCATTTATGCTTTTAAAGTCAGAATTTGTTTCTTTAATGCCCGGCAGATATTGAGTTGTAGATACTAACATCATGAACGTCAGGATTATCGCAAATAAGTAGAGAGTCACATTTCTATTTTTGATTTTAAAACTTAATCTATTTGAAACTCCACTCAACCCTAAAATCAAGAAGTATGAAACTAGAGGAGTCATTGTAAGGAAATACCTATCATCTTTTATCACGTAAACACTGTGGAATATAAAAAATGCCATAAACCAGGACAAAAAGAGGAAATTTAAATCCATATATTTTATATCTTGATCTTTAGAAATTTCATATGCAAAATAGGCTAGAATGAAAAATATGACTTCACTGCCCATGTAATTTATCTTTCCAAAAGTAGCCACAAATATCAGGCTTAAAATTACAGTTAACAACAATTTTATTTTTGTGAAGTTATTTTTAATCTTAAAGCTATTTTTTAAAGATTTTTTAACGTTGCATTTTCCTTTTCTCATTTGAATGAACGTGTAAACAAAAATGCCCAATAAAATAATTAATAGAAGTGTAGTACCAACACTTCCAATGTAAACTGGAGATTTTAATATGAAATATAGGAAATTAGGATGATATGCAAAGTTTTCCGGTGAGATTGGTGATGAAGTTGTGGTTGCATTGAAAAATGTGGAAAATGAATAAAGTGGGTTTCCAAATGTTGAATAAAAAAACAATAAACCCGGAAACAATGCTAGAACTGATGCAAAAATTCCAATTAGGATATCTTTGATATCTTTAACAAGACTTTTATTTATGATTATGTAAAGCAGCATTGGGAATATAGCAAAGGCTATGGCATACCTGGTTAAAAATGCCAACATCAAAAATGGAAATGCCAGATAAAAAAACTTTGAATTCTCCTTAACAGCCAAAACCGTGAAATAAATCGCCCATATAGAAAACGAAAGACTAGGAACATCCGTAAGACCAGATCCCGCAAAGCATAATACAATTGGAAATGTAACAAAAAGTAATGTCCCTAAAAAACTTTCAATATCATTGAAACGTATTTTTAGGAGCAAATAAAACCCAATAACCCCAAATACAAAAATTGCCCCATCCAAGGCAAAAATAACCGTTGGTGAAACATAACCCAACCTGAAAAACAAAGACGTTAAAAACGAAAGAAATGGTGGCCTGGTTAAATCCGCATACCCCGTTCCTTGACCTGAAAATACAAGAGCATTTGACAGGAAATCACAAGTATCCCAAATAGGACCTATTTCTATTTGAATCATTACCCTATAATATACGATTATAGTTACAATCAGTATTAGTAGAATAAATGAAATGTGAGAGGAATGCTCCTTTAAAGTATTGTAAATTTTTCCGAATTTTTTTTCAAAAATATTATCATAATTACCCAAAATAGATCACCTTACAATTATATCCTTAGATTCCTTTCATACTTTCCCGTTTATAAGGCTAATCCAACATATTTCTGAATCACGTGTTAAAACTAATTGAAGAAGAAAAAGTTTAGATAAACATAAAGTTAAAATGATTGTTTTAATACGAATTATAACAAATAAATCCTTCAATCCCCAAAATAAACACTCTCATTCAACCTTGGAACCATTGCCATGAGAACGCACTGCTCAGTGTTACCGGTTCTGTCCAGAAGCCCGTGGGTTAAATAACTCACAGCACCTGTCTTCTCACCCAGATTGGAGATTCCTGTAACTTCATCCATAACATCTCCAACTTCGCGTCCCTTTAAAACTTCCTCTATAACTCCCGGAGGATATTCCAATCCTGAGCTCACACCAATGGTTACCATGGTGCCGTCGAAGATTGCACACCACTGCAGGTCTATGTAACCCGTTATTGACGAGGGTGTTTCCATGAGCCCGGATTCTATGCCCACGCTCAAGTCAACATCAGAAGAATATGCATTTTTTGCCCTGTTAATTGCACCTTCTATGGTCTGATCCAGTCCGAAGGGTTGTGATGGTACCTCTGAATTTACATCAACACCTGAAACCTGGAGATCATTGTAGAAGTTTTTTAGAACATTCTCCGTTGCCTTTACCTTAACTGGGTTCTTGGATCCGACTGCAACCTTCATAGAATTTCTCCTTGAACTATGAAAAATGGATAAAAGAAAGAATAAAAATCATTGATCCTCTTTTATGATGATTCCTTCCCTGTCTATCTCGCCCTTACGTATCCTTGTGGATGAAATTGGTCTTCCATCCTCTGCAAGCACCATCCCAATAGTTAGGATGTCCAAGGCTTTCATTCCCTTTTCACGCCTTATCTTATTTATTTTAAGGGCCGTGGGTTCTGTTTCCTCACTCACAACGATTGCATCGATCTCCTCATCGTAGATGGTTGTTCCATAGGGGTCGTTGAGCTCCTTTATATCATAGTTTAAGGGTTTTTCCTGGAGTAAACCTCTTAAGTTGGACATTCTTATTTTGCAGGGTTCAATTTTACCCTTGACCCCTCCAAATTTATTTGAGGTTACACCGATAACAACGTGATCGCCTATTTCAAAGGCCTTATCAACCAGAGTTCTGTGGCCTTCATGGAACTTGTCAAATGTTCCTCCAACTGCCACTTTCCTGTAGGGTTTCTCATTCATTTGGTACATTCCTTAAATTTTGATTTATTGATGATTTCTTAAAAAGTAAATGTCAATTTTAATTGTATTGGTTGTCAATTTATTTAAAAAGTTTTTAATTGATGTGTTGGGTGTGACTTGTTGAGTTTGCATACAGAGTTAATGATATTCTTTCGAGTTATTTTCATGTGACTCTGAATCCGATATCTTGATTATGTATTTCAGTTAGATTATAGGTTATGCTCCATGAATACAACGTTGTTTTGAAAAACCCCCAGAACGTGGATGTTAACTTCGCATCATGCTACCCCAACCTCTACCGCAGTGCAATGTCATCACTGGGTTTCCATATAATTTACGACTTTTTAAACTCCCGAGAAGATATTTACTGTCAGAGAGTTGTTTATCCATATTCAAGGAGTCTTGAAACCAACACTCCCCTGAACAAATTTGATGTGGTGAGCTTTTCACTTCAGTACGAGCAGGACTACGTTAACGTGCTTAAAATGCTGCGTGATGGAGGTATTCCCCTGAGAAAGGAGGATAGAACTTCCCAGTACCCTCTGGTAATTGCCGGTGGTCCCTGTGCAAGTTCAAATCCCCTGCCAATGTCCAGGTTCGTTGACCTCTTCGTGGTTGGGGAGGCTGAGGTCATCCTTGATGAGGTTCTGGACAGATTCATGGAACTTGAAAAGCCCAGAGAGAATCTTGATGCCTTCCTTGACATACCTGGAGTTTATGTTCCTGGAAATCCAGTTAAGATTCAGGTTGTGAAGAAAATGGATGATGCCTGGCAGCCAATAAGGCAGGTTGTGCCTGAAACGGATGATAAAGAGTTTTTACCAGCCTTTGGAAGGTCTTTTCTCCTTGAGGTTTCACGTGGATGCGCCAGGGGCTGCAGGTTCTGCATGGCAGGGTGTATGTACAGACCAAGACGGGAAATGCCCCTGAAAAAGCTCTTTGAAGTGGCTGAAAAGGGCAGGAAAGCTACGGGACTCAGTAAAATAGCCATGATAGGGGCTGCAGTTTCAGACCACTCAAAGATTGAAGAACTATGTCTTGGCCTTTCTGAGAGGGGTTTTCAGGTCACAACCCCCTCTCTGAGGATTGAATCCATCTCAGATGAGCTCCTAACCATACTGCATGATAGCGGACTTAAAACCGTTACCATCGCACCAGAATCTATATGGAAGCTTAGAAAGGTTGTCAACAAACCCATAACCGATGAAAAATTGATGGAAACCATTCAAACAGCATTCAGGCAGGGCATGAATGTTAAACTTTACTTCCTCATGGGTCTGCCCGGTGAAACACCTGAAGACCTCCAGTGCATGGCACATTCCATTAAAAGGTTGAGTAAACTATCCAAAAAGATCAATGCCCTCAGGGTGAGTGTTAATCCATTCATACCCAAACCCCACACACCATTCCAATGGGAAAAATTCGATTTTGACCTGATAAAGGCAAATGCCAAGTATCTGAAATCAGAGGTGCACCTTAAATCCTTCAAGATGGAGAGCCCTAAAAACTCACTGATACAGTACGTTCTCTCAAATGGGGGAGAAGATCTGGGGGATTTGATAGAAAGATCCCTGGAAAAGAAGGTTCAGATGAAGGATTGGAAGAAATTTGGGGCAGAAATAAATCCACAAGTGGATCTTCCATGGACCGACGTAGATGTTGGAGTTACTGATGCTTTCCTCAAAAAAGAACATGAAAAAGCTCTAAATGGAAATATAACACCATGGTGTGAAACCTTCGGTTGTTACAACTGTGGTTCATGTGATTAACCCCCTATAACACCAGTTTAAGATTTTTAATCTCATTTTATCCTTTAATCATTAAGATAATTATGTCAGTATATCTTGAGTCACATACATCCATAATCGAAACTTATAAATATTAGAAGCACACTAACAAGGAATCCATACTACTCATAACATCCCATAGGAACATTTTGAATCGAGATAATAATAAATAATATAATCTTGAAAATAAATTTTTAAGAAAATAAATCTTGAAAATTTTTAAATGTTAAAAATTTTGAATTTAAAATATAAATCTGAATACATAAACTGAGTTTCTTTTTTTCTGTATTTTGTTTATGAATTGTATTCATCATTGATACAGATTATATACTCATTTTAGTTTATATGGAGGAATTAGAAATGTTTTATTAACTCCTAAGTGGCTATGTGGCATTCACGACCTACTGCAAAGCAAGGCGTGTAAAATCCATGAAACCGAATAGGAGGCGGTTAGATTAAGGGAAACTTATTCAGGATATTTGTTATCCTGTCACTAACATTACTATCAGTTAGTCCTGCAATTGCAGGAACCAATCAACCATACAACGTTTCTGTTACAGATAAATATGTAACAGCTGTGGCTAAAGCAACAGGCAGCCATGGAGTGTGGGCCTATGAAAAGGGCACATTCCTGAACTACTGTCCACAGTGTCACAGTTACGGTACTTTAAGCTACAGTAAGTACTGTGACGGGGGACAATGGACCTGTTCCCACTGCGACTGTGACTATGACATGCAAACGGGATACGAAAAGATTTCAGGCTCAAGTTTAAGGTTAACACCCTACACCATCCAAAGCACTGCTAAAACAACTACGAAAAAAACAAGCACAAGCAGCACAACAAAGACCACTACAAACAACACAAGTACAAAAACTGTAAACAAACCCCATAACACAGTACAGGCAATCAACATATTACAGTTAACCTACACTGAGCCATTGATAAAGGAAAAGAAAACAGTTACAGTTCCTAAAACAACGAAAAGCACCAAGATCGATACAGAGAGTGGAAGTCCACAGATTGGATCGGGAATAATGGTAATGCTAGAAAATCAGATGAAGTTCAAACTATGAACTCCATGATTGGAGTTTTGAACCATCTAAAAAAACATAAAATCAATGTGTCCTTTTTTTAAGGCACAGATCATACCGTGATCTGAAATCATGATATGATCATCCTATTCTTTTTTAAACTCAAAGAAGTTTCTTTTAAGTGTGAAGTTTTTTTATAAGAGCTATCTTTTATAACATCCAGTTTATGAGAACCAAGGTCTAATTTAAACTTTAAATTAGTTTTAAATTATATAATAACGATTTTTTTAAAATAAAAAAAATTAAAACTTTAAAAAAGTTATAAAATCTAAAAAATGGATTAAAATGAATTTCTAGACAACAGATTCATTTGATCCATGAATTGGTACAGTTAGCCCATATTTCACTCACTTCACAGAACTTAAGAATCATACCTCAATTTGGAGTATAACCTCTTGAAAATGTTATATACATGTCCTAAAAAGTGGGCCAAAGCCTTTTGAGGGAACATTACCAGCCTTGAGAATAAGCCCCTTCCAAGGAACATATCCCTTTTAACAGCTTCAATCTCCTCCCCAGTAGCGTACCTCCAGAAGATAGGTATCCCCAGGGCTATGAGCACAACCCCAATTATTATTTGATTCACAGCGCACTGTGTCATCATGTAAACGC
>ENA-UOOE01001227-UOOE01001227.1-fermentation-metagenome-genome-assembly--contig:-NODE-1227-length-22198-cov-26.974845_pt1 | contig 22198 bp, 15 predicted proteins | sample MGYA00245776_ERZ724021 | MGnify/ENA primary metagenome ERZ724021 (study PRJEB28704, sample SAMN03018321) | fermentation metagenome | biome: anthropogenic terrestrial biome; feature: soil... | reverse complement strand
TCCCCAGTCCGAAAGTTGATTCTGCCGTTATCCAGCTGCATGTCCGGTCTGTTCCACCCGTAAAAGTTTCTGAGGAAACCTTCTTTTTCCGTACCATTCGGGCAGCCTTTGGACAGCGGCGTAAAACCGCCGCAAATGCAGTCGCCTCCGGACTTTCCCTGCCAAAGTCCACTGTGCAGGCTGCCTTAAAAGAAATTGGCGCGGCGGAAACCGTGCGGGCTGAGCAGCTGACGCTTTCACAATTTGCCGCGTTAAGCGATAAACTTCATCATTTTTAAATCATTTTGAACGGAGGTGCCCGCTGTGTCACAATGTTCCGATGGGAAAATGTCTGAAATCTTTTTCTGCATTGCCTTTGGATGTACACTGGTTGCCATGATTTTCAGCCCGCTTGATCAGGACAACTTGTCAATGGCAGCAGCGTCCGTAGCCATTGTAACGGCGCTTGGCGGCATCTATCTTGCTTTTCAGGCATGGAAAGAACCGCTTCCGGAAGATATGCCAAAGCCGACTGAAAAACCGCATGAGGATTAAAGCCGAAATTCGAAGCCGATTCTTCTTCTGTTGTTCTAAAAAAAAATCCGTAAACTGTGTAAAAGCAGTTTACGGATTTTTTAAAACCTTTATAAGAAGTCAAATCAGGCTGCAGACAAGATCGCCCATTTCTGTGCAGGAGAGTGTCGGCAGACCTTTGGCAGCAATGTCGCAGGTACGGCCCTTTTTCAGAGCTGCCGAAACTGCCGCTTCAATTGCATCCGCTGCTTTCGACTGGTCAAGAGAATACCGCAGCATCATAGCACCGGAAAGAATCGTCGCCAGCGGGTTTGCCTTACCTGTACCTGCAATATCCGGTGCAGAACCGTGAATGGGTTCATACAAGCCGGACTTACCCGCGCTCAGGCTTGCAGAAGCCAGCATCCCAATGGAACCGGAAATCATACTCGCCTCATCAGAGAGAATATCCCCAAACATATTGGATGTCACAATTACGTCAAATTGTTTCGGATTGCGTACCAGCTGCATCGCACAATTATCGACATACAGATGGGAAACCTCAACCTCTGGGTAGTCTTTGCTCAAACGTTCAACGGTCGCTCTCCACAGGCGGGAAGACTCCAGCACATTGGCTTTGTCAACACTGCAAAGTTTCTTGCTGCGTTTCATGGCCATTTGGAAACCGACACGCACAATGCGCTCTATTTCCGTTACGGAATACTTTTCCGTGTCATAAGCTGCCTCCACACCGTTTTCTGTGCAGCGTCCGCGCTCGCCAAAATAGATACCGCCGGTCAGTTCCCGGACAATAAGGACATTCAAGTTGTCGCCGATAATCTCTTCCTTCAGCGGAGACGCACTGCGCAGTTCCGGAAAAATAACTGCCGGACGCAGATTTGCAAATAAGCCGAGTGCTGAACGAATCCCCAGCAGTCCTTTTTCCGGCCGGTTGTTCCCCGGCTGGCTGTCCCATTTGGGGCCGCCGACAGCCCCCAGCAGCGTACTGTCCGCTGCCTTGCAAATAGCAATGGTTTTTTGTGGGAGCGGCACGCCAGTTTTATCAATTGCGCATCCTCCCAACAGTGCCTCCTGAAAATCTACGCCGAAGTCAAATTTCCGGCCTGCTTCCTTCAGTGCCTTCATCGCCTGTTCCACAATTTCCGGGCCGATTCCATCGCCTTTTAAAACGGCGATATGATATGTCTGCATTCTTTTCCCTCCTGCTTGATTTTAACATATAAAATAGATAGAAGCTCTCTCTTATGCACGCTTGGAACGGTTGATAGCACAAATGATCCCTTTAATAGAGGCAAGACTGATATTGCTGTCGATTCCGATTCCAAAGGCATCCTTCCCATTCGGGTCTTTTAAGTGGATATAGGAAACGGCCTTGCTGTCCGCACCACGGGAAATCGCATGCTCCTGATAGGTGACAAACTTGTAATTCTGCACACCAACCTGCTCCAGCGCACGGAAAAATGCGTCAATTGGTCCATTTCCCACCGCACGGATTGGATGATCTTCATGCTGGAAACACAGATTTCCTTCAAATTGCACCGGGTTGCTGCCTGCTGCTCCTTCTTCATTTTCTTCATGCAATTTGTAGGATTTAAGATTATAAGGACTGTTAACTTCCAAATATTCTTTGTTAAACAAACTATAGATTTCTTTCGGCATCAATTCCCGTCCAGCCTTATCGCATGCTTGCTTTACAACCGCACCAAATTCCGGATGCATAGCTTTCGGCATATTAAAACCGAAAGACTGCTGCATAACAAATGCAGCTCCACCCTTTCCAGACTGGCTGTTGATACGGATAACCGGCTCATATTCACGTCCAACATCGGCCGGATCAATTGGCAAGTAAGGAACCTCCCAATACGGCCTTTGATGTGTGTGCATATAGTCCACGCCTTTTTTGATTGCATCCTGATGAGAGCCTGAAAATGCCGTGAACACAAGGTCGCCCGCATAGGGCTGCCGCGGCGGCACTTTCATGCCTGTGCAGTGCTCATAGATGTCACGCACATGGTGGATATCAGAAAAGTTAAGTTTCGGGTCTACTCCTTGTGAATACATATTCATGGCAAGTGTCACAATATCCACATTTCCGGTGCGTTCGCCATTTCCAAAGAGGGTGCCCTCCACACGTTCTGCACCAGCCAGTAAGGAAAGTTCCGTGGCAGCAACGCCGGTGCCACGGTCATTATGCGGATGGACACTGATAACTGCGCAGTCGCGTTTTTTAATATTGCGGATACAGTATTCTACCTGATCGGCAAATGTATTAGGGGTGCACATTTCCACTGTATCAGGCAAGTTCAAAATAACTTTTTTCTCCGGTGCAGCACCCAAAGCCTCCAGCACCTCGTCACAGATGCGCACAGAATTCTCCACTTCCGTTCCGCTGAAGCTTTCCGGAGAGTACTCATAGCGGATATTCATGCCGGTTTCTGCAATCTCTTTTTCCGTTAACTGGCGGATTAATTTTGCAGCATCCACCGCAATCCCGATAATTCCGTCCATATCTTTCCGAAAAACAATTTTCCGCTGCAGAGTAGAAGTGGAATTATAAAAATGCACAATGACATTCTTTGCTCCATGGATTGCATCAAATGTTTTACGGATCAAATGCTCACGTGCCTGCACCAGCACCTGAATCGTTACGTCATCCGGAATAAGATTCCGCTCAATCAGTGCACGGCAAATTTCATACTCAGTCTCCGACGCAGACGGAAATCCGATTTCAATTTCCTTAAAGCCAACGTCAACCAATAGCTGAAAGAATTTTAATTTTTCTTCCAAATTCATCGGGTCAATGAGTGCCTGATTACCATCCCGTAAGTCCACACTGCACCAGATGGGTGCTTTGGTAATGGTTTTTTGCGGCCAAGTCCGGTCTGGAAGATTGATCTGCCGGAATGGGATATACTTTTTGCAGCCATTATTCATGAAAACCAGCTCTCCTTTTCCTCAATTGCATCGTTGGCCTGTACAAAAGCAGTCAACCCGCTCTTATTTTTATCGATTAATAAATAAAATTTTTAAAAGCAGGCCCAGTGCCGATCGGTTTTTGCAGGATGTTGCACGGCAACAAAAAAGTCCCAGACACAGATTTCTCTGTGTCTGGGACGAAATTGCATCGTGGTACCACCCAGCTTTAGCTCCAAAAGAAGCCCTCAGTGGCCTCATCCATCCGGAGAAGGCTCCGGCAAGTAACGCTGCCGAAACGTCCACCCTTACTTTGATTTCAGGACGGCGGCTTAGGGATGAGCTATTCGCACCTGCTGCTGTATTGGCTCACACCACCAACCAACTCTCTGTAACAGCTTACAGATGCCTTATTCCCGTCATTGCCTTGTCAACGATTCATTTTTAGTTATTATAACGCTGCAGGGAGCATCCTGTCAAGTTTCTTTTTCTTCTTTCTCGGTTTTGCCGTCATACACATGGTTGGCCGCTTCACGAGCAACATCCAGCACCATGTGTTCCCGTTTTTCCTGTTTGGTTTCCAGTTTTCGTGGAGGAATTGTTCCATAAACTTCCGCAACCATGGAACGCATCCACAGACCGGGCGTAATCCGTAAACAATAACCACAGCCTGACTGTGTCATCCAGTCATAGAATTTCGCACGCGGCAGTCCATATGTGGAAAGAATAGACATGATGGAACCGCCGTGCACAATGAGCGCTGCGCTGTGAATATTGGAGCGGAGCATACCATCCACCACATGTTCAAATGCCGCACAGGTGCGCTGCATGCACCACCCACTGTTTTCACCCCCGGGCGGCGTTATTTTTTTGTTTCCTTCCATCCACTCTACAAATTGTGGATTTCCCTTTGCCAATTCCTCTGCAGTTTTATTTTCCCAACTGCCGAAGTCAATTTCACGGAAATCCGTGACGATTTGCGGTGTCAAATCCGGATACAAAATTTTTGCCGATTGCAGGCAGCGTAACATTGGACTGGAATAACACACCTGCACAGAGGGGTAAGGATGTTTTTCTTTCTGCTTCTCCAGCATCTCTTTGCCCTCCCTGCAGAGCGGTAAATCCGTGCTGCCGATATACCGTCCCTCCAAATTTCCGGCTGTCAGACCGTGTCGAATTAAACACACTGTATAAGACTGCATGATATAGCTCCTTCTAAAAACATGTTACACAATATATAGTAGTTTACAATTTTCCTATTTTGGTTTATACTTTACATTACGTTTATTTACAAAATTCGCAGACATTCGACTGGGAGGGACAGGATTGAACAGCTATTTTCCGCGCATCATCACGCTGTTGCGCAAAGAGCGCGGACTTAGCCAAAAATCAGTGGCCGAAAGTCTGGGCGTTTCACAAGCTCTTCTCTCTCATTATGAAAAGGGTATCCGTGAATGCGGATTGGATTTTGTTGTGAAGATTGCAGATTTTTACGGCGTATCCAGCGACTACCTGCTTGGACGTGCAGCAAATCCATCTGGCATTCCCATATTGGCTCCCCAGCAGCCTGCCTGCATTTCCCACTCCGCACAGGTATCTGCCGAACAGCGGCTGCTGGTGAATGCAATCACCCTCCTTTATTCCGTCTTGGAAAATTGCAAAAATGAAAATTTGGCTAAAGAGGCTTCCACTTATCTTTTTGCCTCCTTTTACCGTGCTTTCCGGACCCTGTACGCTTCTAACCCCAAAAATCCGGAAGACCTGTTTGCTGTCCGAAAGGAACTGGCCGGCGGTTATTCTGCTGCCTGCGCTGAAGTTGCTCTTTCCAACCTTGCCTGTCTGCTGTCCGGCAAAGACATCGGTTCTGCGAAAGGCCTTGACAAGTCAGATACCCCCACTCTCAGCCCCAAAGAACTGGCGAGTGCTTATCCCGATCTTGCTCCTTCTCTTTTTTCGCTTATTCGGCAGATTGAACTGCAGATGGATGGATCAACGTCAACCAAAAAGCAAAAACCGCAAGTATGAAAATTCATTTTTATATTGCGGAATAAAAAGATATCTTAAGTATAAACGAATTTAACCTTTCATGCAATGGATGAACTCAAAAAGGAACGGCCGCTCTCCCAAATGCGGCCGTTCCTTTTTAGGATAATTTGATATCGGTCAGGTTTTCTGTTAAATCTTTCTCAATAAAATTACTCTTTCAACAAATCACGGTACAGACGAATGTATTCATTTGCAGATTTTCCCCAGCTCATGTTACAGCGCATGGCCCGCTGAACTAATATCTTCCAACCTTCTTGATCCTGATAGCCCTGCAAGGCACGGCGAACCGCATTATCCATATCCACACTGGAATAGTCATGAAAGGTGAATCCGTTGCCCTCTCCATCGCCACTGTCCTGAATCGAATCTTTCAGGCCGCCAGTTTCCCGCACGATAGGGATTGTACCATAGCGAAGTGCAATCATCTGTGACAGCCCACAGGGCTCACTCTTACTGGGCATTAGGAAAATGTCAGAACCGGCATAAATCTTCCGCGAAAGTTCCGGCACAAAGCCATGACAGGCACACATGCGGCCGGGATAGTGTCCCTGCATCTGCCGGAAAAACTTCTCGTATTCCCAGTCTCCGCTGCCTAAGATTGCAAACTGAATATTGGTTTCCTGCATCAGCCGGTCCAAATCTTCTTTGACCAAATCAAGTCCTTTATGCGACACCATGCGGGTCACCATGCTGACCAGCGGAACATCCGGATTCTGCTCCAGTCCAAGGCGTTCCTGTAAAGCGCGCTTATTTTCTGCTTTTCCGGAAAGGTCATCTGCTGTATAGTGCGCATAAATATCTTTATCCGTTTCCGGATCATAAGAAACAGTATCGATTCCATTCAGGATTCCACACAGCTTCCATGCACGCTGCCGTAAAATACCGTCCAGTCCATGGGAATACCATGGGTCTAAAATTTCCTTCGCATAAGTCGGACTGACTGTTGTAATTTGGTTTGCGGTCTCAATAGCACCCTTAACCATATTTACACAATCATCATATTCCAGAATTGGATAGTCGCTCTTGGGAATTCCCAGCACATTTTCCACCAATTCCGGTCCATACTTTCCCTGATACTGAATGTTGTGGATGGTAAAGATTGTTTTAATGCCGCGGTACCAATCGTTATTGGCATAGAAAATACTATAATAAACCGGTACTAAAGCTGTCTGCCAATCATTGCAATGAATGATATCCGGTTTAAAGTCCAGATATGGAAGCATCTCCAGCGCTGCACGGGAAAGGAATGCAAACCGTTCTGCATCATCATAGTGGCCATACAGCCCTTTACGCTTAAAATAATACTGGTTGTCAATCAAGTAGTAAATCACACCGCCTGCGCGTGCTTCAAATACACCACAGTATTGCCGCCGCCATGCCACCGGTACAGACAGGCTGGTGACAAATTTCATGTTATCCCGCATCTTCTGCGGAATATCCTCATACAGGGGCATCACCACACGGCATCCGATGAGCCGCTGCCGCAGAGCCTGCGGCAGTGAGCCCGCCACATCCGCCAATCCGCCGGTCGCAGCAAATGGCTGTGCCTCACTTGTGCAATATAAGACCTTCATGAAACATCGTCCTTCCTTGTTTTTGCCTGCCGGCTTTTTGGTCATCAATCCGTCAGACAATACTGCCCTTATTGATAAACACTGGATAGGATTGAAAACCCATTAAGGACCGGTCATCTTTAATCGTAACATCTTTATCTATAATCACATAATCCAGTTTGCAGTTCTGTCTGATCATGCTGTCCTGCATAATCACACAATTTTTCACTTTTGAATTTTTGCCAATATGTACACCGCGAAACAGGACACAGTTCTGCACTGCACCTTCAATAACACAGCCGTCTGCAACCAGACAATTGCTCACTTCACTGCCTAATCCATAGCGCGCCGGCATATCGTCCCGCACTTTCGTGTAAATCGGACGGTTTGGATTAAACAGTTCACTGCGCACTTTGGGCTGCATCAGTGCCATATTAGACTCAAAATAATCGTTCATACTGCTGATGAAACTAATGAAGCCGGTAAATTCGTACCCGTGAAAACGATAATTGGGAATATTGCGCTGAATAAGGTCCCGCTGAAAATCATAGAGATTGCGGCTGACGCAGTCGGCCACCAGCTTCATCAGCAGTTCCCGGTCCATCAGCATCATCGGCAGACCATAGTTGCACGCACCATCTACTTTCGGCTGGACCAGTGCGCCCCGAATCATGCCATCCGGATCGACTTCATAAGAAATCGACGCAGCACAGTTTTGGGGAATATGTCCGTAACGGTATGCCAAGGTCACATCTGCACCGGATTTGACATGTGAAGCCAAAATTTCATTAAGATCTATATTACAGATATAGTCGCTGTCTGTCAAAAAAACATATTTTTCATTGGAATGAGAAAGAAAGCGAGTAATTGAATTCAACGACTCGATGCGATTGTTGTAACCAGAACCTCCGCTTGAAAAAGGCGGCAGGATAAACAGCCCTTCTCGTTTACGGGAAAGGTCCCATGCCTTTCCAGATCCAAGGTGATCCATCAAGGACTGATAGTTACTCTTTGTAATGACCCCCACCTTGTTAATGCCGGAATTCACCATATTGGACAAAGCAAAATCAATGAGGCGATAGCGCCCGCCAAAAGGCACACTGCCCATGGTCCGTGTTTCTGTCAGCTCTCTGACTTTTTCCTCATGCAAATTAGAAAAGATAATACCCAGCACATTATTTGCATTCATTTTTTCTGTGCCTCCTCTGCCATTGTCTCCGCATCCACCATTGCTTTTGGTGGCACGACCGCCTTTGGTGGAACAGTACAATTGCTTCCAACGACAGCAACGCCCCACTCATCCTTATCATGCATGTCTTCCGGGCGCTGTCCGATGACAGCTTCCTTTCCAATCACCGAATTTTCGGCAATAATGGCATACTGTACCACTGCGCCCTCTTCAATGCGGGTACCTGGCATAATAATAGAATCCCTCACAACCGCGCCCGGGGCAATGTAAACACCAGAGAACAAAACTGCAAAGTCAATTTCCCCATACACATTTGCACCCTCTGCAACCAACGAATTCTGTACCTGTGCATCTTTAGAAATATAATGCGGCGGCATAACCGGATTTCGAGAATAAATTTTCCAAGTATCTTCGGAAAGATCCAACGGAATATTCGGGTTCAGCAGATCCATATTTGATTCCCACAAGCTCTCAATTGTTCCAACATCTTTCCAGTACCCCTCAAATGAATAAGCAAACATACGCTCACCGGCTTCCAGCATGGCCGGAAGAATATCATGCCCAAAGTCGTTTCCGCTCTTTGAATTTGCTTCATCAGCCTCTAAATATTTTTTCAGCTTGCTCCATGTAAAAACATAGATACCCATACTGGCCTTATTGCTCTTCGGCTTTTTCGGCTTCTCATCAAATTGGTAAATGGAGCCGTCTTCCCGTGTATTCATAATGCCAAAGCGTGAAGCCTCATCCATTGGAACCTCAAACGCTGCAATTGTGCAGTCTGCATTTTTCTCCTTATGATAAGCAATCATTTTCGAGTAATCCATCTTATAAATATGATCGCCGGAAAGAATCAGCACATATTCTGGGTTATAGCGCTCAATAAAGGGCATATTTTGATAAATCGCATTTGCCGTACCTTTATACCAGTCAGATTTACGGCTGCGCTGATAAGGCGGCAGCACCCGAACACCAGCGTTCATGCTGTCCAAATCCCACGGCTGCCCGGACCCAATGTATTCATTCAGTTCCAGCGGTTGATACTGTGTCAGCACACCAACTGTCTCAATACCGGAATTCACGCAATTTGAAAGTGGAAAGTCAATGATTCGGTACTTTCCACCGTAAGGGACCGCCGGTTTTGCCAATTTTTTAGTCAGCACTCCAAGCCGGCTGCCCTGACCTCCTGCCAGAATCATTGCCACAACTTCTTGCTTTGGTAACATGGTTGGTTCCTCCTTTGATATACATACATTGCTCAGACAATGTCTTATGATTCATATGACATTAGCAGACTTCTTTATGGAGTCGCCGCTATGACTGTCTTCCGGATCATGAATGGGTTTTGTGTTTTTTACTTTGCTGCTAAAATGTTTTTTGCCTGAATTTTTTCGCTTGAACTTAAGGTATATGGTGGAAAGAGGCGGCAAATGAAGGTTTATGGACTGCTCCATCCCATGCATAGGATACTCTTTTTCACTCACAATATGACTTCCGTTTTCGATTCCGCTGCCGCCGAACTGAGCCCAATCCGTCGAGAGAACTTCCTCATATAAGCCATCATACGGAACACCGATTCGGTACTCCGGACGTTCTACCGGAAGAAAATTACAGACAATGATAATTTCCTCTTTTGCTTTGTTGAACCTGCGAAATGCAATCACACTCTGCTCACAGTCATCATTGCTGATCCATGAAAATCCCTCCCAGCTAAAATCGATTTCCCAAAGTGGAGAATTTTCCAGATAAAAATGGTTGAGTTTTTTAAAAAACCGGTGCTGCGCATCGTGCTGTGGATACTGCAGGAGAAGCCAGTCCAGTTCCTGCTGATAATTCCATTCAATAAACTGTCCCAATTCCGTCCCCATAAAGATTAATTTCTTGCCGGGATGTGCCATCATATAACCCATAAAAGCCCGTACACCAGCAAATTTCTGTTCGGCCGTCCCGGGCATTTTGTTCATCAGAGAACATTTTCCGTGCACAACTTCATCATGAGAAATAGGAAGAACAAAATTCTCTGCAAAGGAATAAAAGAAAGAGAATGTAATATCCTTTTGGTTATATTTGCGTCCAAGAGGATCCATTGACATGTAGTGCATCATATCATTCATCCAGCCCATATTCCATTTGTAATTAAATCCCAGTCCGCCCATATAAGTCGGTTTACTCACCATCGGCCAGCTTGTGGATTCCTCCGCAATCATCATAACATTAGGAAACCGCTCAAAAACTGCTTCATTGAGTTTCTGAAGAAAGGCAATAGCCTCCAGGTTTTCCTTGCCCCCATCCTTGTTGGGAACCCACTCACCGTCTTTCCGGCTGTAGTCAAGATATAACATGGAAGCGACCGCATCCACTCGAATCCCGTCAATGTGATAATTTTCCAGCCAGAAAATTGCACTGGAAATCAGGAAGCTGATGACCTCTGGGCGGCCATAGTCAAAGACCAGCGTTCCCCAGTCTTTGTGCTCTCCTTTGCGGGGGTCGGCATATTCATAGCAGGGAGTGCCATCAAAACGGGCCAGTCCGCTGGAATCTTTGGGAAAATGCGCCGGCACCCAATCCATAATGACACCGATTCCTGCTTGATGGCACGCATCCACAAAATGCATGAACTGCTTTGGCGTTCCATACCGAGAAGTCGGAGCGAAATATCCGGTGACTTGATAGCCCCAAGAGCCATCAAAGGGATACTCCGTAACGGGCATGATCTCAATATGCGTATATCCCATATCTTTTACATAGGGTACTAGTTCCTGTGCCAGCTTGTCATAGCTGAACACATTCCCATCCTGATAGCGCCGCCAAGAACCAAGATGTACTTCATAGATATTAACAGGATGATCATAGTGCGGTTCTTTTTCCTGATGTTTCTGCCATGTGCTGTCATGCCACTGATAGCCACTGATGTCATAGACACGGCTTGCTGTCCCGGGACGCGTATCAAAAAGATAGGCATACGGATCACTCTTCTGTACTGGTTTGCCGTCAGCTCCGGTCACATAAAACCGATAGCGCTCATAATCTTTCAAAGAGTATGGCAGCCATGCTTCCCAAACACCGCTGCTCACTTTTTTCATCGGATTCCGCATTGGATCCCATTGGTTGAAGTCACCAATTACAGACACACTCTGTGCCTTCGGCGCCCATAACCGAAAAACGATCTGCTCTTTTCCGTTAACTGTACAGTTGTGCGCACCCATATATTTGTAAGCCTGGACATTGGTCCCCTGATGAAACAGATAAAGCGGTAAACTATCCTCTTGCGATTTGCCTTTTTGCATATCAAGCAGCTCCTCCATCCAGTAAATTTTAGTTAACTTTTATAATATTATCATACCACAAATGCGCAAGATTTCAAGAGTTTTATGAAATTATTGCAAAAACAATCTGAATGGTTGCTTGAATTTTTGTGCATTTTGTTGCAAAATGATGGGCACTTCTTTGTGCAACCTAATCCAGAACATTATTTTTAAATACATTTCTACTATACGCCCCTGCACTCAAAAATGCTGTCACTTTTCTGTACAAGCAAAAACAGGCATTTAAACTAGAAATTTCTATATGATTATCATAAAAGTACTGCCTAAGCCAAAATGTACAGGAAAGTATTCCTTTGGTAAATCAGATAAATAAGAAGCAAAAAGGACCCTCAAAACCTTTTCTGCCAAGGTTTTCAAGGATCCTTTCCGAATCTATATGCTTGTTCTAAATGCTTGTCCGGTTATAAATTCAATTACAGTTCAGCAAAATACTTAATCGTTCTGACCATCTGGCTGGTGTAAGAATTCTCATTATCATACCAGGAAACGACCTGAACCTCATAAGTATCATCGTTGATTTTTGTTACATTGGTCTGAGTAGCATCAAACAGGGAACCATACCGCATACCAATTACATCGGAAGAAACAATTGGATCTTCGTTATAGCCGAAGGAATCATTGTTCGTTGTCACTTTCTTCATATAAGCGTTGATTTCTTCTTTTGTAAGTCCTGCTTTCTTGCAGACAGCAGTCAAAATTGTTGTGGAACCAGTTGGAACAGGAACACGCTGTGCTGCGCCAGTCAGTTTGCCATTCAGTTCCGGAATTACCAGACCAATTGCTTTAGCAGCGCCAGAAGAGGTCGGAACAATGTTGGCCGCGCCAGCTCTGGATCTTCTCAAGTTGCCCTTGCGCTGTGGTCCGTCAAGAAGCATCTGATCGCCAGTATAAGCATGAATGGTTACCATAATACCAGACTGCAACGGAGCAAGGTCATTCAATGCTTTTGCCATTGGTGCCAGGCAGTTTGTGGTGCAGGATGCAGCAGAAATAATCTTGTCATCCTTTGTCAGGGTCTTTTCATTTACGCTGTAAACAATGGTCGGAAGGTCTTTGCCGGCAGGAGCGGATATGACAACTTTCTTAGCACCGGCTTTGATATGAGCCATTGCCTTTTCCTTGGAGGTATAGAAGCCTGTGCACTCCAAAACAACATCAACACCCAGCTTGCCCCACGGAAGGTTAGAAGCATCCGGCTCTTTGTAAATCGTAATCTTTTTGCCGTCAACTTCGATAAAATCATCGCCGCTGACAACTGTATGCTTGTTTTCACCAATTTTGCCTGTAAATCCGCCTTGTGCAGTATCATACTTCAGCAAGAATGCAAGCATCTCAGGCTTTGTCAGGTCATTGATAGCAACAACCTCATACCCATCTGATTCAAACATCTGTCTGAAAGCAAGCCGACCAATACGGCCAAAACCATTAATTGCTACCTTTACTGCCATTGTGAATTTCCTCCTTGAGAATAACGAATTTGAGTAATGGCTTCTTACAGCCATCGTACCCTTCTATTTTATAGCATCTTCTGTCAATTTACAAGTGCTTGTTTTATTTTTAACAAAAAATAATTTATTCTATACTTCTATAATTATCACTTCAGCGATTTCTTCTGCGATAAAAATAGCATTTCGCTTTAAAACTCTGTCCAAGATACTGCACAAGAATCCGTTCCAGTCTCTTGTCTACCTCATTCTGCGAAAGCGGGCGTGGATTTTCCCGTGAAGCAACGATGGGACGTTTGCTGAGAAAGTGTTGCAAACGGAGCGACGGGTTATCCTTCATCACCACCGGACGGACTTCCGGTTCTTCCATATCTTCCGTCTCTCCAGTTAGCTCTTCTCTGGTCATAGGCCGCACCGTCAAAAGGGAAAACATCACAAAGGCAGCGAAAACCAGCAGCACCCACTGCATTCCATTCGGGTATACGATTGCGATTCCGGCTGTTTGAGGAAGCGCAGAGACAACCACAAAGATAACAAATGGAAGCCCAAGCCCAAATAAACGTCCACGGGAAACACGTTTGACTTCAGCTGCCATTTGTGCCAGTGACAGAAGTGTCAGCAATAAGAAAATAAGGGCCCCGGTCCGCAAGATATCCGCTGTATTGGCCACTTCTTCTGTATTCACATGAAACTGCAGCACCAATGCACAGCAGCACCAGACGGAAGGCAGCAGTGCCAGTGCCTGATGCCTAGCAGCATAATTTTGCCCATTTGCGATAAAAAGACTGCCCTGCAGACACAAAATCAGCCCAGCACAGACTGCCAGTATCGTGCATATCCCTGATAAATAGGGAAACCTGCCGGTCCTGTTCTTTGCCTGAAACACAACTGAAATTGCTGACAGCAGTACACCTGTAATCATGTAAGCAATGCTCAGCACTCTGCCATTGAGCGGCAGGCGGACCATCGTATGATCCCGACGGGATGCAAAGAAACAGACCATAAAGCCTGCGGCAAGCACAATACAAAGTGCTGTACTTAATCCATTCCAAGTTTGTCCAGCAGAAAGCTCACAGAAACGAATTCCTAGAGAAATCATCAATGTTACGCCAAAAGCAGTCCATGCTAATTTTGATTTCATGCAGAAAGGACACTCCTATCGTTCTTCGAGGGGGATATACGGTCTGGGCTTTGACAGAGAACGATACGCCGGGCGCATGATGCGCTTGGCAGTTTCAATTTCCTCAATGCGGTGCGCACACCAGCCGGCCATACGTGACACCGCAAACAGCGGCGTATACAACTCTGACGGAATATTCAGCATTTCATAGACAAGGCCAGAGTAAAAATCCACATTTGCGCTAATGACTTTGGAATCTCCGTGCACCTCTTCAAAAACTTTCGGTGCCAGTTTTTCCACCAACTCAAAAAGCTCGAATTTTTCTTTCATGCCTTTGTGCCGCGGCGCAAGCTTTTCTGCTTCCCGCTTCAAGATAACCGCGCGCGGATCAGAAAGTGTATAAACCGCATGACCCATGCCATAGATCAGACCAGAATGATCTCCAACTTCTTTGTTTACTATTTTTACCAGATAATCATGTACTTGTTTCTCACTGCCCCAGTCATCCACATGCTGCATCAAATCATTCATCATCATCATCACGCGGTGATTGGCGCCTCCATGCTTTGGCCCTTTCAGTGAACCGATACCGGCAGCAATCGCCGAATAGATATCCGTCCCCGTTGAAGAAAGCACACGAACGGAAAATGTGGAGTTATTGCCGCCGCTGTGTTCTGCATGAAGCATCATGCACAGATCCAGCAGATGCGCCTCATCATGGGTGAATTTCCGATCCGGCCGAATGGCATCCAAAACAGATTCTGCAATCGACTGGCTTGGATCCACTGGATGAAAAAACATGCTCTTTTTATCAAACTTACGGCGCTTGACCTGATAAGCACAAGTCATAATAATCGGCAGCCGGGCAATCAGCTGCAAGGACTGCCGCATGTTGTTCTCCAGCGAAATATCGTCCGGATTATCGTCGTAAGAATATAATGCCAGCACAGAACGTGCCATCTTGTTCATAATATTGCGGGACGGCGCTTTAAAAATCATATCCTCTGTAAAATTCTCCGGCAACTCACGATAATAACTGAGCACTTTGCGAAGCTTTTCCAGCTGAGGAGCCGTTGGAAGCTCACCGAAAAGCAAAAGCCAGACAACTTCTTCATAACCAAAACGGTCTGCCTTTCGACAGCCTTCCACGATGTCAGCGATATCAATACCCCGGTAGGTAAGTATACCTTTATCCGGCACCCGAACGCTGTCGTCAATTAAATATCCATGTACATTGCTGATCTGTGTCAAGCCCGCCAGCACACCTGTACCATCTGGATTCCGCAGTCCCCGTTTCACACCATACAAATCAAACTTTTCCATTGGGATTTGATTGTTGTCCCGAAATTCGTCACAGAGTTCCTGCAGATCATCAGAAATGATTTTGCTGTTCTCATTTTGCACCATGTGAACCCCCTCTTTACCTTACATAGCCATACTAGCACAGCCATACTGGAAATTTGTCGAAATAAGGTATTCTTAAATTACAATTTTACAGCAGGAGCATTTTAAAGTCAATAGGGGGAACTTTTCATTCTGAATTTGTGCTGATTCCATCCTGCATTTCGTGTCTTTTCTATTGAACCTTACGCATTTCGTCAAAAAAGTTATGCATAATTTTTGGGGCCTGCCTGTAGAATGTAAAGAAACATCCATGCATAAACGGTTCAGAAAAAGCAGGGGGAGTGTTTGCATTGAAAGGAACTGTATCGCTTTTTGTCATCTTTTTTATTCTACTCATTTTTGTCCCATGTATCGGACTTTTAGCAGGACATCCTGACCCAGCAAAAAAGTCGCCAACTTCTTCTGCTTCTACAGTAATCAGCCAGATATCTTCTGCAGCCACCAGTTCAGCTGCCGTATCAAAAACGGCCAACGCAGCAAAAAAGAGCGGAAGATCCTTTCGGATTCTGGACAAAACATCCGGCAGAATTTTGACAGTGGACGAGCTGGACTTTTTGCGTGGAACAGTCGCAACAGAAATCAGTCCAGACAGTCCGCCGGAAGCGCTGAAAGCCCAGACCGTTGCCGCTTACACTTACTATGCCCGCCTGCGCAAACAAAACCGACAAAAGCCAGACAGTTCTCTACAGGGTGCTGATTTTTCGTGTGAAACCGGGAAATGGCTTATTTATGTGACAAACGATCAAATGAAAACGCGATGGAAAGAAAATTATACAAAATACTACGACAATCTTGCTCCTGCAGTAGAAAGCGTTTATGGAAAAGTCCTTTGCAGTGGAAATCAATTAATTGACGCAACCTATTATGCAATCAGCAGCGGGCAAACTGAAAACGCCACAGCAGTCTGGGGCAGTGCCTCGCCCTGTTTAGTTCCAGTCGCCAGCCCTGCTGACATTTATGCGCCGGGCTATCTTACCACGGTTAAAATGAGCAGCACACAGTTTCAGTCTGCCGCTGCAGCGCTTGGCTGCACACTAGCGGGGGATGCCGCCAATTGGGTCGGTGACATTCAGCGAACAGATTCCGGCACCGTGTCTTCCATCAAATTGGGCGGAAAAGACGTCAAAGGAACTGATATGCGTTCAGCTTACGGGCTTCGTTCCGCAAATTTTTCTGTTTCCTATGCAAATGGAAACTTTACATTCACTGTCAAAGGATATGGACATGACGTCGGGATGAGTCAGGCAGGAGCCATTGCCATGGCAAAGCAGGGGGAAAGCTACACCCACATTCTTTCCTGGTATTACCCGGGGTCTAAACTGGCCACACTTTAACTCATCCGCTGAACCGATTGGCGTATGCAAAATAGGTGATTCCGTTTTCTGCAGTAAAAACGCCATTCAAGTTGGAATCCCGCAGGCTCATGGACGGCAGGAAAATCAAGGGAACCGCCGGAAGTGTTTCCGACAAGCGCTTCTCCGCAGCATGCAGTGCCTGAAAACGTTCTGCAGATGCCGTACTGCACTGCCGCGCTTTTTCCATCTGTTTCATGAAACTGCTGTCCTTCCAGCCGCTTTGGTTGAGTCGGCTGTCTACTGCAAACTGCTCTAAAATAGAGGAAGGATCATCATAAGCAGTGATAAGCTCTCCCATTGTAATCTGGAAGTTTCCCTTTTTGCATGCATTGCGGTAAGCGCTGTAGGAAAGCTGCTCAATTTTACAGTTGATTCCTAACTTACTCTTCCACATATTCGCCACCGCTCCGGCAGCCGTCTCATATAATGTGGAAATCGGAATGGAAATCGTAAGCTGTGGAAGATTTTTGCCGTCGGAGTACCCTGCCTGTTCCAGCAAAGACTGCGCATGCTTCACATTGGCCTCATAGCCAGATGCAGAAGAGGCAAAGTAGGTACCGCCTGTTTTGCGGAAATCATTTTGATGACCGGCATCCGTAAAACCGGAAGGCACAAAGGCCCCTGCGGCAGAAAACCGCATACCTGTTGCGGAAACAGCAAGGGCGTCCCGGTCAATGGCAAGGGACAGCGCTTGGCGCACCTGCACATCCGACAGCACCGTGTCTTTTGCACTGAACTGCAGACAAAGAGTTGAAGCAGCGTTTCCCTCCAGAAAATCGCCGCGCTCCCGAATACGTGCATAATACTTAACCGGCAGCGGGGAAATAAATTCTGTTTCATTGTTATCATAGGCAGAAAGCCGCGCACCGTCGTCCTCTGAAAGTGTGCAGGTCAAGCAAGATGCTGTCACCGCGCTTTTATGATAGTATGTGTTGCTGCGGTCATAAATAATATTAGACTTCACGTTCCACCGCGCCATTTTCATGGGGCCATTACAAACAAAAGTATTCGGATTCCGGTCCCAGTTCTTTTTGCCGACGATGTCTTTACGCAAAGGCATAAAAATCGGCCGGACAAGCAGCTGCGGCAGAAAATCACATTCCGCGTTCAGTGTTACTTTCAGTGTACGCGCATTCGGAGCCGAAACGCCAAGGGCCGCAACATCCATGGTGCCGTTCAGCACGGCGGTGCCGTTTTTGAGGTAAGCAAACAACTCTTTTTCCTCTGCATCGGCCATACGGGCATTGCGGCGCCACGCAAAAACAAAATCTTCCGCTTTCACCGGTTTGCCGTCCGACCACTCGGCGTCGCTGCGCAGTGTAAACGTCCACACCTTTTTGTCCGCCGAGCAAGCCGCCTTTTCTGCCTGCCCCAGCACCACCTGACCGGCAGCGTTCACTTTGTACAGCCCCTCAAACGCGGCCGCACAGTAGGAATCTGTATCGGGGCCAGTGCTGAGCGCCGGGTCCAGTGAAGCCGGTTCCGCTCCAATACATACATTGGGGGCCGTGTTAGCAGTCAGCTCCTGAGCAGCAGACTGCGCCGCCGAACTGGCCGTCCTGCTGGAAACCGCGGCAGAGCGCACGGCAGAAGAAACCGGCTGACTGCCCGGGTTTCCGCATCCGCTCAAAGCGGCGGCTGTCAGCGATGCTGCCAGCAGGATCGCCGTCATTCTTATTTTCATGTACTTGTTCCTCCAGATTCGGAAAAATCAATTGCTCTGTTCGGAGCCTTTCGCATAAGATGCGCACGTCTCCTCATCAGGGTCCACATAAACACGGCCGAAGCTGCCGTCCACAATCACGCGGCCGGCAGGTTTTAACTCCTCAAAAGCCGCACCCAGCGCAACCACAGCCGGAAGGCCGAGGCAGCGGGCAAGGATGGCGCTGTGGGAATCATAACTGCCGTATTGTGTCAGGATTCCCTGCACCCCGCGGGCCTGCATCTGCATTACCCCGCTCGGCAGGGCGTGCGGGACACACAGGATGCTCCCCTCCGGGCGCCCCTTGAACGCGTCCGGAACCATCGCGGGGTCCAGACAGCGGAGCAGACAGCGGCTGACATCGAGCACATCTTCACTGCGGGCGCGCATGTAAGGGTTCTCCATCGACTCAAAAATCCTGTAATAGTGCCGGCCGGCGCACCACACCGCATATTCGGCACTGGTGTTTTCCTGCTGCAGACAGCTTAGGATGTCGCCCAGAAAGCTGGGGTCCTCCAGCAAAGCCAAATGCATCTGAAAAATAAGAGAAGCATCATAGCCGACCCGCTGCTGTGCATCCTGATAAAGGTGCTGCAGCTGCCCGGCGGCGTCTGCCTGTGCGCCATGCAGCCGGGCACACTCCTGCTCAAAGCCGCAGCCGCACTGCACAGGCGGGGAAAGCACCTGTGCGGCAAAAATGCACACCGGGCCTGCCGCGACGCCGCCGGAAACCGGCGTCCCCTGCAAAATCCGCATCTGCCCACCTGCCTTTCGCCTTTTTCTATTTTACCTGTTTTGCGCGCATTTTACAAGCCCAGAAGCAAAAAGGCCCCGCTCCTCTGAGCAGGGTCTTTCCGCAGAATACCAAAGCGGCGGCACCGAAAAACGATGCCGCCGCCACGCAAATACAACTACATTTATTCTGTTGAGATTTGTTTTAGTTTAACTGACTTTTATCCATTAGTCAACTGTCACGGCAAAGACTTTGTACTGCACACCATTGATGGTGACATATACGCCGTAAGTGCCCTTCTGAACAGCCTTTACAAATGCATTAATCGTTCCGTCTGCATTCTTCTTGTAGCCGTTTGTAGACAGAGCTGCATCTTTTGCTGTGTTGAAAGTAAAGTTGTCGAAAGTTGTTCCGGCAGCCGGTGTCAGCTTAAATTCATAAGTCTTGCCAGCCTTCAAGCTGAAGTTGCAGGTTGTGTCGCAGGTGAACGGACGGTCCGCAACTTTCACGCTGCAGATCTTCTGACCGTTGACATAAACACCTGTTGCAGAACCGACCGGGCCGTTCATGTACATACCATACTCACCGGAAACACCATTCCAAACGGTGCTTGCAGGAGCACGGGTGGACATAATCTTGCCATCGCCTGCATTGTAATTGAAGGTGTCAATCTTAGAACCATCGGCACTTACAAATGTGATCGGCACTGTCGTGGACTGTGTGAAGCTGAGTGTATCAGTCGGGTTCGCAACCTTGCCGTTTACATAAGCAACAACCGGAGAACCACTTACATAGACACTGACATCATGAGAAACTTTCGTTCCATCTGCCTTTGTCCAAGTAACGGTAAAGGTTGCGTTGCCTGCCTTCACACCTGTAATATCAAACTGCACATTGTTGTTTGTCAGTGTGCTGGTTGCAGAAGCAAGTGCAATAGAGTTATCAGAAGACTTTACATCTACAGTACCTAAAGCAGTTGTTCCATTCGGGGTAACGGTAACGGTGTCTGTCTTGCCAACCTTGACAAAAGGCTGCGCAGCAGTTGCAGAGAAGTCAGATGTGGTTGCTGTCTTTTTGGCAACAGCTCTGACATGATAATAAACCGGTGTACCGACTTTAGTAGTACCATCGGCTTTAACCATCTGAGCCTCTACAAGCACATCGTTTGCACTTGGCTTGTAAGCGGAATAGGTTGCACTGATGGTGTTGGTAAGACCTGTTGTATCCTTTGCACCAAGCGCGAATGTATTTGATGCTGTAGGTGTTGTAGTACCAGCAGGAACAAAGTCAGTTGCACTCAAAACAGTTGTTGCAGCCCACTTAATCGTATTGCCACTATCCATTGAACTTGCAGGGAACGGCTGGACTGCCAAAGTGGTTACCGAACCGTCTGTCACTTCCAAAAGCTTCGTGTCAGCCGGCGTGACAGTACCAGCATCTGGGTCTGCGGTTGTGCCTGCTGTCGCGTCTTTAATCGTTGCAGAAGAGAGGTTGGAATCAATGACTGCAGTGGTGGAATTGTTTGCAACTGCATAATAGCCGGGCGTTACAATAGTTTTAATATCACCGGTTGGTGATTGGTCTGCCGTATCGCTGGCATTTGAAGTTGTTGTACCATTTGCAACAGTGGTTGTTGTGAAAGCAGTTGCACCGGCTTTTACGCTTGTCAGATCCAAGGTAAATTTATTACCGGATGCCGGAATTGTCAAGCTTGCAGGAGCAATCTTCAAAATACCTGCACTACCAGTGCTAGTGCTGCTTGTAACATCACCTGTGAAAGCGGCTTTACCGGAAACGGTCAATGTTTTACCGTCTGTAATCACAGCTGTTCCGTTTGCTACAGAAGCAACGGTTGCATTGTCCTCTACAGCTAATGTATAACCATCCAGAGCCGGCAGGGAAACGCCGTCTGCACCAGCTGTAACAGCAGCATTAGTATTAGAAGCAGTCTTCTTGGTAATAGCACCAATAGAAGCCTTTTTGCTGTTAACGGCTACAGTATCAGCGGTAATGGAAGAAACGGTGCTGCCGATTGCAGTCTTATCAGCGTCGCTGTTTGCAGTAACGGTTACAGTACCGCCTGCTTTAACGGTGCCAACTTTTGTCGTTACCGTATCACCTGTATTACCGATAGTAACCGTACCAGTAACATCAATGGCACTGACATCTGATGCAATAGCATCTGTATCTGTGGACTCAACAACGACATTGCTGTTAGCAACTGTGCTGGCAATGCTCTTAACCGTACCGCCGTTTACAGTAACAGTGTTCCCATTCGGGTCAATGGTTCCAACGGTTGCGCCAGCCGGAACAGTAAAATTAGTAGTATTACTCTTAAGGACCAAAGTTGCATTGGCAAGCTGTGCAGCCGTCAAACCTGCTGTTCCGCCTGCATACGTTACCGGATAAAGGCCTGTGTTGGCATCTTTCGGGCTGATTGCCGTCACATCATTGTAAGCACCGGCAACCGTCAGAGAAGTGGATTTCGTCGCTCCGAATTTATCCAAGTAAGAAACATCCTGTGTACCCGCGGAAACACCTACCAGTCCATCACCTGCACCATCTTGCTTGACAATGGAAGTGGAAGTCGGCACATACAGCTTCAATGTATCTGTTCCCGCAACGGTTACCGGAGCAACTTTAGCGGTTGCAAATGCACTCGCTGTTTGTGCGCCGTCTACATAAGTATCTTCCAGATAAGCGGTCTGACCTACATTGACACTGGAAACGATGTCCTTCGTTGGGTCAAGATTTGTCAGGGAATCAGTAAATGGTGCTAAATCACCCGTTGTCCATACAGGCGCTGCATAGGTTGCTGCATCTACGGTCTTAATATCAATGGTGACTGGGTCAACATCATAAGTAGCAGCATCCGTACCCTTTACTGTCAATCCGGAAATTG
>ENA-UOOE01001226-UOOE01001226.1-fermentation-metagenome-genome-assembly--contig:-NODE-1226-length-22223-cov-10.594190_pt1 | contig 22223 bp, 19 predicted proteins | sample MGYA00245776_ERZ724021 | MGnify/ENA primary metagenome ERZ724021 (study PRJEB28704, sample SAMN03018321) | fermentation metagenome | biome: anthropogenic terrestrial biome; feature: soil... | reverse complement strand
CAAGAGGGCCTTTGATGAGGAGAAGCAGGCTAACAAAGATCCTGTTCGTCTGCCATGGCAACATCTGCCGGTCTTACATGGCGCAATGCATTTTATCCGAACTCGTTAGGAGGGCCGGACAGGAAGGGCACTACCTGATCGACTCGGCGGCGACAAGTTCTGAGGAAATCGGCAACACGGCACACCCCGGGGCGCTGCGAAAGCTCAAGGAGATGGGCATCACGTGCCTTAGCCATCGCGCAAGGCGCTTCCAAGCGCAGGAATACAAGAGCTGGGACTATATCGTTTATATGGACGAGGAGAACTATTGGGGGTTACAGCAAATTCACCCGCAAGATCCCAACCACGCATACCACAAGCTCCTTGCCTTTGCAGATGGGCATACAGAAGCTACGGCGCCAGACGTGGCTGATCCTTGGTACACAGGCGACTTCGATGCCGCATGGGATGACATCTATGCTGGCTGCGTCGGCCTATTCGAAAGGCTCGAACCATGAAGAAAAATACGAACCCTTTCATAAAGAAAGCGGAGAACGCTCACGTTGACATGCGCTGCGAGGCGTCAGCGCTGCGTTGGCTCGCAGAGGCTGAGCGCGAAGGTGGAATGAGTGTTGTGCGCGTTCTTTCCGCCGATAAGAAGGCCCTTTCTGAAGAGCGCATAATCCCGGGCAGGCCAAGCGCCCCTGCAGCGCGAAAGATAGGCAGGGCACTTGCAATCACGCATGCCAAGGGAGCTGCGTGGTATGGTTGCCCGCCTGACGGCTGGGACTTTGGCTGGGGTGCCGGCTATGTAATAGCGGACTCTCTTACGCCCGTTGTTCCGCATAAAGATGCTGCCGAGAATTGGGGTGCCTACTACGCGGAGTCTCTTGTCATGGGCTATGCCAAGCAGGCCTTTGACCTTGGGGTGATTGACGAAACTGGCAGCAGGCTCGTGCAACGGGTGGCATCGAGGCTCCAAGATGGGGTCTATGATGCGCCTCAGCCAGCCCTTGTCGAGCAGGCTATCGCCGCATCAAGCGGCTCAATTGCATGCGCGCGCCTGCATGGGGACCTGTGGGCAGGAAACATCCTGTGGGACGCCTCCGACTCTTCTGCCACCGGCGGTATCCTCATCGATCCGATGGCACATGGCGGTCATGCAGAAACCGACTTGGCCATGCTTAGCCTCTTTGGCTTCCCCTATCTTGATGAGGTCCTACGAAGCTACAATGAGACGTCTTCCCTTGCTGAGGGCTGGCGCGAGCGTATGCAGCTTCACCAACTTGCGCCGCTTTTGCATCACTGCGTACTTTTCGGGAAAAGCTACGTTCCTGCCGCCCTCACGGTAGCGAAAGCATATGCCTAACCGAAAACGCCACAGGGAGTGCCCCGCAACCTCCTCAGCAAAGGACAGGGATGAGAGCTTTCATCGCATTGCAGCTGCCACAGGTCTTCATCCGCGCAAGCTCTGAGTTAGCCCATAAGCTCAGCGGTACCCTTAGGGGACGCTACCTCGCCATACGCGGCATCTCTTTTGCCGGGCACCCTTTCAAGGCGCATTGTCGCTCTTTTGAAACTTGATGATCTGTCAGCTGCGAGTGGTAAAACGGCATCCTATGGGTACGATAGCTATTGTTTTACCCGCATTCAGCTAAACGGCCGCAATCCTAAGGAGGCGCAACCATGAAAAAGGGCGTTCGATTACGCATAGCCCAGCATGCTGCTTGTCGCTTGCGAGCATCAGCTGCGTTTTTGCGTGACACCAACCAGGGCTTGCGCCATGACCATCGCATACAAAGGCAAAGCCTAAGAGCGTAAAGCACACATCCCATTGCAGCATGAAGGGCCTTCGCATATCAGAAGAAGGCAGGCAGTCACGTGCCTTCTATCGTTTACGACGCGAAGGAGTTATCCATGTCACTTGCCACGATCAAAATCTCCACCCCTACAGCAGCGCCAAAAAGAACTTCGATGCACCGACCGACCAAGGTGCATTCTGACCTAGGGCCCACCATTACCTACGCCGTGCGCCATAGCGCCGCGCGAATGATGGGGCGGCTGTCAACGAGCCCGGACGGTCTGCCCGTCGACATAGCAAAGGCCAAGCTTGACCTCTATGGGCCGAATGCCCTTTCCCAATCTCACAAAAAGTCACTCGCAGCACGCTTGGTGTCTGCGTTCATTAGCCCTTTCACGCTCATCCTTATTGCCTTGGCTGTAATTTCCTTCTACACAGACGTTGTTTTCGCAGCGCCAGGCCAACAAGACCCCTCAACTGTCATCATCATCGCGATAATGGTGACGATATCCGGCTCTCTTTCCTTCGTCCAAGAGACTAAAAGCACGCGCGCCGCCGAAGGGTTGCAGGAGAGAGTGAAAAGCAGCTGCATCGTGCTGCGCCGAGAGCTTGCCACAGGGAACTCCCATGAGTTCAAGGTACCGACGACCGACGTGGTTACGGGTGATGTCGTACGCTTGGCCGCAGGTGACATGGTTTGTGCCGACATGCGCATAATCAGCTCGAAAGACCTGTTCGTGGCACAGGCTGCTCTAACCGGGGAATCCGAGCCCGCCGAAAAGACGCCGGATGCCGTGCGCAGCACGCCAGTGCTTGGCGAAGGAACCCGCTCTCTCGGCTTGGGCGACTGCACAAATATCGTCTTCTCCGGCACAACCGTCCAAAGCGGTAGCGCTTTGGCGGTCGTTTTTGCCACAGGAGATACAACCTACCTTGGAGCCATATCAAAAAAGATCCAAGCCAAACCAGAAAAGACAGCTTTTGACGTCGGCATAGACGACGTTTCTCGCCTGCTCGTCTCGATTATGGTGATCATGTGCCCTCTCGTCTTTTTCGTCAACGGCTTCATGAAGGGGCAGTGGCTTGACGCCTTTCTTTTTGCAGCTTCAGTTGCGGTAGGCATTACACCGCAGATGCTGCCGGTAATTGTCACCACCTGTCTTGCTCGAGGAGCCACTGAGATGAGCAGGCATGACGTCATTGTCAAGAAAATGAGCGCCATACAAAACCTCGGGGCGATGGACATCTTGTGCACGGACAAGACGGGCACGCTTACCGAGGATAAGGTAGTCCTAGAACGTCACCTTAATGTGGCTGGGCAGACCGACAACCGTGTGCTGAGGTATGCTTTTCTGAACAGCCACTTCCAAACGGGCCTCACCAATCTCATCGATCAGGCGATCATCGACGCCACCAAGCAAGAAGAGCCATTCGACCCGCAGCTTTCGGTCCTCAAGGGACGCTATGAGAAAATAGATGAGATACCTTTCGACTTCGAGCGCCGTCGCATGAGCGTCGTCGTGCGCGCGAAGGCGACAGCACAAACGCAGATCGTGACCAAAGGGGCAGTCGAGGAGGTCCTTACCATATGCAGCTCAGTGGATTACAAGGGCAAAATTCAGCCGTTGACAGCCGACCTTCGCACAAAGGTCAACACAGAGGTCTCTCGTCTTGGTGATGAGGGCTTGCGTGTCATCGCGGTGGCGCACAAACTGCAGCAAATGCCAGAGGGCTCCTTTTCGGTCGCCGACGAGACTGACATGACCTTGATAGGCTATCTTGCTTTTCTTGATCCGCCCAAGGCAAGCGCTCCTGATGCAATCGCGAGCCTATCTGCAGATGGAGTGTCTGTCAAAGTACTGACGGGGGATTCAGAGAAGGTCGCTGTCGCCGTTTGCAAAAAGGTCGGTATCGATGTGGGGCAGATATTGACCGGCAGTGAGATAGACATGCTCACAGATGAAGAGCTGGAGAAGCACTCTGAGGCATGCTGTCTCTTCGCCAAGCTCTCCCCGCTGCAGAAATCTCGTGTGGTAGCCGCACTGCGCAAAGCAGGGCATGTCGTCGGCTTTATGGGCGACGGCATTAACGATGCGGCAGCAATGCGCGCAAGTGACGTGGGCATCTCAGTTGACACGGCCGTAGATGTCGCAAAAAAGACAGCAGACATCATTTTGCTCAAGAAGGATCTCATGGTGCTCGATCATGGTATTGAAGAGGGCAGGCGCACATATGGTAATACGATCAAATATGTGAAAACGACCGCTGCATCGAACTTTGGCAATGTCTTGTCGGTGACTGTCGCAAGCGTGACATTGCCATTTTTGCCCATGAGCTCTTTGCAAATCCTTTTGCTCGGGCTGGCTTATACCATTGCTGCCGCTGCGATTCCATGGGACAACGTGGATGCTGAGATGTTGCGAACGCCCCAGCGCTGGGATGCGAGCTCTATCAAACGCTTCATGGCGTGGATGGGGCCGATCAGTTCAATTTTCGATATTTTGACTTACCTTGGCCTATACTTCATGCTTTGTCCGGCCATGCTCGGCAGCAACTACGCCCAGCTTGACCCAGCGGACGCGACACTGTTCATAGCGCTTTTTCAGACAGGCTGGTTTGTCGAGTCAATGTGGACACAAAGCCTCGTTGTTCTTTCCCTGCGCACCGAGCATCTATCAATTCTGCGGTCCTCCCCTGCGCCCCAGCTCATTGTCCTCACCTTGATCGGCATTGGCCTCGTTACGCTGCTGCCTTACGTGCCCGACGTTTCAGACGCCTTAGGCCTCACCGCCTTGCCTGCTCCCTACTATCCCCTGCTTTTCGCAGCGGTTGCCGGGTACCTCGTTGCGGTCACGCTGGCAAAGCTGCTCTACAAGCGTCGCTATGGGTCATTGTTGTAGGAGGAGCCGGCGTAAAGCACTCTTTCTCTCCTATGGCTTTCCTAAAAGCTGACGCGTGCATTCGAGCAAATCGACCTTTTGCTTGTCAGAGAGCTCTGGGTAGCGCGGATCAATTTCTTGCAGGGTCTTGACGATGGCTTCGCTTACAAGCCAGCGCGCATACCACTTTTGATCTGCCGGGATGGCATACCATGGAGCGTGCTTGGTCGCGGTGGCGTTGATCGCCTTCTCATAGGCATCCATATAAACAGGCCACAAAGCACGTTCCTTGAGATCGGCTGCCGAAAACTTCCAATTCTTCGCAGGGTTCTCAATGCGATCGAGAAAGCGCTTCTTCTGTTCTTCTAAGCTCTCGTTCAAGAAGATCTTGATAACTCTGTAGCCATTTTCCCAGAGATATTCCTCGAAATTGGCGATTTGCTTGTAGCGCCTAGCGAAGAACTCGTCTTTGCCCATGTCAACGCAGCGCTTCGGCATGCGGTAGCCCTTTTGCAGCTCATGCACGCGCACAATGAGCACGTCCTCGTAATAGGAGCGATTGAAGATGCCAATGCGGCCGCGCTCGGGCAAGGCCAAGACGGCTCGCCACAGATAGTCATGGGAAAGTTCGAGGGAGCTCGGCTGCTTGAAGCTCGTCACCTCCACGCCTTGCGGATTAACGCCGCTCATGACATGCTTGACCGTGGAGTCCTTTCCGGCCGCATCCATAGCTTGGATCAGGACAACCACGCCCTCACGGCCTTCGGCGTACAGCTTGTCCTGCAAATCCGCCATCAGCTGCGTGTTAGCCTCAGTGGCGACCTCGACCTCCGCACGAATGTCCTTGTCGATATGAGCTGATGTCGGCGCTTCTGCGACAGAAAAGCGCTGAGAGCCGTCAATGCGACAGTCGTCCAATTCTACCCGCTGCATTTTACGCACCCATCTCATCCCTCTAACCCCGCAAAAATCGTGCGGCCACGAACAACCTGCAAACGCTCGAGTACTCGGGCAGTTACATCAGACGAGTAGCAATCGCATGGATGAATTGCTCGGTGGTCAGCTTGGTGGGATGCGGATGCGTCGTGATACGCACAAGATCCCCTGTCATCTGCCCATCGGCAATGGTCTCAAGGGTGCTTTTCTCAAGGCGACCAGCAAAATCTATGAGCTCTGGGAGGTCATCGAGCTCCCCACGTTTGCGGAGCGCCCCCGTCCATGCAAAAATTGTGGCTACAGAATTGGTCGATGTTGGCTCTCCGCGCAGAAACTTGTAATAGTGCTTCTGCACTGTCCCGTGGGCAGCCTCATATTCCCAACACTTCTTTGGGGAGACAAGCACTGAGGTCATCATCGCGAGAGAGCCAAACGCCGATGAGACCATGTCACTCATAACATCACCGTCATAATTCTTGCATGCCCAGATGAAGCCGCCTTCGCTTCTCATAACCCGCGCAACGGCATCGTCGATAAGCATATAAAAGTAGTGAATTTGGCTCTTTTCAAAGCGGCTTTTATATTCGGCATCAAAAATTTGTTGGAAGAGCGCCTTGAAGCGCTCGTCATAGGTCTTTGAGATCGTGTCCTTTGCCGCGAACCACACATCTTGGCGCGTCTCAAGGGCGTAGTCAAAACACATATGAGCAAAGTCGGAAATCGATGAGTCAGTGTTATGTATTCCCTGCACAATGCCTGGGGCATCGAAGTCATGGACGAGCTTGCTCACTTGCTTGCCGTCAGCAGCTGTATATACGAGCTCTACCTTGCCAGGTGCCGGTATTTGCATCTCAACGTTGCGATAGATATCACCATAGGCATGACGAGCCAAGGTGATGGGTTTCTTCCAGCAGGAAACGATTGGTTTGATGCCAGAAACGAGGATCGGAGCACGAAAAACCGTCCCGTTGAGCATCGAGCGTATCGTCCCATTAGGACTTTTATACATGTGCTTGAGGTGATACTCACTCATGCGCGCCGTATTAGGCGTAATCGTCGCACACTTGACAGCCACCCCATAGCGCTCAGTGGCCTGTGTCGCCTCAACGGTCACCTGGTCGTCCGTCTCATCACGATGCTTCAGGCCCAGGTCATAATACTCACTCTTCAGATCGACAAAAGGGCAGATAAGCTCATCTTTAATCATGCGCCAAATTACGCGTGTCATCTCGTCTCCATCCATCTCGACAAGCGGTACGCGCATTTGAATCTTTGCCATGTTCCATCCCACTTTCATCTAAAGACCAGTCTGTACACTCTCACTGATTTCACTGCCAGCAACAAGTAAGCATAAGCTATGTTATCTCCTCCACCGTCTCCCCATTTTGAAGCTCACTCACAAGAACCGAAATGAAGACGGATGCAAAGCCTCCACACATAGCCAAACTCACGACCTCATGGTAAAGGAGCACTGAAAAGAGCGCCCCGAACACGCTCTCAAATGACATGAGGAGCGCAGCACGGGAGGGACTCACATGCTTTTGTGCAAAATTCTGTGCAATGATCGCAAATACCGTGCACGCCAGCACGAGATAGGCAAGTTGAAGCCAAAAATCAACCGTGAAGGCGGAGCTCGGCGGAAGCTCCTGTGTCAGAAGTCCTGCCGCGGAACAGACAATTGCAAACACATAGAGTTGCACGACTGTAAGCGTACCCATGTCGTGTGCAGGCGCAAAGACGGCAATAAGCACGATATTGACCGCAAAAAGAAAAGCTGAAACAAGGGTCAGCATATCTCCTATGTTCAGCGATCCCCAGCCGCCAGCAACGCCACTGCTTCCCTGTCCTCCGACAGATATGAGCATGACGCCCACGACGCAAAACAATGACGCCACTATGTCACGAACCGTCGGCTGGCGGCGCCCGATCGCCCAATACAAAAACGGGACCATGACACAGTAGGTAGCCGTGAGGAAAGCGTTCTTGCTCGGTGTCGTCGTTTCAAGCCCAATGTTTTGTACGAGATAGGCAGCACCGCCGGAAAGCCCGATCAGCGTGCCTGCAAGCAGATGAGAGCCATCGAGGTTGTTACGCAAGCGTCGCCGAAAAAGAAACGTGCATATAAGAGCTGCTAGGCCAAAACGCATTGCAAGCAGCCATGGGGCGGCAACGGCATCCAGCGCCTTCTTCAAGACGACAAACGAGCTGCCCCAGATGACCGTTGTAAGCAACAACGCAAATTCGTAGAACCAAGCTGGAATGTCATGTTTAATAATCATAGACAGAAGTATAATCACGCGTCTTGGTATCAGGCACGCCATGCTGTATCAAGATACACAATGGAGATGAGAGGGGCTGTAGGACATGGATCAGACCTTCGAACAAGAGCAGCGCCATTTGAGCGAAACATATGCGGCTCTCGTTGGCCTCCGCAACGAGCTCATCGATGAGATAGAGACAAACCATCACGGTGCACGCCAAGACTTGATCGACCTTTCAGAAGAAGTGCGCCTCAATTTCGGAAGCGACGACGAAACAATGGAAACTCTCGCCGCTATCGAAACGCTTAATTCCGTCATTGACACCTACAACGAATATCATGATGCTAGCGTAAAGAAGCTTGGGCGCGTATCACTGCTGCTCGAGCAGCCATACTTTGCCAAGGTCACCTTGAAGATGAGGCCAAGCCGACCAGCGCAAGACGTCTACATCGGCACGCAGGGCATGACTGATAAAGACATGAGCCCTCTTGTGGTCGACTGGAGAAGCCCAATTGCAGAGACTTACTACAGCCAAAAGATGGGGGCAGTCTCCTATGAGGTCAACGGTCACACACGCACGGTCGAGCTGAGGGTTCGGCGGCAATTTGACATCGTGCGTGATGAGCTACGCTCGTACTTTGACACGACGGTTGCCATCGAAGACTCGCTGCTGCTCGAAGCCCTGCGCCGCCGTCACAGCGAGAAGCTGCGCGCCATCACCGCAACAATACAAAGGGAGCAAAACAACATCATCCGTCACGAGGATGTGCCGGTCCTGCTCGTCAGCGGCATCGCCGGCTCTGGCAAGACCTCCGTTATGCTACAACGCATCGCCTATGTGCTCTACCGACAGCGCAAGACGCTTGATGCGCAGCAAATATGCCTTTTTACACCAAACGCGATATTCTCCCACTACATAAACGCAGTCCTTCCCCAACTCGGGGAGTCAAATCCCTACATCTATACGTGGCAGGGCTTTCTTGCGCATCTTGGGCTCAGCGAACGAAACAGCGGCGAAGAGGGCGACCTTGCGCGCCTTGCGCTTTTGAGCGAAGCGATGGATGATCTCACGCTTGAGCCAGAGGATTTCCGTGCCATTGCCTTTGACGGTACAACCTTGCTCAAGCCCAGCCAAATAGAGGCGGCCTTCAACAAATACCAGCAGTTCCCTATAGGCGCCAGACGCTGTGCCCTCACCGCGGAGAAGCTCCACAAATCCTTCGAGCGCAAGATTTCGCGCATGGCGCACGAGGACTTCTGGCAAGAGGAGATGCTTTCTCTCGATGTAGACGAGCAGGTGAGCATCTTTGGGCAGCTCGTTGACCCTCAAGACGAAGCAGAGACGGTCGAGCTCACCAAAGACTATCTCTCCCATCATTTCAAGGACACCTACGAGCAGATAGAGTCGCTAAGTTGGTTGCGCATTGATCGCATAGGCATGCGCATGCTTCATGCCCCGGCACTTTCGGCTGCCGAGCATCTCTGGCTGAAGATGCTGATTTCAGGCCATGGCGCAAAGGGCGTTCGCTATGTCGTCATCGACGAAATACAGGACTACACCCCCGTCCAGATCAACGTGCTTGCCCGCTATTTCCATGGGGCACATTTCCTTTTGCTAGGAGATCCAAACCAAGCCATACATAAGGAAAGCGCTAGTTGGCGTGAAATTCGCCAGACCTTCTCGGCGGCCGGACAGCTTGACGAGTGCCGCCTTCTCACCAGCTACCGCTCGTCCCCTGAAATCACCTCACTGTTCGCAAGCTTGCTGACAAGGCAGGAACGCTCAAGCCTGACGTCTGTGCAGCAACCAGGCATTGCTCCAGACATTCATGAGTGCGGGAGCGACTATTTGGAAACGCTCGGCAAAATCGTATCTGAGGCTAAGGGGGGCGGAGGTCTCATTGCCATAATCGTTGCAGACAGAGCACGAGTCCACTGGCTTGGCAGGCAGCTGCCTGATGACGTTAAAATGCTGAGCGCCGATGACTCACTTCCTAGGCAAGGGATTGTGCTTCTTGACCTCGCTCTTGCAAAGGGCCTTGAATTTGACCACGTAATTGTCGCTGACGCGCAAGAAGAGGTGTATCCCAACACGGAACTCTGCCGGCGCCGTCTCTATACGGCCATTTCACGAGCAACCCATCGTGTGACCATCATCTCTCAGGGCAGGCTCACGCCGCTGCTGAGAAAATGAGAAATCGCCTACGTGAATGACACGTAGGCGCAGCGAGCGCCGCTAGGTCTGACGTGACGCCCATCCGCCGGCCTAATGTGTGCCTGTTCACAAAGAAGAGGTTCCGCACTGCCACGGCAATGCGGAACCTCAATAGGGCAGGGCATGCTGACCTAGTGAAAACTACTTGTTCATTGCCTCTTCAACAGCCACGGCGCAGGCGACGGTAGCACCGACCATGGGGTTGTTGCCCATGCCAATAAGGCCCATCATATCTACGTGCGCAGGCACTGATGAAGAGCCGGCAAACTGAGCATCAGAGTGCATACGGCCCATGGTGTCGGTCATGCCATAGGAAGCAGGGCCTGCTGCCATGTTGTCTGGGTGCAGAGTGCGTCCGGTACCGCCACCAGAAGCAACTGAGAAGTACTTCTTGCCCGCGGCCAAACGCTCCTTCTTGTACGTGCCGGCAACAGGATGCTGAAAGCGCGTGGGGTTAGTCGAGTTGCCCGTGATGGAGATGTCCACGTTCTCATGCCACATGATGGCAACGCCCTCGCGAACGTCGTCGGCGCCATAGCAACGGATAGAAGCACGCGGGCCATTGGAGTATGGAATGGTCTCAGTCACGTTGAGCTTACCCGTATAGTAGTCAAACTGCGTCTTTACATAGGTAAATCCGTTGATGCGCGAAATGATCTGGGCAGCGTCTTTGCCAAGTCCGTTCAAGATGACGCGTAGGGGCTTCTTGCGAGCTTTATTTGCGTTATTGGCTATGCCGATGGCTCCCTCTGCGGCAGCAAAGGACTCGTGACCTGCCAAGAAACAGAAGCACTCGGTGTCCTCCCCGAGAAGCATCGCGCCAAGGTTGCCGTGGCCAAGGCCGACCTTGCGCTCATCAGCAACCGAGCCAGGAACACAAAATGCCTGTAGGCCCTCTCCTATGGCACTTGCAGCCTCAGGGGCAGTCTTAACGCCCTTCTTGATGGCGATGGCGCAGCCTACTGTGTAAGCCCAGCCAGCGTTTTCGAAAGCAATTGACTGGACGCTCATCACGATCTGACGGGGATTGATCCCTTTGTCAAGGCAGATCTTCTCGGCGTCTTCAAGGCCATTGATGCCATAGCTATCGAGCACCTTGTTGATCTTGTCAATACGGCGCTCGTAACCTTCAAACGTAACTGCCATGTATGCTCAGCCTCCCTCTTTCTACTCAGCCGCAGGGAACGTGGACACGGAGCTATGCGTTTCCTTGTCCGTGCGTGGATCGATGTACTTAACGGCAGCGTCCCACTGGCCAAAGTGGCCCATGGCCTTCTCGACTGCCTCTTTGGGGTCCGTGCCATCTTTCAAAGCGTCCGTGAGCTTGCCAAGGTTCAAGAATTCGAAGCCGATGATCTCGTCTTTGTCATTGAGGGCCATGCGTGTCACATAGCCTTGGGTGAGCTCTAGATAGCGCGCGCCCTTGGCGGCGGTGCCATACATAGTGCCGACCATGGAGCGCATGCCCTTGCCAAGGTCGTCAAGGCCGGTGCCGATGGGCAGCCCGTTTTCTGAGAAAGCAGTCTGGCTGCGTCCGTAGACAATCTGCAAGAACAGCTCGCGCATTGCGACGTTGATGGCATCGCAGACGAGGTCAGTGTTCAATGCCTCGAGGATCGTCTTCTTCGGAAGGATCTCAGCTGCCATAGCCGCAGAGTGCGTCATACCTGAGCAGCCTATGGTCTCAATCAGGCATTCCTCGATTACGCCATTTTTGATATTGAGGCTGAGCTTGCAGGCGCCCTGTTGCGGCGCACACCAACCAACGCCGTGCGTGTAGCCGGAGATATCAGAGATCTCCTTTGCCTGCACCCATTTACCCTCTTCGGGAATGGGGGCAGGGCCATGGTATGCGCCCTTGGCGACAGTGCACATGTCCTGCACTTCTTTCGAATATTGCATGTACTGCTCCTCTCCACCACTAAGCGTCGGAAACCTTTTCGCGCCGACGCAAAAAAGCCGTCTTCTTCGAGGAAAGCCCTCTCAGTAGTAACGCTGGCAACGCAATTGACACCTCTTGTCAATCTCTCTTAGTTTATACCAGTGGCGCACTTGATGCTGATCGGATGCAAACAAGCGCCTGCGATGACTACCTTGATCGCAACAACAGAAGCGCTAAGATGCCGAAACTGTGCCGACGCCCTTGTTTTGTGCCAACCAAGTCGCGAGCCAAGTCGAAACCTTCGTCGCACCTGCGACGTTCAGGTGATCACCTCCGTCACGCGTGTCACTTGCCCAGTCGATGCCTGCGTCGCACTCGGCCGTGTTGAAGTCCAGATAGGTAAGGCCGTTCTCCTGTGCATAATCCGCTATGACATCATGCCTCGCGTCGTTCCACTCCTTGGCGTTAGGCGAGCTTATGAGAATGAGCGTTGCCCCATGCTCTGCGCACACCCGTTGCATCCATTTGAGATAAACCCTCGCCCAGAAGGAAAGAAAGGCACCGGAGGTGGTCTTGGACATGTAGTCCCCACCTGTATAGGGCACAACATCGGTCTTTGGGTGAAAGCCTAGATCGCTTGTCAGCGCGTTGCCACCCGTTTCCACCGTGCCTGCGAGGATTCTCTTCCAGTTGTCATGGTAGCGGAGCACGGGCACGACCTGCTGGGCGATTGTCTCGACTGCCGTGGTGGCACTCGTATCCCGGAAGATGTTGTTCACGTCATAGATGACGACCTTTGGATTTTGGTAGGAAAACATCTCCGTGGTGACCTCCGCCGACACAGCAGCAGTCTGCAAAGGACTGGAGGAGTTATAAGAGCTTATGCCAGAGACGCTTTGCATGACCTGCGGCGCGACTGTACACTGCGCGCTTGAGTCACCGATGATGAACACATCGAGAGAATCCTCAGACATTAGCCTATACCCATAGATGTATGGAGCGTACAGGCCATTTGTCGTTGTCGGAAGAAGTGGATAAGTGATGGCCGAAAGCGCCGCGAGAACTGCGACGACCAGCCCGGCGAAGGCAAACCCGCGCAAGATCCGATGCCTTCCGTGACTTGGAACTTTGCTCCCTTGCGCCATGGCACTGCCTTTTCTTTCTTGTTGCGTACCCCTGCTTCTCATTGCATTCCCCGCCTAAAAGCCTGCATAGATTGATGGGACGACCGTATAGCCTGCGCCGTACGCGCCAAACACGATGGTTGCAGACAGCAGGCAGAGCCCCACAGTCCACTCGAAAGCAACGCCATGGCCAAAAACCAGCTGACGAAAAGAGACGCCCCGCTCATGCGCAAGGTCGACGGCAAATATTAGCGCTGTCGCAATACAAACGATCAGCATGTCAAACTTGTCAGTTCCATGTGTCAGCCACGAGCCGTCTGTGAGCGGCGAGATACCGACTCCACTAAAAAGAGAGCCCATCATAGCCACAAAGTCGCTCAAGTCGTTTGCACGAAACATGACCATGCCAATGCATACGAGCACAAAGGTGCGGGCAACCGCAAGCCGACGGGCGACCGCACCATCACGGCGCAAGCCTATCTTTTTATAAAACGCCTGGAACATCGGCTCAAAGATTAAGCCGAGCATCACGATCGTAAAATAGTAAAGGCCATAGGCAAGATATTTCACCGCAGCCCCATGCCATATCCCCGTCGCCGACCATACGGCAAGCAACGCCAACGTCGCAGGTACCAGCTTCATTGCTTGACCTGACAGATGTTTGCGCGCCCAAAAGGTAAGCTTACGAGTAGGAGATGAGAGTGAGACGGGATAGAAAACATAGTCACGCAACCAACTGCCAAGCGTCATATGCCACCTACGCCAAAACTCATTCACATCATGAGAAAAGAAGGGCTGGCGAAAGTTCGGCGAAAGCGTTATGCCAAAAAGCTCTGCGCTGCCTCGAGCGATATCGATCACGCCAGAGAAATCTGCATAGAGCTGCAACGTGTACAACAGCCCCGCCAGCACGACCATCACGCCTTGATAATTAGCATGATTGGAAAACAACTCCCCCACCAAAGGATTGAGACGATCAGCGACAACCAGCTTCTTGAACAGCCCCCAACACGCAAGCTGCGCCCCATATGCTCGGCGGCTTCCGCGCGCAACCTCCCCTGACCGCAACTGCTTCGACAGGAGGTCGAAGCGGCCGATAGGCCCCTCTTCCATTTGGGGAAAGAACGCCAAGAACAGCGCCACGGTGCCGAGGCTTCTGCATGCCTCGTACTTGCCACGGTAGACATCTGTGAGATAGCTGAGTGCCTGCAGCGTATAAAACGAAATCCCTAGGGGCAGCGCGACAGTAGCTGTCGACACGGCAAAAAGCGCAGGAAGCCCGAGAAGGTTCCTCAGCGCATCGAGGCCTTCCAGGATGAGGCCGCCGTACTTTAGCACAACGAGCGTGCCCATATCGGCTACCGCACCAAGGGCCAAAAGGGCGCGCATGCGCTTCTTTGTGTGCGCATTGCAGCTCTTGCGCTCCTCACGGCTTTTGCAGGCCGAGGCGCGCAGCTTGCCCTTGTGGCGGACTTGACCAATCCCAAGGGCGCATGCCCATGTCACAAATGTTGCTGCTAACAGGTACGCGATGAGCTCCCCGCTACAAAGCCACAGGAAGACGTAGCTCATTCCCAGCAAAAAGGCCCACCGTGCACGCCGAGGGACAAGCATATAGAGCAGATATGTCACCGGGAGGAAGACAAGCAGGAACTTCCATGACGACAGAGTCACGACTTAAACTCCCCTAATCTTGTTCCAGTCGATCCACCAGCGCTGCTATCGTCGTAGCTGAGGCAAAATTCTCAGGTGTCATATCCAACGGGGAGATGGAGATACCGAACTCGTCTTCGAGCTCACCTACAAGCATAATCGCCGACATTGAATCTATCTCGCCTGAGGTGACGAGGTTGTCTTCGGAGCTGAGGTCTTTATCGGGAAATGTCTTAGCCAAGATCTCTCGTACATTGTCTTCAGTAGTGCTCATTGTCAGAACCTCCACGTTTTCTTTTTTGCAAATAGCCGCAGCTTCAAAACCCTGTTTTTTGCTATGCCTTCACACTGCAGACTGCAAGCAGGGCGCGACGGTCTGTCTTGCCGTTGCGGTTGACGGGCAACGAGCGCAGCGTCTCAATGCGGTCAGGCATCATATATTTCGGCAGGCGCGCACGAAGCGCTGAAGTCAGAGCCTCCGAGTCAAACCCACGCCCTGTACAAAAAAGCACGATCTGGTTCTTCGTCGCCTCAAAGACGGCTGCGCATGACGCCACGCCCGCACAGGCAGTAGCTGCCGCCTCGACTTCACCGAGCTCGATGCGATAGCCGCTGCGCTTGATCTGCGTATCTTTTCGGCTGACATACCTCATTTCATGATCCTCGCCAAGGCGCACGATGTCGCCAGTACGATAGACCGGGCGGGGATCTGAGGCATCAAAGGGATCTTGTACGAAAGAGGCTCGCGTGCGCGCGGCGTCATTCAGATAGCCGGCTGCCACGAAAGGACCCGCCACATAAAGCTCTCCTTCTTCGCCCGGCGCAGCGAGGCTTCCATCTTCGCGCACAATGGCAGTGCGACAGCCTTCGCAGGCATGACCGATTGGCAGTGGCTCCCCATCGGCAAGACGGTGCGTCACTTTGTAATATGCGCAGATGTCTGTCGTCTCGGTTGGGCCGAAGAGATTCGCAAAGTGCGCAGCAGGCAGATGGTCCATCCAATAGTTGAGCGTTGGCGTCGGCATGACTTCGCCAGCAAACATGACATTCGCGATGCTCTTGAGTGGGGCGACGGACAGCACATCCCACCGTGAGATGATGCCTAAAGCTGTCGGTACCCAATACAACGTGTTGACCTTGCGCTCATTGAGCCAGGAGATGAGGCGAACGGGGAATGCGAACAACATGCGAGGGATCAGGAAAAGCGTTGCGCCACAGCAGATCGTAGAAAAGACGTCTGAAACCGACATGCTGAAATACAAAGGGGTCTGGCTGCCGAAGACAGTGTCAGGACCGATGGCGAAGCAGGTGGAAAACCAGCCCACATAGGCCAGGACGTTGGCATGCGTCACCATTACGCCCTTGGGCGTGCCTGTCGAGCCAGAGGTGAATAAGACATACAAAAGGTCACTCGGTTTGGCTGCGAGATGAATATCCGCGAGGAGGGAGTCATTCGGCGCTTCGTTGCATGCGTCTTTGAGACGTATGCAACGACCAGGCAAGAGCGTCTCGCCCATCTCCGCGGTACGATCGCACGTGATGAGCACAGCAGGCTTGAATGTCTTTATGATCGACACGAGGCGGTCGGCAGGCGAGCCATCATCGAGCACCACATAGCAGCCACCAGCGCAGGCAACCCCCATCATCGAGATGACTTGGCCCACACTGCGAGGCAACAAAATCGCTACGTGCTCCCGCACAGCACCTTCTCGAGCCAAACGGGTAGCAACAGCACAGGACTGCTTGTAGAGCTGCGCAAACGTTACAGACCTTGTACCATCATCGAAAGCGACCTTGTCCGGATACAGGTTTGCAGATCGCTGCAGCCAATCGACTACGTTGGACGCTTTCGATTTCATTTCCCGCATGTCATAGTCTCCCTCCATTATGCGCACCACACTTTTATGCTCTGCGTGGAAATTTCAAGCGCGTAGTGTACGTGCTATTTGACTCCTGATAGGAAAACATGCCTCCAAGCTCCCCCATCAAGCGCTTGATATTGCCAATTCCAATGCCTGTGCTCTCTGAAGAGCGAGGTGTGCGGGCAATGGCATTAGAAATCGTGATCATGCACTGGGTATCGCCCTTCACTGCAGTAATTTGTATCGGCGTGGCAGCGTCAGCATATTTGAGCGCATTAGAGAGCAGGTTGTCGATGACGCGGGAGAGCTTTTCCACATCGACGGGAAAACCCTCACCGTTAAGCGTTCCTGCTACATCAGCGGTGAACCCAGCGGCCTCAAGAGATGCAACGAAGCCAGATAGCAAATCTTCCATAACTGTCCCTAAAGGGCCCTCTTCATGCTCCTGTTCCTCTTTGACATTGTCTCCTACCAAGAAATGACGAAAAAGTGAGTCAGAAAGGGATTTGATCTGCATCGACCTGTCATAAATCTTGTCAAGATAACCTTGCATTTGCTGCTCACCGCTAAACCTACCGTCCTTCAATATTTGTACATAGAGCAAAAGAGATGTAAGCGGCGTCCTAAGATCGTGAGACATCGTCGTCACTAAGTCGCGGTTGGCCTGTGTGGCACGCTGCTCCGTCGCCATCTGTTCAGCAAACGACACGCGCATTTCATCCATCTCGTGCGCGAGGCTGCCAAGCTCATCATCACCGACGACAGTTACCGCTTGGTCGAGGTCACCGCTGCCCATTGCGACCACGTCAGCCTCGAGTTCCCTGATATAAGAGATACGCCGATGAATACCCAGTACAAACAGCACGAAGAATCCAACAACCGCAATGGCTATCGCACTATTGTTCAGAAGTATGAAGAAAACATGATCGTAGTCGGCATAGATATAGATGTTAGCCTTCTCCCCATCAGAAAGTGTGAGCTCAGTACGATAGAAGTCGTCATACTCCTCTTGGTCTTCAGTCTCGTCGTCATTCTCATCAAGCGTGTAAATCGTGTTGGCATCGTCTGCGGAGCTTGCCGTCAAGCTCGTAGGATAGATAACCCTGCCGTCAACGGAAACAGCAAGCAATACGTTGCCGTTAGATTTGTCCCAGTCATTGATAGCCTTTACGTCATTAACAAGGCCTGTCTGTTCATCGACATATTTCTGCAGGCTATCTGCATCGCTTACAAGCCGACTTTGCACGAAGGAAGACTTCAGCTCAGAAGTCTCAACGATATTCACGAAAAACATCGAAAGCACAGCGTACAACAACAGCGCAGCGGCACCGCAGACAAGAACCCATTTGACCAGACGCTGCTCAAGCTTGCCACCAAAGAGCAGGCGTGAAATCTTACTTCTCACGTCACTCAAAACGGTACCCCCTCCCCCACACAGTGCGAACAAGCTGGGGGTTTTTCGGATCGCGCTCAATTTTGTTACGCAGGCGGCTGATATGAACCATCAAGGTCCCGTTCACTGAGTGATCGTAGGGCTCCCCCCAGACGCGCTCGTAGATCTGCCGTGCAGAGTGCACTGTTCCCGGATACTCAGCAAGCAGGCGGAGAATACCGTATTCTGTATCAGTGAGATCGACTCGATGACCAGCGACGGTCACCGTTCCGGCAGTGAGGTCCAGCTTAAAGTCTCCACGCACAACGCAGTTATTCTCCGAGGTGAAGTCATCACCGCCTCGGCCCTGATACTGTCGATAGCGTCGCAAAAGCGCCTTTACGCGAGCAGTCAGCTCCCCATAGGAAAAAGGCTTCGCAAGATAGTCATCTCCACCTGAGAGTAGGCCGAGCGTCTTGTCAGCCTCTTGTGACTTGGCAGAAAGGAAGAGAATCGGTACGACCGAATGGCGCCGACGAATCTCCCGACAAGTGTCAATACCCGATATGCCCGGCATCATCACGTCAAGAATTACCAGATCACAGCTATCATCAAGTAAGGTAAGCCCCTGACGTCCATCAGCCGCCTCTAAAACGTCATAGTCCTCGCTCTCAAGCAGGACCTTGACACCTTCCCGTATATCTTCGTCATCCTCAATTATGAGAATACGCGCTTTTGACATGAGTTACCTCCGCGTCGAAGCAAGTGTTTTTCCATCCATGCTCGAAATTTCCGTCCCGCTTCTCCGGCGTCTTTTTTTATGGTACGAGACGGACCTTAGCAATTCCTTGCGGTAAATCTTAATAATCCTTACGACAGCTCGCTCTCACATTGTTCCCTAGGGTCATCTACTATCACATGCGCAGGACATCCTGCCAAAGGAAACATGGTACGAACACGTCAGGAGACAGATCATGAAAGCAGTTATCCTAGAGGGCAGAGCGGCTAACCCTGGCGACATCAGCTGGGATCCTGTTATCTCGCTTGCCGACACAACCATCTATGACACAACAACTGAAGAACAGCTGGTAGACCGTATCGCACAGACAGATGCAATTCTCGTCAACAAGCTAGCAGTCACTGAAAGTGTCTTCGAACAGTTCCCGCAGATTCGCTATGTGGGAGAATGCGCAACCGGCTATAACAACATAGATCTCAAGGCTGCAAGGTCTCATCACGTTACGGTCACCAATGTCCCCGCCTATGGCACAGCTTCTGTCGTGCAGCACACTTTTGCCTTGCTGCTCGATCTAACGAATAAGGTGAGTCTGCATAATGCCAGCGTGAAGGCAGGGGACTGGACGCGCAGCGAAAACTTCTGCTACTGGAAGGCGCCCATTGTTGAGCTTGATGGCAAGACGATGGGCATCATGGGGTTCGGCCACATCGGTCAAGGCGTCGCACGCATCGCCGCGGCCTTCGGCATGCGGCGCCTCATCTATACGGCCCATCCCGACAAATATCGCGCCTATGAAGATAAAACACTCTCATTCGTTAGTTTAGACCAGCTTTTGCGGAACTCTGATGTGATCACGCTCCACTGCCCGCTCACCGACGAAAACCGTGGGCTCATATGTGCTGACACGATCGCACGCATGCGTGACGGAGCGTTTCTTCTCAACCTCTCCCGGGGCCCACTCGTAGTGGAACAAGACCTGGCTGCAGCTCTCACCTCAGGAAAGATAGCAGCCGCAGGCGTCGATGTCATAGAGAAGGAGCCCATGAGGGCTGACAATCCCTTGCTCACAGCTCCCCACATCGTCATCACGCCTCACATAGCCTGGGCTAGCATCGAAGCGCGCAAGCGCCTCGTGTCAACAGCCGCTGCAAACCTCGCGGCGTGGATGGATGGCAAGCCACAAAATGTCGTCTCTTAAGGCAAATTGCACATAGCTCATTGCCAGGCCGCACCTTGCAAGGGATAAACTTGCTACGGAGTCTCATTTAGCGGCAAATTCAAAGGAGTCCTGCTCATGAGTGACAAAAAAGTCAACGAAAAAGATAAGAAGAAGCACGAGGAAAAGAAGAGGGGCAAGAAAGAAAAGCATAGCAAGAAAGCCGACAAGAAGGCCAAAAAAGCTGCAAAGAAAGCCAAGGAGAAGGCAACAGAGCCGTTTGAGGCCGATATGAAGGCCATGCTGAAAGGCAAACACTGCGACGGCTGCCACAATCACTGCAAGCTCAGCAAGCCGAAGTGCGCTAAGGGAAGAAAGGCACGCGACAAGATCCTCGCGTCGCTGTAGGGCATTGATGCAAAGAAGAGACGAGGCAGCTCAGGATGGGTAAACGGGACGCGAACGGGGTGTGCGTCATCTGCGTTGTAACTGTTTTCCTCTCTTTTTTTCTGCTGATACAATTCAGATGGGAGTTCCCGAAGCTGCAAGATCTTCCGAGCGCAGAGTTTCGGCAGCTTTTCGGCCAGTCTTCATCTTCTGACGCTATTCGCCGCAGCGCGCAGGAAGACAATACGTCCACCACACAAACGCGCATCTTCTACAACTATAACGAGAAGGAGCTCCTTGCTCGCTATCAGCTGTCAAGCACGCTTGACCTCGACAGTTTGGCGGTCATTCCTGGCCTAGCAAGCACGCTGAGCTTCAACTCATGGGGCGGTACGCCAACGGTTAGCCATGCAATGGTGTCTCAGGGAATTGCTGTATCCGATGCATGGATCTTCATCTCAGCCTACGACGGCAACTATGTCGCCAACTCTGTTATCTACATGATCAGCCGCAGCGATGGCAAGCTACAAAAGACCATCATCCTACAAGGACAGCCGCATGTCGGCGGCCTTGCTTACGACAACAGGAATGACCGACTCTGGATCGCTACAAGGAAGGATAAGAAAGCTCAGCTTGTTGGCATAAGTTTGCGCAAGCTGAAAAGTTATCCGAATGGTTCGACAAACCCAATCACCTATGATTTCGAGGTAAGCTTGCCAAAGCTCAAACGCGCATCATTTATTGAATATTATGGAGGAAGCCTCTATGTTGGCTTTTTCGACACCGCATCGAATGGCGTCATGTACCGTTTCAAGCTGACCTCCCTTGGGCGACTCACAGAGCAAGAGGCTCAGCACCCAACGTCCAGATATGTCATCTTGCCACAAGTGCAAGGTGTTGCCATCACGTCTGATCGCATTTTCTTCTCCCAATCCTACGGCGGAGGCGCATCTGTCTTGTACGTGTTCGAAAACAAGGGAGGCGGAGACTACGCCGCCAAGGACCCGTTGGCAAAAACACAGGTACCTGCCATGATGGAAGATATCACGGTATACGATGGGATTCTTTATGCGGCATATGAGTCCGCTGCGGCCAACTATCGCGAAAAGTATGGTGTCGGAATAGACCGCATCGTCACCTACCCCCTTGAGAGTATCCCTGCAGCACTGACACAGGAAGGCGGACAATGAGCGACAGCAAAGGGGCCGCCCCAACAGATGCGGCATCTAAACAGGCAAAGAGAGGGAAAGATATACGCTACCCTGCAAGCCGCATCGCGACAATGGTCTGCGGCTGGTGGCTTCTCTACCTGCTCGCAAACACCAACAACCCCCTCGCGCAGATGGCCAATATCGATCCGACCCTCTTCGTTGTCGATGCAGAGCCATTTGACTACTTTTTTTATATAGGAAGCAGGGCGCTTTTTCTCATAGCATGCATAGCTTTGCTATGGCACGGACTCGGACGCGACAAAAGCCGTCAGTTACTGCAAAATCCCCAAGACAGCTCACAAAAAATGCACCATATCATATTCTTTGTTTGCCAGCTTTTTGTTGCGAAACTCATTGAGAAGGCAGCCATTCTTCTCTTGCCCAGCAATCTTCTATGGGATCTTCCTTATGTGCTGGAGGATCTGCAGTATGACTCCGTTAGCATGGGTATTTTTATAAGTGCAACTAAGCTTCTCGCAACCTGTGCGCAACAGATTATGATACTGACACCACTCGCCTTGGCGGCACGCTTGCCTATAACGAAAAAGCTCGGTAGCCAACAGCGTGTGGCAGCTGCCATAGCATATCTCTTTATCGTCGGCGGAGTCCTCTGCTCGTCTCCGACGACAACGACGCTACTTGGCGGCATCTTGTCGAACGGCCTTTCTGAACTTGCCTGTGGCTGGTATTTCTGGCGGAGCCACAACCTCAAGCTCACCGTACTGCTCTCTTGGTGTGCTTCTGAAGCATTCGGCTTCTTTATCGC
>ENA-UOOE01001223-UOOE01001223.1-fermentation-metagenome-genome-assembly--contig:-NODE-1223-length-22250-cov-56.030457_pt1 | contig 22250 bp, 13 predicted proteins | sample MGYA00245776_ERZ724021 | MGnify/ENA primary metagenome ERZ724021 (study PRJEB28704, sample SAMN03018321) | fermentation metagenome | biome: anthropogenic terrestrial biome; feature: soil... | reverse complement strand
CATATGAAGACAATGCTAAGCTTAAAATGGAACTTCTTTACAGTCCAGAGGATCTCATCAGGCTTCTGAGTGAGAATTCAGTTGAACTCATTGGTTCCACTAATTTTAAGGATTGGAGATGAGGGATTGACATCATAAGATTTGAACTTGATTATTAATTTAAATAAATCTATAAGAATCTATGAAATAATGAGTGAAAAAAACAGTTAAATTAAGGAACTGAAATTAAGAAGAAATTGAAATTAAGAAGAAATTGAAATTAAGAAGAAATTGAAATTAAGAAAAGATTAAATTAAAAAATTGATTTTAATGTACTTATATCCCATTTAAAAGTTTTATATCCTCCAAATAGATTTCCATTGCAGTCCGGATAAATTCACTACGATTGGAAGATTTTTGGTTAACAAATTCAATTAAATCATTTTCAAGGTTTAGACCTAACTGATGGTTTTTCAACTTATTTTCACATATCTTGGATTTGAAGTTTCGTAACCTGTATTCATTTAGCTTCACATATCCTATTGAATTTTTAACAATGCCGTTGTAATTTAAATTATTTTCTGATTTAGATATGAGTTTATCCATGGATTCTACAAGATCTTCACAGACCATTAGGCTCATAAGTACCTTAGTTCCATTTGAAGTTTTTCCCTTCGAGGAATTTAACTTCTTCAAATTTTTAAGATCATCCTTTAAACCTTCAATGAATTGAATTTCTTCATCCTTCAAAGGTTTTTGTGCCTCTTGAAAGTATCTATGAAATTTTAAACAGATCTCAGAATGTTTTCTTTTGCCAATTAAATAAGGATTGATATCCCTTAACAGATCGTAAGCTTCACCATAGTTTAAATCCCATTTAATAGAGTTTCTTGCTTGATAAATATGGCCAATATCATAGATTTCTTGTAAAAATAAAGCCAATTCTTCGTTTTGTACGTTTAAACTGATGTTGAGCCAATAATCATTATTATTATTCTTTATATTGAGTTTGGCCCTGGAATCAAAAAATCCTATGAAGTAATTGGTTATCCACTCATCCACGTGACTCAAATCAATACCCTTCTCGAATTTGGAACTTTTAAGTTTTTTTGCAACTTCGAGACGATAATTTTTCTCTTTCGAATCAATTTTAGAGCCTTTTCTAGCTTTGATATGTTCTCCATACTCAATTAGTAATCTTGCCTGATCCCTGGTACTTATTAAATAGGGGTACACATTTTTTAAGAATTCACAGGCTAAATCTCCATATAAATGTAAACGGCAATTAGGGGTTGAAATAATACTAGAATCCATTTTTATAATGTTTTTAATGGCCACTAAATAGTCATGATACCCATTTATGTAAAGTATCATACTGCTTTGGGGTTGGAGAAATACACCTCCACTGGACTCATAAACCCCTGCAAGGTAAGCTAATAAATTTTCATCTAATGCTTCAGAGTTATATGCATTATTTTCTTTATACATGTCAATCACATGATTTTAAGCTGTTCTAAGATTTAAGTGTTTATATAAAACTTTTAAAAAATAACCTTTACTATTGAATGCTTAAGGATAAATCTAGATAATAGATATCAAAATGAATTTTAAATGAAAAATTAGAATAAATGTTTAAAAATGGAAAAGGAAGTTTTATATTCCTAAATATCTGATAACATCTTCCTTTAAGGCAGATCTTTGAATTTGGAGTAATGACTGTTCCTTCAATATCTCTGTGAATTCCTCTGTTAAACCCTTCAAAACCCTTTCCCAGAGTAGGTAATAATCGTGGTTTATGTTAACATTTTTAACACCTGTAAACTCGCTCATGCCCTGTTTAAGGAGATAAGGGTTTAGGGTTGAGATAACCTCCTCTAAGGTTCTTTGTAAAAAAACTTCATCGATTTTTATGTAACAGGAGTCTGTGTTGTGCTTGGAGATCTCTGTCATCCTGTCTCTTAGAACCTTCCTTGCCTTGGAAGTCAGTTCTTCAACATGTTCCTCAGATTTTTTAAATAGTTCATCAACATCTTCCGTTGTTATTATGTCCTTTTTAAACAAGCATTCTGAGTTGTAATGTGTTAGAATTGGATTTTCACGGTAGTTTTCCACAAGGTAAAGCAGGGTTGATATTGGTAAGAGTGAAAGTTTTACTCCGCCACTGATTTCATTGAACTCTGGGATCAACTGGATAACGTCTTGGTTGAAGTCAGGTGCTACAACAACCATGTACTTCACGTAGTCCCTGTAAACTCCCATTAACTGTTCCTTGCACATATCTATGCACTGATTCTTTAGATTGGACACAAACTTTGGATTTCTATGGGTACCGTAACTCCCAGAATCAACAGGTTTACAATTTACAACAACCATGTAAGGTTTTGGTGCGTTAGTTCCAATCAAAAGAAGGTCCCATCCCTCATTACGCCGGTTGAATACTGTTTCATATTCAAGTAATTGGAAGCATTCATCCACCAGAGTTTTAAAAACCTTTTCAGCTGTTTCATGATATTTTTCCCGTGCCAGAGCATCGTTCTTGCAAGAAATTTCTAGAATATCTTCTCTGATATTTTTTAGGGAATCTTCAATGTTTCTTCCAGATGATTTTACAATTCCATCTTCCTTTCTTCGTTTTTCCACAATTTCATGTACTGCTTCCAGTCTCTGGCCTGAAATGAAATTGGGTTGTGTTAGGGTTGGATCTAACTTTTCTTCATAGATAAGTTCTGCAATAACTGCAGGATAATGTTTACAAAAGGGAGATCTCCCATGTTTCACACGGTAAATGTACTCTGGACATTTACCATCACATATATATGAAAAATCTTCAGTTCCAAAGTTGTAAAGCTTCAACTTATGACTTCCAACTGTGGCTGTTATTAATTCATCATCGTAGGATTCTATGTTAACAACCTTTCTTAGAACATAATCTTCTGAATCTTTGATTTTAGACACTAATCTTTGTTCAGATAATTCTTCAACAGTAGCTTTAAGCTTTGGAAGAGATATTTTAAGGTTCTTTGCTGCAAATTTGATTAATTCGTTGTGTTTATATTTAGAGTAACCTTTAAGCCCATTGACCTTGCATATCTCTTTAAGTTCTTTCATTGTAATTGTTTTTAGCAGATCCTGCTTTTCACTTGAAGACATAACAGATTGTATGAGAATAACTGCATAAAAAGGTTTTACTTACTTAGATTGGTTTAATTTATTCATTTAAGATGCAATTGATCAATGCAAAGAAATTTATGATTTCTTATAAAGAGAGTGGTTTGTATTTTTCTCAATGCAAAAACCTTCAAAATCAAAAATAAAATATTAACATCTTTATATTTATTATTAATTATAATAGGAATCTTCACATGTCAATCCAAAATATTAAATCTAATAAAACCGTAAACTATTACAGAATAACCATACCTGGAGTAATAAATGATGAAATATAGTGCAGGATTAATTTCAAAATCATTTTGGTATTTAGAATCCAAAAAAACTGCCAGGTACATGTTGGATGGATTAACTAGGGAAGAAATTCGTGAATTGGCCATTAAAGATAATATATACCAGGTTGAATCTGAAGATCGGGCCAAAAGAATTACTAATGCCATCTACACACGTTTAAACAGTTTACCTGAGATCATTTTAAAGGATGTTGTTGATTCAGATGTGGCCACTTCTAAGGTATTGGTTCTTATTTCTATAATGAAAACTGATCGTCTTTTCTTTGAGTTCATGCATGAAGTTTTTAGAAATAATATCATTTTAGGGGATTTTACAATTAAAGATAGAGATCTTAATTTATTTTTCCAAGAAAAGAAAGCTCAAAGTGAAATTGTTGATAAATGGGTGGATAAAACAATTAAAAAATTAAAGTCACGATATTTAACTGTACTTGGTTATGCCGGAGTAATTAGAACTAACACTCATAAAAGAGAGATTATTGTACCATTTATAGATTACAAAGTCAAACAAAAGTTAATTGATAATAGTATGGCCCCCTATTTGTACGCTATTACTGGAGAAAAGTAGTTAATTTGGTGATTTAATGGATTCCATTGATGAGAGATTGAACAGGATCGAAGGTATAATCAAAAAAGATTCATTCCGCAGGAATAAAGGACTTGGAAATGAGGTGGGTTATTATATATTCGATTACGATCCTCAAAATGAGTTAAAAGTTCGTGAATATATCAGTTATTTAAAAAATAAAATTAATAATAACTCTAATTCCTCTTTTGATCTCATAGAATTTGATTTATATAATATTATTATTGAAATACTCCAAGAAAAGGGATATCTAAAAAAATCATTTGAATTTGAGAAAAATAAGGGCAGAAATTTTGCTAAAAAAGCAATTAAAAACTTATTAAAGTTAAGTAGTGAATCTAATTTAATTGTGAATCATATAAAAGATAATACTCCTAAAAATTCAGTTGTTTTCTTAACAGGAGTAGGTAAAAGCTATCCACTACTTAGATCACACAACGTTCTCAACAATTTGCATCAGGTACTAGATGAAGTTCCAGTGGTGATGTTTTTCCCTGGAAGGTATTCAGGAAATGAACTGATTCTTTTTGGAACAATTCATGATACCAATTATTATAGGGCTTTTCCTTTAGTAGACTGAATTCAAAGTCTTTATGTGTATCTGATTATTAAATAGGGAAAATTAGGGGTTTAAAAGATGAATATTGGCGAAATATTTGAAAAACAAATTGATAGGGATATCAAAGGCGTTATTAAAGTCGGTCAACATGAACAAGAAAACATCTATCAAGAATTAAACGAATACGTGGTTACCAAGGAGTTATCCAAACACTTCAGGGAATTCTTTGAAAACTATAGAAAGGGAATTGAAGGCCCTACTGATGAAATGGGAGTATGGATTTCTGGGTTCTTTGGAAGTGGTAAATCTCATTTTCTTAAAATATTATCTTACATACTAGAAAATAAAGAAGCTAAAGGCCGAAAAGCCATTGATTTTTTTAAAGACGACAAAAAGATTGATGATGCGTTAGTTATTGCAGATATGAACCTTGCAGAGAATGTCTCCACTGATGTTATTTTATTTAACATTGACTCTAAAAGTGCAGGTTCTCAAAGCAATAAAGATCCTATCCTTGATGTATTCATGAAAGTATTCAATGAAATGCAAGGATTTTGTGGCGAAATACCATTTTTAGCAAAACTAGAAAGAAAATTAAGTGCTGAAGGAATTTATGATCAATTTAAACAGGAATTCCAAAGCATTAATGGGGATGATTGGCTAAAAATGAGGGAAGACTTCTTTTTTATTCAAGATGACGTTGTAGAGACACTTTCCAAAATAGGTTACATGAGTGAAGAAACAGCCAGGAACTGGGCTGAAAAAGCAGATGAAAATTACAACATTTCCATTGAAAAATTTGCCAAATTAGTTAGAGATTACTGTGATGCTAAAGGACCAAATCATCATGTGGTATTCTTAGTAGATGAAATTGGCCAGTACATTGGAGATGATTCTAAATTAATGCTTAATTTACAAACAGTTACTGAAGATTTGGGGATTTATTGTGAGGGGAAAGCTTGGATCATTGTAACCAGCCAGCAGGATATTGATGATTTAGTAAAAGTAAAGGGTTATGATTTTTCTAAAATTCAAGGTAGATTTGATACTAGATTATCATTATCTTCAGCTAACGTAGATGAAGTAATTAGAAAAAGGATTCTGGCTAAGAATGAAACAGCAACTCAAACCTTAAAAGCACTTTATGAGGAAAAAGAAGCCATATTAAAGAATTTACTTTCATTTTCTTCTGATACAGCTGAGAAAAAATTGTATGATAACAGTAAGGATTTTGCAGCTGTATATCCTTTCATACCATATCAGTTTAACTTACTGGGAAATGTTTTAACTTCTATCAGAGAACATGGGGCATCAGGTAAGCACCTGGCCGAAGGGGAAAGATCTATGCTGGCATTGTTTCAGGAATCCGCTATTTCACTAATGGATAGGGATTTAGGGGTTTTAATGCCATTTAATATATTTTACAATGCTCTGGATAAATTTATAGATCATACCCACCGTTCAGTGATTATTAAAGCCATTTCGAATCAAAATCTGGATGAATTTGATGTGGAAGTCCTCAAAGTCCTATTCATGATAAAATATGTCAAGGAAATTAAGGCCAACATTGAAAACTTGACCACCTTAATGATCACCCATATTGATGAAGACCGGGTGGATTTAAAGGAAAAAATCGAAAAATCTCTACAAAGATTGCTCAGAGAAACTCTCGTTCAAAAAAATGGAGATATTTACTCATTTCTAACAAACGAAGAGCAGGATATTAACCGTGCCATTAATCAAGAAAATGTTGAAATGGGAGAAATCATCAATGAAGCCTCAACTGTGATCTTTGAGGATATTTTCACTGATAAGAAATACCGCTACGACAACCGTTACAACTTCGCATTTAACCAAGCTGTAGATGAAAGATACAAAGGAAATAGGCAGTCCGCCAATATTGGTATGATGATCATAACTCCCTATTATAATCTTAAAGAGGAGAATACTGATTCACAGTCCCGAATATCAGGGTTATCAGAAAGCGAAAAAGCATCAAATATTCTGAGAGGACTTTCTGATAATAACAATGAAGTTATAGTTCATTTAACTGGAGATACAACATTTCTAGAAGAAATTGAAGGTCTTTTGAAGATAAATAAATACCTCACCAAACGAAGCGCTGAATTATCCCAGACTTCCAAGAGCATTCATGATGCCAAACAGGAGGAAGTCAATGAAAAAAGAGTTCGTATCAAATTATTTTTAGAAGAAGCTCTTAAAGATGCAGATATCTATGTAAAAGGCGATAAAGTAAGTATTAAAGAAAAAAATCCAGTTGATAGGATCAATGAAGCTTTAGGTAAGCTGGTTAAGAAGATTTACCACAAATTGACCTATATGAAGACGGCGCCTGTGAAATCAGATATACTCAATGTCATTCGGGAGAGCAACCAGGAGCAGTTTGGTAAATCAGATAATTCAGAAAATAGTCTTGCCATTGAAGAGATGGATAAATACATTGAAACTGAAACCAAAATGCATGCCAAACCCTCACTCAAGACCATCTTAGATAAATTTAAAGGCGCACCATATGGTTTTGTTGATTTAGACGTAGAATGGTTAATCGCCACATTGTATGCTCAAAAACGGATTTATTTAGTAAAAAATGCCCAACAAATCAATTTAAAAACCAACAGTGCTGATGAGATCTTAAAATATTTAACTGAAAGGAAGTTCCAGGAAAAGATTTTGATTGATAGGAAAAAAGAAACGAGTAAACTTCAAATTAAAGATGTTAAAGAAGTTTTAAGGGATTGCTTTGATGTGAAAAACAGTCCAGAAGAGGATGAGTCTTTAATGGAATTATTCCAGGACAAATCTGTTAGTAAATTTAACGAATTGGAGAAAATAGAAAGGGAATATTTAATCGAAGATAGATATCCTGGAAAAGTCATCATTGAAAAATCTATAACTCTCCTAAGAGATGTCAATGGTATCAAACAATTGAATCAATTCTTTGATTCTGTAAGTAAAGAGAAAGATGATTTCTTAGATATGGGAGAGGATTTAGACTCAGTTTTGAACTTCTTTGAAGGAGCTCAAAAGAACATATTCAGAAAGGCCTGTGAAGTGACAGATCTTTACCATGCCAACAAGAATTACATCAACAATAAAGAACTGATGGAAAGAGCAGATAGAATTGAGGAAATAATATTGATGTCCTATCCATTTTCCAGTATTCACCAGCTTCCAGAGCTTTATGATAATTTTAACCGGCTTCATCAAGAAATTCTAAATAAAGAAGCTGAACCAATAAGGAATGGGATAAAAGAGGATTTAAATCACGTATTAGAAGAACTTGATTCTGATGAAATAAAACATGAATTTGAGGAAACGTTCCAAAATAGATTCCTGGAGCTGGAGAATAAACTAAATAATTCCCAGAGGATTTCAGATATTCGAGGAATCCACGATGAAAGCTATTTTTTAAGTAGTAAATGTATTGGGGAAATAAATGGATTTAAGGAGAAAATGGTTAAAAACAATGGTGAGGGTGAAAACGGTCAGGGACAGGAACCAAAACCTAAACAAAAGGAATTAAGTATTCGTAATATTTCCAAATCAAGGATTACTATTAAAAAAGAAGAAGACATTGATGAATTCCTGGAATCATTAAGAGAAAAACTCAAAGCTGAATTAGAAGAAGACACCATTATTAATTTAAAAATCTAGGGCGAATTTTCATGGACAAAAAGGCTATTAAGACATTTGCTATTGAAGCACGAAAGAAACTAATTGAAGAAACCAAATACCAAGCCAGTTTACTAGGTATAACTGCTGAGAGTATTGCTGAACCTGTTGAAAAAGCAGAAGGCATGGAAGTATATGATATCGGCGCCTCTACGCCCAACATAATCTATGATGAGACTGTTAAACAAAGGGAAAGCCTAGTTAAAAGGATTAAGGAGAAAGGCTTTGAGAATGTTGTGGAAGAAGTGGCTTACACGTGGTTCAACCGAATAATAGCCATAAGATTCATGGAAGTAAATGATTATTTACCTACACGCACACGTGTTTTATCAAGTGAAAAAGATAAAACAGAACCAGATATCATCTATGAAGCACCAGATATTGATTTAGATTTCAGCAAAGAAGAAATAGAACAAATATATCAACTCAAAAATGATAACAAACTGGATGAACTCTTCAAACTACTATTCATCAAACAGTGCAACAAACTAAACGAGATACTCCCCGAACTATTTGAAAAAACTGCAGACTACACAGAACTATTATTATCCATCTCATTTACCAATGAAGAGGGATTAGTTAGACAATTAATTGATAATATCTCAGAAGAGGACTTCACAGACCAAGTAGAAATCATCGGCTGGTTATACCAATACTACAACACTGAACTAAAAGATGACACATTCAAACAACTCAAAAAACGGGTAAAAATCAGCAAAGAAAGAATACCTGCAGCCACACAATTGTTCACTCCAGATTGGATTGTCAGATATATGGTAGAAAACTCACTGGGACGATTATGGTTAGAAGGCCACCCATATAGCAATCTCAAAGAAAACTGGAAATATTACTTGGATGAGGCAGAACAAGAACCAGAAGTACAAATAGAACTAGCAAAAATACGAGAAGAATCCAAAAACCTCAAACCAGAAGACATCAAAGTCATAGACCCTGCTATGGGAAGTGGCCACATACTAATCTATGTCTTCGAAGTATTAATGCAAATCTACACCTCAGTAGGATACTCAGAAAAAGACGCAGCAGAATCAATACTCAAAAACAACCTCTACGGACTAGACATAGATGATCGAGCTTACCAACTAGCATACTTCGCAGTGATGATGAAAGCACTCTCATACAACCGACGAATATTAACCGAAAACATAGAACCACAAATCTGCGCCATACAAGAAAGCAACGAAATATCAGAGGATTTAATCAACTTTGTAGCCGATGAAAATTTAGATATTGAAAATGATTTAAAATACCTTAAAAATTTATTTAAAAATAGTAAACAGTTGGGTAGCATAATAGATGTCAAAAAATGTGATTTTGATAAACTAAAAAAAAAATTAGATGTTTGCTTAACAGACCAATCAAATTTGTTAAAAACAAAATTCATAGAGGAAGTTCATCAAAAAATCATTCCCTTGTTAAAACAAGCCATTATTTTGTCAAAATCTTATGAAGTAGTTGTTACGAACCCCCCTTATATGGGGGTAAATGGAATGAATAAAACATTGACCAATTATCTTAAAAATCAGTATCCTAACACAAAAAAAGATTTATTTGCAGCATTTATTGAAAAAGGACTGAAATTAACTAAAAAAAATATGTTTAATTGTATGGTAACAATGCAATCATGGATGTTTTTATCAAGTTTTGAAAAAATGAGAGAAAATATATTTAAATTTTCTACAATTACTACTTTACTCCATATGGAGAATATGGTCATGGGAATAGCATTTGGTACTTCAGCCACCGTTTTTAGAAAAATAGAATTACCTAATTTCAAAGGAGTTTACAATCAGATAAAATTAGAAGATATCAATAAATTAAACACTCCTAAAACTTTCCCAGTATCCAAAAATAGAAATAGTTCTATTTCTACTGAAAACTTTTCAAGAATACCTGGAAATCCCATTGCTTATTGGATTGAAGAAGATTTTATTAATTTATTCACTCAGGACAATATTTATTCTTATGCAACGGTGAAAGAAGGATTAAAAACGGCGGATAATGAGCGATTTATTAGGAAATGGTTTGAAGTTCAGATTGGAAAAACAAATATAACTAACTCAAACGATTTTAAATGGGCTAAACATACCAAAGGAGGAAAATATAAAAAATGGTATGGAAATAATGAAGATGTTTTGAACTTTGAGAATAATGGATTTGAATTAAAAAATTTTAAAAAAGCGTCATTATCTGGTGAAGAAAATTATTTTAAAGAAAATATTACTTGGTCACGTATAACCTCTTCAAAAACAAGCTTTAGATTCACACCTAAAGGTTCAATTCCTAATATGGCAGGGTTAGCATTATACTCATCTAATCCAGAATACTTATTAGCTTATCTTAACACTAAAATATCTTATTTGATTTTAAATATCATTAATCCCACATTAAATTTCCCACCAGGAACTATTGGAAATATCCCAATTAATTTCTCAGAGAAGTATGAAAAAACTATTAAAAAATTATCTGCAGAAAACATCCAAATTGCCCGTGATGATTGGGATTCATTTGAAATATCATGGGATTTTAAAACTCACCCTTTTATAAATATAATCACCAAAAAAGGTTTAATGTCTATTGAAAAATCATTCAACTGTTGGCGGAATATAACAAAAAAAAGGTTTTATCAGACAAAAAATAATGAAGAAAAAATTAATTCTATTTTTATAGAAATTGATAAATTATCTAAAGTAACACCTGAAATTTCAGAATCAGATATAACAATAATAAAAGCCGAATTAAATAGAGACATTAAAAGTTTTATTTCGTACGCAGTCGGCTGCATGTTAGGCCGATACTCCCTAGACGAAGAAGGCATAATCTATGCCGGAGACCAATGGGATCCATCCAAATACTCTAAATTCATCCCAGATGAAGATAACATTATTCCTATTTTAGATACAGAGTACTTTGAAGATGATATTGTAGGTCGATTTGTGGAATTTATTAAGGTCACCTTTGGTGATGAGACGTTAGAAGAAAATCTTGATTTTATTGCAAAAGCTCTAAAAAAGAAAGGTAATACCAGTAGAGAAGTGATCAGAAATTATTTCTTAACTGATTTCTACAAGGATCATGTGAAAACCTATAAAAAACATCCTATTTATTGGTTGTTTGATAGTGGTAATAATAATGGGTTTAAGGCATTAATTTATATGCATCGTTACGAAACGGATTTAGTAGCACGTGTCAGAACAGATTATCTACATAAAACTCAAAAAGCCCTTGAAACTGCTATAACTCATAATGATAGGATCACTGAAACTTCTATCAGTGCTTCTGAAAAATCCAAAGCAGTTAAGGCTAAGACTAAACTGGTTAAACAATTGGAAGAAACCAAGAAGTATGATGAAGCTCTGGCCCACATTGCTAACCAGAAGATAGAAATTGACCTGGATGATGGTGTGAAGGTTAATTATGCTAAATTCCAGGGAGTGGAAGTAAGCAAAGAAGGCCAAAAAACCACTAAAATAGACCTACTCAAAAAAATCTAATGGTGCATTTCATGAAAAAGAGTCATATTCAAGAAAAATTAAATAAACTTTTCCAGGGTGGATCCCGGCTTGTCTTCTGGTATGATGATAAGGCTGATTTCTGTGAAGAAATCCACGATCTGGAACTGGAAGATGCAGAAGTTTACCATCTAACACAGGATAACTGGTTATACACTAAATACTTCATGGAGATATTGGAATCTGAAAAAAAATATCTCATTTATGCACCATTTCCTAAACCTGCTGATGAAGATAATTACCTGGCAGATATTGCCTACTATGCATCCCCATTTTGTGCCAATAAAATATCATTGATTAGTCAGGAATTAAATATTCCAGAAGAATTTAAACCACTTTTAAAAAAATACAAAAAGTTTTGGAATGCTAATAGTCGTGTTAACAGCTTTAAAGACTTAAATATTAAAGAATATAACCCAGAAAAAATCATCATAGGTATCTTAGGTGTCCTAACTAAAGTAAAGATCTTGAACTTCGATGAGATCCTGAAAAAGGTCCTCATGGAAGATGATATTAATGAGAATAAGTTTTTAAATGAATTTAAGAAGATGGATGTTCTTGATGCCTTCTGGGACCTTTGCAGTGAAAAATATGGCTACGAAGATAAAAATCCAACCATCCAGAAGTTTTTAATTTCATTGATTATCACCTATACCTCCACCCAGTATAAAGGAGATATTCCTAAGGCATGGGAGAAACTCTTATCTGAGCGAACCAACAGTGCTGCTGTTTTTATTAACAACCTCATGAACAATACTTATTATAAAAATAGATACGATGAAATTGCCCAGATAATTGCTCAAAAAATCAAAATAGAAGGCCATGTCAGGAGGGTTCCTGTAGAAAACTATTTTGAATGCGATACCTTTGAAATATTTGATAAAAATATCATCGATCACTTAATAGACCTATTGAGCAGTAACAAGGAAGAACTACCACCCTTCATTTATGAATTATTAGAAGAACGCAAAAAAACTCATTTTTATAAAAAATACATGCATCACTACAGAGTTTTGTACTGGGCCAACCTCTTAATTAAACAGGTGAATGAGTTCTATGAGGAACCCTACATAAATGGTGTTGAAGAAATAATCCAAAAATACTGTGATTCATGGTCATTTATTGATAGATGTTATCGTAAGTTCTATTACCACTACGATAAAATCCAAGATCATGACCAGTTCCAAAATCTACGCCAATTAATTGAAAACATGTATACCAACACTTATTTATCAGATTTAGCTGTAAAATGGTCAGATAAATTAGAAGAAGTTGGTTCTATTCGGAATTTATCTATTGACAAGCAATACAATTTTTATAAAAATAATGTGATACACTCTGTTAAAAACGCAAAAACAGCAGTGATTATCTCTGATGCATTTAGATATGAAATTGGAGAGGAACTAAAGGAACAGTTGGATAAGGATCCAACAAGAAAAACAAAAATTAAACCCATGGTTTCAACCATTCCATCTTACACTGCTTTGGGAATGGCTTGTTTACTTCCCCATAAGGAAATAGAATATGTAAATAGTTATAAAAAGATTTTAGTGGATAATAAGTCATTTTCTAGTATACAAGAGCGACAAAAAATACTTGAAATTCATAATCCTGATGCTGTGGCCATGAGCTATGATGATATAATGTCTTTAAACATGGTTAATCTGCGAAAAGAACTTAATAAGAAAAGATTGATTTATATCTATCATAATCAAATAGATGCCCGGGGCGACAATGCTCTAACAGAAAATGAGGTTTTTATAGCATCTAAAGAAGCAATTACTGAAATAGTTGAACTTATAACAAAATTAACAAACCAAGGGTCTATTAAAAGTTATTTAATCACCTCTGATCATGGTTTCATTTATAAAAGAGATAAATTAAATGAAAGTGATAAGGTTGATTTATCTAAAGGTAACATCTATCTCAAAAACAAACGCTATTTATTGTCTGAGGAAACATTAGACGTTTATGGCACATCCCAATATTCTTTAGATTATATTGATCTCCCAAATGCCAATATTACAATCCCTAAAGGAGTAGACATATTTAAAGCTCCGGGTGCTGGTCAAAATTATGTCCATGGTGGCTCATCGCTTCAAGAAATTATCATTCCAGTGCTAACTGTGAAATCTAAAACAGAAAGTAAAAGACAAAACGAAGTAGAACTAAACCTCATCTCCTTGAGTAAAAAAATTACTAACATAAGCACCATACTTACCTTCGCTCAAAAAGAAAATATTTCCAACCGCATCTTACCATTAGAAGCCAAATTATTCTTTGAAGATGAAAATGGTGAAAGAATATCCAATGAAGTCATTATCTATGCCAATAAGAACGTAGATTCTGCTAAAGACAGAGAATTTAAGGAAAAATTCACACTTAGAAACAGGAAATACTCAAAGAGTAAAAAATATTATCTGGTTATGAAAAATATGGAGAATGATGTTGAGATTAATCGTTACGAGTTTACAATTGATATAGCTATTTCAGATGACTTTGAATTCTGAAACAGCTCCTAATAAATTTTGAGGGGAGGATATTTTTGGATAACATTGATCTAAATGATTTAGAAGATTCTCAGTTTAACGATGATTTGAACAACAAATTAAATGAATACTTCGAAGGAAGGATCGTTCGGAAGGATTTAACCAAAAAGATCAAGGAAGGGGCCAATGTTCCTGTATACGTTCTGGAATACCTTCTTGGTAAATACTGTGCAACCACCTATGAATCTTTAATTGAAAAAGGGGTTCAAACAGTTAAGGATATACTTTCTGAAAACTTTGTAAGGCCTGATGAAGCTCAAAAAATCATATCAAAGCTGCGTGAGTTAGGTAGTTACAGTGTTATTGATAAGGTTTCTGTTAAACTGAATTACAGGGCAGATAGATACGAAGCTGAATTTTCTAACCTTGGTTTAAAGGATGTACCAATATCTGAAGAATATCCCTCCAAATATGAACGTTTATTAGGTGGAAATATTTGGTGCATGATCCAGTTCGAATATTTCTATGATGAAGCTGATCCAAGGAGAAACCCATTCATAATAAGGAAGTTAGCTCCAATTCAGATGCCCAATCTAGATCTAGATGAGATATTGCATGTTCGGGATAACTTCACCAAGGAGGAATGGATCGATATTCTACTAAGATCCTGTGGGATGGAACCAACACAATTCGATGATAGGGTTAAATGGTTACTCCTAGCACGATTAGTACCTTTAGTGGAGAACAACTTTAATTTATGTGAGTTAGGGCCCCGTGGAACTGGTAAATCACACGTTTACAGGGAAATATCACCTAACAGCATACTTGTATCTGGTGGACAGACCACAGTTGCAAATCTCTTCTACAACATGTCAACCAAGATGGTGGGTCTGGTTGGTATGTGGGACTGTGTTGCCTTCGATGAAGTGGCAGGTATCCATTTTAAAGATAAAGACGGAGTACCAATAATGAAGGATTACATGGCTTCTGGTTCATTTTCCAGGGGAAAGGATGAAAAAAACGCCTCTGCTTCAATGGTGTTTGTGGGTAACATAAATCAGAGTGTTGATACCTTACTTAAAACTTCCAGTCTTTTTGATCCATTTCCAAGTGATATAGCAAAAGATACTGCTTTTTTTGACCGTATGCACTGTTACATCCCCGGCTGGGAAATACCGAAGTACAGGCCAGAGTACTTCACAGATGATTATGGATTCATAACAGATTATCTATCTGAATTCATGAGGGAAATGCGTAAAAGATCCTTTGCTGATGCATTCGATGAATACTTCCGACTGGGAAATAACCTGAATCAGAGAGATGTGGTTGCTGTTCGAAAAATGGTTTCAGGACTTATTAAACTCATATACCCCAATGGAAAATATGAAAAAGAGGATATTGAGGAAATACTCATCTTTGCAATGGAAGGCCGTAGAAGAGTCAAGGAACAGCTGAAAAAGATTGGCGGAATGGAATTTTATGATGTTAACTTTTCATACATAGATAATGAAACTCTGGCAGAAAACTTTATTTCAGTTCCAGAACAGGGTGGAGGCAAACTCATCCCTGAAGGAATGAACAAACCTGGACACTTATACACAGTTGGTAAGGTAGATAGTGGAATGATAGGTGTTTTTAAGATTGAAACTAAGATGATGAACGGTACTGGGAAGTTTAACTGTACTGGAATTGGTTCAAAAAAAGAGGTTAAAGAATCTATTGATACTGCCTTCAGTTATCTGAAATCCAACAGTGCAAACATCAGCGGCATGATCAGTACCAAGAACAACGATTATTTGATGCAGGTACAGGATTTAAATGGAATCGGAATGACAAAACACTTAGCTTTAGCATCTTTTGTTGCATTATGTTCAGCAGCTCTTAACAAGCCAGTTTTACCAAGCACAGCTATACTAGGAAGCCTGAGTATCGGTGGAACACTCATGAAAATAGAAGATCTGTCCAACACACTGCAAGTATGCCTGGACAGTGGAGCTAAAAAGGTTTTAATCCCTATCAGCTCAAGTGCGGATCTAGCAACTGTTCCTCCGGAATTAATTGGTAATTTCAGTCTGATATTTTATCAATCCCCTGAAGATGCTGTTTTCAAGGCCCTGGGTGTTGAGTAAGATTTCTAAAGAAAAGATCTTTAATCTTTATTAAAAATTAGAGGTGAACCTATGAAAGATATAAAAGGCGTTACACATCCAATACCAACAGAATATGCAGAAAGAATTTACAACAATGAAAAAACTGTATTTATAGGCAAAAAACAATTGGGAAAAGTTGAAAAAGGGGATAAATTCATAATCTATGAATCCCACGGAGCCAAAGCATACACTGGCTGGGCAGACATCGTATCCACGCAGAAGATGAAACCTGCAGCCATCACCAGCAAGTACAAAGATCAGCTCATGATAACAACTGAAGAACTCAAGGAATACGCTAAAAATAGAACTGAAATGAATGTTATTGAGTTTGAGAACTTCCAGAAATTCAAAAAACCTGTTGTTCCAAAACGCTTCGTTGCTGTTTCGGGTAAGTACATCTACGAAGATGAGTTCAAAATGATTGAGAAGAATAAAGGCTGATCTGGTGTTATAAATGAACATCACTAAATGTCTCAATGAATGGAATGCAACAGTTGAAGCTCTGGGACAGGGAAAACAAACCATTTTAATACGTAACTATGGAACAAACGTTCCAGAATTTCTTTTATATCCCACTGTAAGTTACGCCAACAAGGACAACTTCCTTGACAGCTTCAAAGAGGATTTTAAAGGATTTGCAGAGGAAAATAGCCTCCCAAAAACTGAAAGTAATAACAAAGAGGTTAAGTACTTTGCAAAGGTTGAGGAAATAATAGAAAAATCCTCCCAGAGAATAGGAACCCTGAAACCCTACCATATCTGGACCAATGAACATGTTAAATCCTACTTAAAAAAGAACAAAGCTTATATCTGGATTTTAAGGGTTTATGAACTTGAAAGTCCAATGATGTCCCAGACCAACGGTGGAATCAAGTACGCCAACCTTAAAGAAGAGGTCTCTCTTGAGGGAATAAAACCTGTTATCAATGATAAGGACTTCAATAAATTACTAAAAGACATTAAAAGTAAAATATAAAGGGGAAATCTGTTATGGATGCCTATTTCAGGGTTGGAAGGAAGTTCACAGTTAAAAAAAGGAATAAAAATGGTGTTGAGGAAGAGATCAAAGAACCTGTTATATTGGAGTATGTGACAAGGGATGGTTTGGTTCAAGTTGAAATTGAAGAGGGAGAAGTTCAGAAGATCATCACCACCCAATCCAAGAAAATCTATGAAAGGGAACGTTACAATGCAGAGGAGTTCAGGGGATTGAGTAAAAAGGGAAGTAAACCCAGTCTTTGGGGAATGACAAAATGAAATGGACTTTTGCAATTCAAGACAATTTTTATTCTAAAGTAGAAGAAATGGACGAAATTAAGTGGAACAGTGCTAAAAAAGTAAAAAAAGAAGATATAATCGCAATATACACTGGAAAGCCACATAGCAGCATTGATTTTATTTTCAAAACAAAAACTGACATTTTTGAAGACAATAAGATTAGAGAAAAATGGGATAAACCTGCAGTTATAGTTTACAAAAAGATAAAAATACCAAATCCCATTACCCTAAGTGAATTAAGAGAAAATCCCATTTTAAAAGAATGGGGTGCTGTTAAATTTAATTTTAGAAATGCTCATTTTAAAATGTCAGAACCAGAGTGGCAGGAACTTAAAAGGATAATTTTAGAAAAAAATCCTGAATTAAAAACTTCTATTGAAAATTTAGAGACAAATAAACACAGACCTAAAATCTGGAAAATAACTCCTGGTGAAGGGGATAAGAGAGAAGAACTTTGGGAAATTTTTAGAAACAATCAATGCATCGGAATTGGATGGATGGATAATAAAGTAGATTATTCCAAGTTTGAATCTGTTGAAGATGTAGATGATGAATTAATCAAGTATTATGGGAAATCTAAAAAGGCTTCAGCACAAATGATATGGAATTTTACCAACGTTATTAAAAAAGGAGATATTATAATAGCTAATTCAGGAATGAGAAGTATTATTGGAATTGGTACTGTCAAAAGTGATTATATAAATCCTAAAAATTCTAAAAATCCCCTATCAAATATGGAAACGTACAAGTATCCTGATTATGTTCACCTTCGAAAAATTGATTGGAAAATTGCCGATAAAATAGAGTTTAAAGAGAATATCTTCGATCAGAAGACTCTAACTGAGATTGATGCGTCCAAATGGAAACAAATTAAAGATGCTTATATCCGAAAAAAACATGATAATAATAGAATATTCCTTGAAATGGAAGGTAATGAAGATTCAAACCCCCAATTTGCTGAAATAATAAAAAGATTATTCAATGAATTCCAGGAAAACTACTTAACAACCTCTGACGGCATAAAACATCATGAAGGCTACGAAAAAGAGCGCAAAGAAATAAGTGAATATTATAACAAAATAAAAAACAATAAAAATATAATTAAAGACATCACCAACCCAATAATAAATTATCTTTTGCCGATCAAACGATTTGCAGTTGCTCCTGCAGGATTTAAGGATATTAAAGCCGTGAGAAGATCTGATAAAAATCTTCCTGAGTTTACAGAAGCTGTTTATGATCTTATAACTGATTTAAAAGAAACTTCTGACAAAAATGTTCAAAAAGAATTGATAAGTTCCTTTAAAACAGGAGAATATGGAAAAGGAATTCAAACTGCCATTCTTTCATCTGTTATGTTCTATCTAAATTCCAATTACTTGTTAATTAATACAAAAACTGTCAACACCTTCAATTTCCTATCAGAGGTAATTGGAGATAATGAAAAGATTAACGGAAACATAACAGATTACATTGATAATCTAGAAAAATTAAGTAGATTATTAGGACATCTCTCCACATATGTGCCAGAATTCTCTGATTTTGAAGTTTTTGATGCGTTTTGCCATTGGATGTGCGATAAGAACCTTGGATACTATGCAATTGATGCAGATAAATTTGAAAGGTGGCTTGAAGAGGATGAACCTCCAAAAGTTATAAGTTACCCCGATGTTTGTTTATACCCTGAAACTATTGAAACAAACATACTTACAAAGAAAAAGATTTTCAACCAGCTTTGTGGAACCTTAAACTCTGGAAAACATGTGATGCTCACAGGAGCCCCTGGAACTGGAAAAACCAACCTTGCAGAGGATATATGCAGGGTTGCAGAGAATTTAAACTTCACAGATGGTTCCATTTTAACAACTGCAACCTCTGACTGGACAACCTTCGACACAATTGGAGGTTACCTACCTGATGAAAATGGAAGATTGGTATTTGAAGAGGGAACCTTCCTTAAATCAATTAAAGAAAACAAATGGCTTATTATCGATGAAATAAACCGTGCAGATATTGATAAAGCCTTCGGTCAACTTTTCACAGTTCTTTCAGGACAGGGAGTTACCCTACCCTACAAATGCAATGGAAAATCCGTTGAGATCAAACGAACAAATGAAAACAGAAGTTACTACGATCCAGAAACTTCAACGTATTATGTGGGAAATAATTGGCGTATTCTCGCCACAATGAATGTTTACGACAAAGATTACCTCTTTGAGATGTCTTACGCATTCATGAGACGTTTCACATTTATCTACATAGACCTTCCAGATGATGAGGACTTCAAATATCTGATAAACAGCTGGGGAAACGGTTCAACTGAAGATTACCTCCCTAAAATACATGAACTTTTGAAGATAAACCCCTACCGTCAGATAGGTCCTGCTATATTCAAGGATCTTGTTGAATATGTGACAGAAAGGGATAAAATTGGTACCACAGACCATATACTTGAAGATGCAGTTTTATCCTATATATTACCCCAGTTTGAGGGATTGGAGAAGACACAGATACTTGACATATGGAAGATATTAGAAGATACATTTGAAGATCCTGAGGAGATCAGAGTGAGATTGGAAGAAATTTCAACGGTTAAACTGGATGAGTCTTAAATGAACTTCACTGACAATAAGGGTTGCTGGACAACTTCAGACAGAGCTTTGGTTTTAAATTACGTTAAGCCCAATCTCTGTCGTTATCTCTTTAAGGAAGCTTTACCTAACCTGGAGTATCATCTTAAAAGTTTAACAGGATTATCTGAAGAGGAACTGCACCTTTTAAAGATAATTCACTTCCTTTTAAGCCCTACTGTGAAGGATTTACTGGAAGAGCTTCCCACTATTCTACGTAACTTATCTCATTCAACTCAAAAAGAAGTGATAGAATGTAGGGGTATGATAAGGGGAAAAATTGATTGGAACTTAACATATAAAGAACGTTTCAGTCAAGGATTCAACGATCCTAGTCTTTTTATCTGCAAACCTGCCAGTAAAATGTACGATCTTCCTGAAAATCAGCTCTTGAAGTTCATGTTATGGAAGATTCGAAGTTTAACCGAAAGTATCAACCTAGAAAGTCCTGAAGAACTCATTCTAAAGGAAGAATGGGATAATTGGAATGAAATAATTAGTTCAAGGCACTTCAAGGCCAAAAACTATTCAAAAAATATTTATTTCCAAAACATCAGCATGCCACGTTTCATAAAGCCCAAAACATTGCAAAAAGCAAAAACTCACCGTAACAAATCTTATCAGAAGGTTGCAGCATGCTATGAACTCTACGAAGATCTTTTCCTCATCAAAGATGAAGCACGTATAAAAGAATTGATTGAAAAACAGATTTTAGAGCCTTTAAACAATGATAAACTCTTTGAAATCTACGTCCTATTCAAATTACTCAATGTTTTAAAGCATCGTCCTGGACAATTGAACATCGGCCTTTTGAAATCAAACCTGAGGTATACTGCAGAGTATGTTGAAGGTGACAATTATGTTCGCATCTTTTACCAACAGATGCCTGAGGAGTTCAGCATGAACAGTAAAAACAAGGACATATTCGAAAATTATAGCTTAAATGTTTCTTTAAGACGTCCAGACATTCTTTTAGAGATAAAAAAGAATGGTTTAAAGTCTTATCTTATAATTGAAGTTAAAAGAAGTAGAAGTAGGGATTACATTGTTGATAGTGTTTACAAGGTTTTAGGATACCTCTACGACTTTGAAGAATGCTTTAAAAACTCTGAAAATCCACAGGGAGTTCTGGCTGTCTGGGACAATATAACTAGGAAAAACCATTCAGAATCCCTTAAGCAACCCGTTCTTATTTTAAAACATGGCAATTTAGAATTTGGCTTAAATGAAGTTTTAAAAAATATCTTAGGGAGTTTTGATCCTGATCAAGTTTATCCCAATCTCCAAAATATTGATAGGATATTGGAATATTTGGACTACTTCAGCAATCTTGATAATGAATTTTATGAAGTAATTGATAAGCCCCCTCAAATGCCATTTTACTCCTATTCTGGAGAAGTTATGAGTTTTTATAAAGTACTTTATGATGAGAATATGGTTCGAAGGTGTAAATGGACTGATTGGCGTGAAGAGTTACGTAAATATTTTGATGAACCCGAATTGATAGGTGATGCAGACCTGTTAACAGTGCAAAAATTGTTTATCACCATAATTAGGTCAGATAGGTTTTGTGAAGGTTTGATGGCAGATATGATTGACAAACAGATCTTTTTGAAACTTTTAATTCGTTTAAAAGAGATTAGAGATGAAATGATTAACATATATTAATAAATGTATGAAAGAGTTTAAAATCATCCACATTAAAGGCTTTCTTTTTTTGAAGGGATTTTGATAGACAATTTATCCGATTTGACAAAGTTTTCAGTTTTTACCGTTCTATCGCCAATTTATTTTTTTATTTCAAATTATAAAAAGTTTTAAGTATTTAATACAGATTAATTAAGATTAACTGGTTAGAACTGTAAAAAAGGGGACTTAAATGTTAAGAAGTTATA